>Ga0214479_100031_pt1 | contig 77537 bp, 70 predicted proteins | sample M1_20Mar14CPVII9_5_FD_165054 | JGI IMG/M metagenome (GOLD analysis project Ga0214479, IMG submission 165054) | Marine eukaryotic communities from Monterey Bay, California, United States - M1_20Mar14CPVII9sort6BwellE14 | ecosystem: Environmental > Aquatic > Marine > Unclassified | place: USA... | reverse complement strand
CCCGAACCGGATTAAGACTTTGCATGCATCCAATGCATTCCCATTCAATACTGAAAAGAACGGTATTGGAAATCTTATAATAGTCGATGAGGTACGAGAGAACTTCTTCATTTCATCACAAAGATCTTCTATGACGGGAGTTATCACACTGTGGCAAAGCCCTCATCAAAGTGGAGTTCTTGAAGATGCAAACTTTCAAATGATGGTCAAGATCAAGTATGAGTACTATATCAACTTTATGTGTAGTGGATACTCCTTGATGGTGCTTTGCATTGACAAGTTTGGCAGTCTTTATCTTGATGTTTATCATCTCCTTGGTACGAGATACATATTGAACAAGTTTGATCATGTCAACTTACCAAAAGGTATTGAAATAACACCCATACACCCAAAAGGTGAACAACAAATCCAGTTTGCTAACCGTATCAACCTTCGTCATAGAGGATCTTTGTGATGAAATGAAGAAGTTCTCTCGTACCTCATCGACTATTATAAGATTTCCAATACCGTTCTTTTCAGTATTGAATGGGAATGCATTGGATGCATGCAAAGTCTTAATCCGGTTCGGGGCAGATTTGTCACTACAATCCCAGCACTCAATGGTACCAACATCCGTACCAACAAGGACTTGATTATGAGCCATAGTAAGGATTACCAACACTTTATTCTCAGCCGAAAAGTAGAATTCTGGTTGGACGTAATATTGTTGCCCATCTTCAATATTGGGAAGAGAATATTGATAGTAAACTTTATCGGTATCAACTTCTGAGTTTCCATATGGATCTCCTTCAGTCAATTGCATATATACCTTGTCAAACTCAATAGTCATAAATTCTTCTATCACTCCTGCTGGTACCCGTAGTATAGTCTTCTGTATGAATCTCTTCGATGGACTTCTTTCTTCATGTCCACTATCCCCCCACAAGATAAATTCAGTACACTTCCTCCCGTCTTGGTCTCTAACGAGCCTACTAAATATAATTATCTTTTCAATCAAATGTACCCCATCTTTTTCCATTGAATCTAATGCTTTAAGTGATACTTCTTCAACATATATCCTTCTAGAAAATTCAGGTGGAAGGACATCGTATGGCCCAAAGGGTGTATCATTTCCAAAGTACTCCTCCCAATTCAACAGTCCAGCTCCTTCCTTGATAGAGTCTCGACATGATCTGAGTAAGGTTTGGATTGGTTTTAATCTCAATCTAGCCGAACCAACAGCTCGTTGAGCACTCTCACGTTTCTTTTGAATTGATTTATCAAGACATTGTACCCTTTCGAGTATACTGCTATGCACATCTACACTACCTAAATCCGGATCCACAAAGACGTATTCTTGACCAGTTCCCCCTATTAATATAGAAAACGGACTGATAAATTCTGTTTGAGCCCTGCTACCATCATCAACGTCATCCCCATAATAATGCCAAATGCTATCAAAAGGCTTGAAATAGAACTGCCGGAGGGGTAATGAATAAGATATGTTCGTACCAGCTTTTCTACGCTTGTCATGCCCAACAAGTGCATAGAAAAGTGATATTCGATAATTGATTGCAGAAATGTAGTCTTGTGATTTGCTTTCGGAACCTTCAAGCGGTGCCATTTGTAGATCTGCAAATACACCCTGCCAAAACTTTTTATACAATTTGGAATACTCAGGTGCATTCTTATCTCCCTTTAGATCGAAACGCTTGCGTAATGATTTTGTTGTACATCTTGTAAGATTTATTAATGACCGTAGATCGTCAGTATAAGATAGGATTCGTAGCAGTGTATTATCACAGAGATCATCAAAGCCAGGCGTGTAGAATGTTGAGCATGAGATGTGTCATCTCTCTTCTTCTTTGTGGATACGCCTGTGGACTTTGTTGATGTCGACGTCTTGCGCTTGGACTTTGCCATTGTATATAAATATCAAATCTCTATTATCCTATCTGATGTGCTATGGAGGGGTATATCCTCTGTTTAATGATGTGCGGCGGCAGTGATGTTACGCTCTCTTATCATATCACAAATAAGATTTTTTTGTTGTGTGCGGTATCTTATATTTGTGTGATCAATATTGATGCAGTGGTCTCCAAAGTGCTATCAATCGATAGACCGTTAAAAAACGGTGAAGAAACTGTATCATTAGTATACTAAAGTAACTATACTGCAGTAGTAGGCAATCTCCCAAAGTTAATACCTAGAAGAGAGATTTATTATTTCTTACATATAGTATAATGGCAAGTGACACTTGATACAGTACAATATGCATGTTCATACTTCATTTATTCCTACTTCGGCCTGCTCTTCCACGGATAGAGCTCTTCCCCACCAAGATGCTGTACAATCTTGGGGCCTCGACTAAAGCCTCGGAAGAGGATATATATGCGGTACTTTGTTGACATAAAACTAAAAGTATTATACTTATCCAATCTATAACTAAGCTACAAAAAAATAGATATCAATACCAACTCTTCAGAGATGAAAATGAAACTCTTCTTACTCACCAAAGTTCTATTACTTGCTCTAGCTACCAGCAATGATTTACATGCTCATGCTCAAGAAGATTCTAATAATCCCGTAATTCATGCTCTTCGTGGATCAGTGGTGAGTATCATGCATCAGTATTCTCTACATTATATCCGTGTATCCTAATCCGAATCCCAACTTTGTCTTCTGTACTCCTACTACCATTCATTCTCAAAACAGTTCGTTCAGAATATGAAGGATTCGTTGTTACTCGCCACAGATGAAGACGCACCATGCCTTGAGCCAGGTGAAAAGTGTGACCCTGCAAACAACCAGTGTTGCCTTAGTGGCGGTAGTGATAAATGTGAAGCTTCGCCTTGGACTCCCGATAACTACATTTGCCGCTGAATCAATCTTAGTTTGTTTGTATGGGAACCGGCTCCGATGGTCTCTCGATGTAACCAATTCTTATCATAAGACCATCATTATTAAAATAGTATATTCTGTTGCACTGCATTTTAATCTTTCACCGCTCTTATGCAAATGCCTAACGAAGGCGAATGATACGCGTACCTATTCTTTTACATCATCGTCGTTCTTTCCGTTACTACTCCCCAAAAGCTCGTGTTCTCCATGTGCATAGGTGCATTTATCACCAAATACACAGCTCTTGTGAGTAGTATAATGCCTGCATAATTTAGTCTTAGCTTTGGCCGAATTAAGAATCCTTTTAATTCCTGTTATTGCAGTTAACACTTCCACTGTGGGATCGGTAGACTTTTCATGGAATTGGAATGCTGCACAAGTTTTATCCACTGCTTGTACAATAGTCATCTCAATATAACCTGTTTCATACTTGAGCGACTTGATTAGGAACCGTCCAGGTGGATTAAGATTGTGTATTTTGTCAACAATACCTTCAGAGATTGTACGTTTTTTACGTTTGGATGTAGCTGCTTGATAGGAACTTTTTGATTCACTTACGAGTTGACGAAACAACTGATTCCCTGGATGTTCATTTATGGAGCTTCCTCTACCACATATTACATCGTTTGAATTTTGTTCATTTATTACTTCATAAATACTGGGAATCGGCTCCGATGGTCCATCGATATAACCAATACTCATCAAAAGACCATCATTTGTAAAATCAATATACTCTGTTGCGGTACATTTCAACCTACCGCCTTTCATATTCCGATACCTATCAAAGGTGAATGACACGCGTGTAACCAATTGCTTAATGCTATTGTTAAATATTTTACCAAGTAGATTGAACTTGTGAAATACCCAAGATACATTGGGATATAGTACACGGAAGGTTTTCATACCTTTCATAAAATCATCTATATTATCATGATGTCCATATATTGTAGCATCCTTGTGGACCATTTCACTTATCGATTCTAAATCATGTGCGTTTGATAAATTGCAATATCGTTTTGCTAACTTGATATACTGATCGTCGTCCTCGTTTATGATAACTACTGACATACTGTTTTGGCGTATTATTTAGTTTTTGTAATTGCTCATAAAGTCTGTGTGTGGTATGGATGTGTTGTGTTACTCTTCTACGAGCACCAACATCTATATCAAAATAACATTTTTCACTATTTTTCCGATGTTGGTATCTTTGTGTGTTGCGTAATCAATATTGATGCAGCGCCTCCCAAAGTACTACCAATCGATAGACCGTTAAAAACTGGTCAATTGACTGTATTATGAGTATATGAAGACTATTGTTGAAGGAGTAAGCGATGGTTGATTTCGCTGATTACGATTTCTATGAGATTTTTGATTCTGTATAGTGTCACTGGATACCACCAATAGAGAGCCAAATAATCTGTAGTAACTGATCCATATACATAAGTACTGTTACTGTATGTATCGTTGGACTTAAATCATCATGATATTGTGGTTGTATAAGGCGTTTGAATGGTTAATATTTGCAAAGATATCAAGCACAGTTCTTCATTTTTCATTGCTAAGTATTGCATATATCAATCAGATTAGTGCTTAGTTGGAGGGTCATCCACCGACGGATTTAGATAATAATATGACAACCACTACTGCTACTAAGATTGAAAATGTTATCCTGCTGCATAGCGGAGATCTATCATTAGATATTGCCAATCAAATAAGCACAAAACTTACATCAATAATCGATTCACAACATGTGCATTTATAATATCAATGGCTAAAAGTAAAGCATTCAAATCTGCATTAATAGAAGACACAGACGGTCTTGCAAAGTCTACAACATTAGCGGTATTTATAGCATCAACTATTGAGAATGAGGCACCACCCGAAGATGCCGGTACTTGTATACGATTCTTTAAACGAAAGACACATCCTGATACATTATTAAAAGATAAACAATTTGCTATATTGGGCTTAGGGGATAGTAACTTATTGCTTGACAGACAACATACATCTGCAAAGGATTGTAATCAGGTTGCTCAGGCGTTAGATTCAAGACTGGAGGCATTGGGTGCAATTAGATTTTGTCAAAGAGGAGAGGCCGATGAGAGGACGGGCTTGACGGAAGTGGAACATTGGATTAATATGCTTGTTGAGAAGATTAAGGGTTGTCAATAAAGCTTATTATGATCAGAGATTTGATATGCTAGACTAAGCTTAATACCTGGAAGTTGAGACTGATGATCAAACATATTCTTATACAGTATTGAAATGCCATGTTATCACAGCATCTATCATTTAGCAAACAAGGTCTTCTATTCTCTCTATTACCACCCATTTTCACAAAATAGATAATCTGGAGGTTCATCACTGAGTATACATATCTTGCGGCGTATCCAATCCCATCGTTTGGATGTTCTTGCGTAAACTCCAGGGAAGTCTGGGTCTGCGCATCCTATCCCCCAAGAGACGACTGAAAAGGATGTGGAACAATTAAAAGTTAAAGTAAGAGATGATCATCATCACAAGCAACCGCCCAACAAACAAACAACTTACCTCCAATTTGGATATGCCATCCCAATGGAGTTTTGTAAACCAGTGGTCCTCCACTATCGCCTTGGCAGCTATCCTCACCCTCATCCTTAGCACCTAAATGGGTTGGAGTGTGGACAGGACGAGAGACAAAGGAAGAAGTCAGTCAAGTTGGATCCAAGTGCACGGATATATCAAAGATCAACAACATATGAATACGTACATAACATATTAGGTGTTATAGCATCTGTATAATCAGCTTGGAAATTACCAATAAACCCCGACGATGCTGCACATTCCTCATTCGATACAGTAAAAACTTCTGCATGCATTAATGTACTCGGCAATAATCCGCCATTCGGATTGGTAACACCCCAACCCATAACAGATGCGGGTGTATCACTTGATATATAATAATTACCAAATCGTACAACACGATCCTCATATGGTGTATCTGTTGCTCTTGTCTTTCTATTGAGTTTAATTAACATCAAATCACTGTCGGTAGTTTGTGGATCATACCCGGCATGTCGAATTTGATTCTCGGCAGTAACATCAACTACATCTCCAACACTTGTATCACGTAAATCATACCTACCAATAACTGCCTTGATACTTTTATTTTGTTTACAATGTGCAGCGGTAAGTAACATATCGGGTGCTATTAAGGACGCGCCACAATATGGACCTTTCTCATCCTGAAGTGATACGGCGTAGGGATATTCACCGTCCATTGCTCGTGTTCCGCCTATTATACGTGACTCTTTTAATTCTCTTTCTCTTTGTTGTTCTTCTTCTAGTTGTTGTTCGAGTTGTTGTTGTTGTTGTTCGTCAATACCACTGCCGCGGATTGTCGATGTGGTGGATATCGCGATGCATAGTTGGGAGAAGATTAGAAGTGTTGTAGTAAAGTTCATCATCGCTTGTTGTTTGTCTTTTGTTTAGTATATGATTACCTATGTACTGTCTATGATATTAGACTTTTATGAGCTAATGAGCTGGCCTGCTAATATAATGTATTCCTATTCCTTGGCTATCATTTGCAATGACCTACAATATGTATAATTTTCAAGAAGAGTCTCGGCACTATCACAGACTTAGTTGAGATGTTTATTCCATCATCCAGTACAAGACAACAACTCCACTATTGCAATTGATAGTCAGACACTCTAGGCCTAAGATTTAGTTGATAATCTCGGCTGAATATCGGCGCATTCTATTCTCATATTATCGAAATACAGAAGCTCAAACCTCAAACCTCCGTATCGTAAGAGTAAAAGCGGTATCTTTTATGAGAGTAGAGAGAGTTGAGACATCGAGATCATGATGTTATCTTGAGATCGATTATATACTACTGTAATAATCACTTTGGTTACTAATAACATAACATAGGCATTTGACCAGTATTTATTGTTTATCGAATGGTAGCACTTTGGAGGCCGCTACGTCAATATTGATTGCACAGCAAGGAAGATACCACAAACACAAAAATATAGTAGTGACGATAGTTGAAGTAGAAGTATCATGTCATCGTCAAACATCAACAGCAGTAGTACCGTATCTATTAATGATCTACTTAATATGTTAAAGAATCATCAATATGGATGGGTATATGATGATCCCGTCGATCCCATCTTATTAGGCATGCCCGGTTACTTTGATATCATTACAAATCCAATGGATTTTAGTACAATTCAGGATAAGATTAATGCAGGAACTTATCAATCTGTTGATGACTTTAAGGATGATGTATATTTAACGTTTAGGAATACGATGGAGTATTATACTGATGAAGATGCACAACCCCACATAATGGCTAGGGAAATGATGACGTACTTTGATACCGCATGTCAAGGTATTGACATCACAATTAGTAGCAGTAGCAATGGTGGCGGTGCTCACGATGGTGATAGTACTATCATCAGCCATCTTACCATTGACAGCCCAACAGATCATCTTTTATTGCTTCGTCATTCATCCAAATGTAAGACCGTTGATGGTCAATGTACAGTCACTCCCTATTGCGATGAGATGAAGAAATTATGGAAACACATGTCATGTTGCAAAGATACGGAATGTCAGGTACCACACTGCCTATCGAGTAAGAATGTATTGAGTCATTATCGTAGGTGTAAGGGACCCTGCTCAATGTGTGATCCGGTAATGGAAATTACTAGACCGGAGAACTCAACAGATAATGGTCATAGCAGAAATAACGATAATAAATGTGAAGAGAGTAGTAATAACGAAGAAGAAGAAAGCAATAATGAAGAGACTGATTATGAACTTGATGTAGAAAGTATGACAATCAATACATCAGATGCTGTATATGAGTATCTGGGTAGGTTCAAAGGCCTAAGGGATGGTGTACCAAAAGATGTAGTTAGTGTAAGGGTTCATCCGAGCATAGCTGAGGTTGAAGACTTCTCATTCCGGCACTGCAAACATCTTAAGGAAGTAGTTCTGAATGAGGGCATAACGAAGATTGGGGACCAGGCATTCATTGGTTGCACGTCCTTGGAAAGCATTACACTTCCTTCGACTGTTACCGAGATAGGCGTCTTTGCTTTTACCGGATGTAAGAACCTTAGAAATGTAAGCTTGAATGAGGGTTTAAAGGTGATTGGAAATATGGCATTTGCAAATTGCAAATCATTAGAAATTATCGAGATACCTTCTACTGTTGCTGAGATTGGTAAGAAATCATTTATGAAGCATGTGATATTCGTTTCTGCTTGAGAAGAAGTGGGTCAGTGGGCTGATGGTTGGATATTAAACCAACCTAAATAGGCCTAGTTGGTTTTGTGTAAGTGTGTTAATAGAACTAATAGAAGTAGTAATAGTAAAGTAAAAGTGTATACTCATATATAATGTGAAATATTAGCCAGTTAGTTTGTTCCATGCTTCCAAGCTATCAGTAGTCACCATACTCTCTACACAAAAAGTTTAACACTAATACACATCTTATGAACTTTATATATTATATACACCTTATAACATACGCTTGTTAGTCAGAGCATTCACTGCGTCCGACTATCAAGCACCGAGTCATAGATCTTGCAATATCTTTGCAACTGTCTTTATGGCCTCCTTCCCAATCTTTCTGCTGACAGCCTTGACAGCAGTATTGCCTTGTCATACAACCAGCACACCAAAAGAGGGACTTTGTCTTATTCAAGTACTTACATTCAAAACAAATCGACAATTTAGATCCTTTCGGATGAGATTTGTACTTCGTCAAACATGAGCAGTTTATTCTTTTTGAGTAAAACTTAGTAATACCTCGGACATCGAGTTCGGCAACACCACGAGCAAGAGACATTATTTCTTTTGCTATCATCTTTCCATTTGGGGGAACCCTCTCAAACATTAGAATAAACATAGCCAATGAAGTAGCTCTTGCTATGTCATATTCATTCCCAATGAGTAAATTTGTCCCCAATCTTATAAGAGTCATAATTAACTCTTTTCTTTCATCCGAGCCAATCTTTGCAAGGGTACCGTCTTCCGCTAGATGCTCTACCCATTTCATATACTCCAGTGGCCAGTGGTGCACCTATAATACATAGGCCTAAGTAACCAGCACCTTCGTATTTGCACAAAGTATTTCGTGAATCTGCATGAGTAATAATGTTCATCAAGAAATTACCGAAGAAGCCTACAATCGGAAGTTTCCGGCCTGAACTTTTGCAACAATGATCACAATCGTATCCATCCCACAGTGCACCGTAACGATAGAATATATCTATTCGATCATTACCAACCACTCCCAAGGTCCATACACAGGGCAACACAAACAAGTAAGACCATAAACAGACCCCTATCAGGTGCATATCCATAGCAAAGTATGCAATAGGGATAATATACAATATCGACAGGATTGTATAGTACTGTGAATCTAATCCAATGTACCAATTTGTGAAACCTGAACCAATACAAACAACGCATCCAATAATTACGCCAAAAAAAGTTGTTACTTCTGGTTCTGGATACCTTATTCTGTAGATGATGTAAATCATAATCAACATGGAGTAGTGAAACATCGTACTATCTCTGATACATTTATGTTCCAATACCATCAAATAAATGCAACCGATTACATTGGTTATAGGTCCAATAATAATGAAACATTCCGTATCCATATAAAGGATTGTATTCATAATTAATAGAAACAGTGCACATGGTGCTTTCCAACTTGCCCGTATGTAATCTCTTTCGCATACAAATGCATCAATGGTACAAAAAGTAAGTAGTAACGATGTTGGCGGCTTCCATTCATTTGGACAAATTAGTATAAACATCCCACTCGTAATGTATATCCTTTGTCTTTTTGTTGTGTCCATCAATATGAGAGTTATAACACAAATTATACCTCTCATTGTTAGATTCATCGTTATATACTCTCTTTTGTATGCCAAAATACATCCGCTAATTAGAGCAAGAAGACAAGCCGTAAAGAAATTTGGATATGAAGTGTAGATCGTATAGAATAATGCAACCACGTATGTACAACCCGCTAAACTACCAATATTAACATCCTTTCGTTGTTTCAGTAAGTTTCCAATGCATCCCAAGATAGTAATACAAAGCAGCACTATTGTAAAGTAGTTCATATCCTTAACACCGCCGATTGGGTATATAATATCTACATATACAAATATCATCGTTGGTGCTGCAAAATTATGTTTCCAATGTTGTTCCTTTTTCGTCCTCGATGGATCATACACCAACAAACCGCAACAACATACGATGCATATTGTTTGCAATATGTGTCTTGTGTACTGAGTAAAGATCAAACCTAATGTAACTGTAACAAAATCAACGGCATCATTAGATGATGCGATTGCAAGCGCGCTTTCCATATTCATTATTCTATATTGTCTGTCACTTTTTGCCGGCAACTCGAATTCTATGCTAAGTAACTTTTGACCCTATGAATAACGTGATACAGACAATAGAGAGGTGAGTCATGGAAGTATATGCAGTATCGTAGTAGCACAATTGTACAATCATTGTTGCAATAGTATACGTTCTCTAGAGATAGAGAGAGAGAGTAGATCTACTCAAACCACGGATAGACTCAAACAAGCAAAACAAAATTAAAATGTTAGTTCTTCTAACCATACAAATAAAACATTCACTACTCACATGAGCCAACCGCCGAACGATACTTAGTATAAATAAAAAAGGGAAACAATGTATGGTATATAGGTCTAAGCCGCCTCTCTAGCCAAATAGCGTAGTGAACAAGCAATGGTAGAGTAGAGCCAAAGTCAAAACAGCAATGAAAAATCATCTAGAAGCAGAATGAAAAAGGAGTTTAGCGACTAAACGCTAGATGAGCAAAACACAACAATCCTACCAACTCCTCCTCTATTGCTTGAAAGAAATTAACAGCCAAAGAATGCATTCCAATAACCTCATATATGTTGTGGTTGTTCTATGTTATCTAGATTTAGTTGTTGAGGCGTTTTCTGGGCCGTCATCGGCGGCGGCGTCTAGATATCAACTAATACATTGCAATAACAACAAAGTATCATCAAAGGTAAATTTACCACGTCATCGTCACAACTGTATATTATATGCTTCTACAGACAATGATATAAACACCATATCCAATACAAAGATACAAACAAATAATGACAATGGTCCAATCAATGAACTATCTACTTCCACCGACGATGATACAATTACAAAAGTAGGCTCATCCGAATATTATCAAGGTTTTTGGTCGAGAAGTGTTATTGAGAATCAAGAGCGAGTTACTGGCGATGCGGTGTTGGGGCCTATGTTAAAGTTAGCCGGCGGGATATCATTAATATTAGTTGGTCTGATTGGCGTTTTCTTTCTTAGTAATGGCATCATATAAATACTAAGTAATGCATGCTCAGATTTGTCGGTCGGATGAAAAGTTTTTGAGAAGGCTTGTCAAGCCTCCCTTGCTGCTTTAATAGAGGTTGATTGCTTGTATGATATACATATGATTCCAACTAGTGAAGGATGACAAAATCTATATACACAGCTTGGAAGAAGAAGGACTGGTCAAATGTCCGGTATCCGATTCGCGTCTGAATTTGAACCCCCATTAGATAAGTTAATCAACTAAATTCCATTACATTATCTTCTATTTTACACTGTTAAGATTTCAAACATCTCTTCTACTACTACCTCCTACTCTTTCTTTCTCTTCTGATTCTATGTACCTATAAGTGCATATGGCATGTGTTAACTGTAATCAAACATGATAGAAATTGTTTTGTACATATATGTAAATCAGAAGACAACATATCTTGATGTTCCCTAATTATAATACAGTAGCAGTAGGAGGAGTGGCCGAGGAAGTATACTGTTCAAAGGCCGAACGTGGCTTAATGGGCTTGCCGGTTTCACCAAAACAGACGGATCGTCTCTTGACACCCTCGGTATCAAAGGAGGACCGTGGGGATGATGTTAATGTATCATCATACATGATGGGTGATAGTAACATTTCATCATCATAAGATGCGGCACTATACAACGTAGTTGATTCATCGGTTACTTGTCTTGTTGGTGAATAGGGAGTGGCAGAAGAATCAGTAGGGAATGAGACATTACCACCTTGATGTTCTTGTTCTTTGTTAGACGGTGATGCAGTAGCCCCACTTGTCCGTGAAGGAACAAACGGTGTAGGACTAGTTGCAGTAGCCTTACGTACCCAACATTTACCAGTTAACTTGGGAGACGAGGGACTATTACTCCGTCCATAATGGAGAGGATACTGACCATGCTTGTAATGATGTTGATGATGTGCCGTATTCTTTTTGTGTATCTTGGATAGATCTAATGATTTTGACCTCGGCCTACCACTGACATGTCCTTGATTTGATTTCTTTGTAGAGGCAATCATATTACTAATGTTGGTTGGAGACCGCGAGGGTGATGATGCCTTGTTGTTGATGTTCTCATCGCCCATTGACATGTCAGCTTCTCCGGAGTTAGAACTGATACTGACGAGGGCATGAGCATCAGAGTATGCCCGGTTACGTCGACGGCCGGGTATTATCATCTCTTCTTCATTCATTGTTTGTGTTGTAATGTGATTTTGTAGTAGGACTTGCTTAGTATAGACTTTGATTGCAATTGCAAAGGTTCAACGAGTTGGGTGCACTGGTGTCTCAATTCAGATCTTCTTCAGATAACTGCAATGTAATAAGAGCAAGAAGACAGATTATATGAATATGTTAGAATTGATTAGTATAATGTGAAGCAAAGTATATCTACATGCAAACAAGGCGCATCAAGATCAAACCCAACGAATAGTAGGCAGTAAGAAGTATGATAATATGTGTGATCGTTGGAGAGAAGGATATTCTTCTCTAGATCGGCGCACACAAAACGCACACCCGCCGTCAGACCAATAATAAAGAAACTCACATGCAATAGTCGATTCAATAATATGCTGGCCAATCCTTTTGTAGTAAACGTTGTTTGTAGATTGGTAGAAGATTGTCTCCCTGCTATCATCAAACTTCCTTTTCTTCAAAATCGCAAGCAATCACTAAACATTTCTCCCCTGGGATTTTAGAATATGGATCCCCTAGACTGGTATCCTTGTACTTTTAAACGGGAGTCTTTTTATCTCTTCCCTCTTATTTGTTATTTGAGATAAGGTCGGCCAATAAACTTTAGCACCTGTCTCTCTAAGCATAGAAGGTGGGTTTATTAGTCTTTATTAAGTGGGTAGTGAGTGGATGTACGAGAGCGGCTCATATTTTATGTACAACTCAGGGTACCATTTGTTATTTTGTGTCATTGTGTTGTGTTGTTAGGTATGTCACCATGTGTATACCTTGTAGTTTATCTCAACTTAGAATATACGGTTAGAGGAGATATAGGTTTGGTTTATTAATTTAAAAGGGTATAGGTTATATATGGTCTCGGTGGCGGTCGGTCGGAGGGATTAGATACGATTTTGTGCATACTTATCTTGTGCACATAACTTGTTGTTTACTCTTACAAATTATTGTTAACTCATATTGAACTCTTTCATGTTTCCTATAGAGTACAATCGTTATACTGGTAAATTATTGTATTAAACATGAATAATAGTAATAATATGTACGATGAGCAGGCTGACACTATCAGAATGGAAGACATTACTACTGATATCAACAATAGAATTGTACTCCGTCGTCTCAGAAACAATAAGTACGGAGAATATGGAGATGAAAATGAATACTTGTGGATTCAAAATCACCATGATGAAGCCGATGGGTTTGAAACATGTACCGACTATGTTCCTGGTGGGCCTTTTGATATGGGGTGGCTGGGATATTTCGTTGGAAAAAGTAATGTTCTACGCAACTTATCTATAGTGAATGGGTCTTTTCTTACACCATTTTTGAGAGGAGTAAACCACAACAAATCAATTAATGAGATATCATTTTACGATATTGATATGCTTGGGGGGGGAGGTGTTTACAATGCTGGATTCATTCTTTAAGAACAATGATAATCTTACTCAAATCCGGATCAGCAATTGTATATTGGGAAATGAAGGCTGCCGTCTGCTTGCTTTGGCAATTGGGTGCTGTTCGAAATCTTTGCAAGCAGTGATGTTAACAAACAATCATATTGAAGAAGAAGAGATGGTGACAGTTATCACATCATTGAGATTTAATCCCCAGCTGAAACAAATAGAGCTGTTTAGGAGCGATCTTCATAAGAATGGGTGTTTGGCCTTGGCTACTCTGCTGGAATACTCAACTACTAGGTTGCAAAACCTTAATCTCTCCTCCAATCAAATTGATGATGATGGGATAGATATTTTAGCCCCGGTTCTCACAAAACTTAGTCATTTAGAATCACTGAACCTTTGTCAAAACACATTGGTAACAGCCAGAGGATGGCAAAGAGTTGCGACTATATTGGCAGCACCAAACACAAATCTGAAATATCTAAAGGTTGATAAAAATGATGGTGACCAAGCAGCGGTTGTATTTGCAGATGCATTGACCAATAACAATACATTGAGACGCTTGAGTCTGATCTGCACCCCAATGAGGACAATGACTGCTAAAGGATGGAATGCTTTCTCAAATCTTGTTTGTGACACTTCGAGTGTCAATTCAACATTTCGATCCAACCACACACTGTCCACGCTTTATGTTAGTGAAAACATCCAATTCGAGCCTCCACACCTACGAGCATCACTTGAATTGAACGAGAAGAATGATAAGAAAGTAGTGCCAATTGTCAAGGTTCTAAAACACCATAATGACTTTGATATGAAACCATTCTTTGAATGGGAGTTTAAAGTTTTACCGTTAGTTATTGGTTGGTTGGAACGTGCTTCTGCATATACAACCGACTTTGATGCCAACATTGAAGAGAGGAAGTTATCGTCTATCTATCAATTCATCAGAAACATGCCAGTATTGTATGTTGAGAGTCGTTTAAGGAATGAGTTAGAGGATATCTTGTCGGAAGTATCACAAATGGAAGAGGAAGAGAGGGAGAGAAAGTTGCGTAAACAGCTGCTGCAAGAACGGAAGAAGATCATCATTGAAAAGCTTGGTGTTGGAAAGTAAGCATAGCGGGGGTTAGTTTGTAGTAGTAATATGATAAGTTTCATTTTGCATTCTATGTTTATCTTTCTTTAAGCTTAGTTTACCCCATACTTAATCTACCCCAAACATCTACTTTACTCATATGCCGGTTCTGCCACCTGATTATCATAATACGTGCCTACGCCACTCCTTGTAACTGCAATACTACCATCCACAGAATCAATCGTAATCTCATCTCCGTCGGTAAATTCCCCTCTTAATAAAGCCTTTGCAATTGATGTTTCCAACTCACGTTGTATAGCACGTTTTAGAGGTCGGGCGCCATACACTGGGTCAAAGCCAATGTCCGCCATCGTATCAAGAGCAGCTGGGGTTATGACCATTGCAACATCACGCTCATTTAGACGTTGTTCCAACTTCTTAACCTCAAGGTTGACAATACCACGTAGATTTTCCTTGGATAGACTATTGAAGATGACCGTATCATCAATTCTATTCAGAAATTCTGGTTTGAAATGTTCCTTCATGGCATTATACACCCTTGTTTGCATCAACTCTGGATCTTGACCTTCTAAATCAATGATATCTTGTGACCCAATGTTGGATGTAAAGATAATGACACAGTTCTTAAAGTCCACGACACGTCCCTTACTATCCGTGACACGTCCATCATCCAACATTTGCAACATGACATTAAATACATCGGGATGTGCCTTCTCCATCTCATCAAAGAGTAGGACAGAGTATGGACGACGACGTACCGCATCGGTAAGTTGTCCACCCTCATCGTAGCCGACATATCCCGGCGGTGCACCTAATAAGCGTGACACGGTATGCTTTTCCATATACTCTGACATGTCAATACGAATCATGGCATCCTCAGTATCAAACATGAACTCTGACAGAGCCTTGGCAAGTTCAGTCTTTCCAACTCCGCTGATATAAGAAGTGACAAAAGATAAGAAAGGTGTTAGTAACTGGATGACATATCAAACGTGCAAAATACTCTAAAGATGGACACATCTTGTGTACTTACGTTGGTCCCAAAAAGATGAGAGATGCAATAGGCTTGGATGGATCGTTCAACCCAGCCCTTGATCGTTGTATAGATTGTGTAACAACATCAATAGCCTCATTCTGTCCAACGACACGTTCCTTTAACTTCTCACCCATGGCAAGGACCTTATTCTTTTCCGTATCCAACATTTTATTGGCAGGAATGCCCGTCCATGTGGAAATTACATTGGCAATATCTTCGGCAACTACCTCATCTCTTAATAACTTGCTATCCTCATCTACCTCATCCTCATTGACACCCTCCTCTTCTAATGGTTTGGCGGCTTCTAATCTCGCCTCCAAGTCGGGTAAAGTACCGTACTTTAACTCGGCTGCCTTTTCTAAATCATAATTACGTTCAGCCTCTTCTAATTCAAATGTCACTTGGGCAATCTGTTCTTGTAAACCCATTACTGAATCTACCTCACCCTTCTCTTTCTCCCATTGAGCTGTTAGGTTTGCTTGTTCAACCTTGAGGTTGGCAATCTCCTCTTCCAAATGTGCTAATCGGGCACGGTTGGCCTCGGCACTCTTATTATCTAATGCCTTGGATGTATCGGAACTTAGACTTAACTTTTCCATTTCAAGTTGAATAATACGTCGATCTACTTCATCTAATGCTGTTGGTTTGGATGTTAATTCATTCTTAAGTTTGGCACATGCTTCATCTACCAAATCAATTGCCTAATTATGAGAGAGTGGATAAAATGAACATAAGATGTGTCAGACATTGCAATATAAAATGTGCACATGATATGCACAAAACCCAAACAAGAAACGACGTACCTTATCAGGTAAGAATCGATCAGGTAAATACCTACTACTCAACTTGGCAGCAGCCAACAATGCCTCATCACGAATACGAACACCATGATGTACCTCATACCGTGGTTTTAATCCTCTTAATATACTAACAGTATCCTCCGGCGTTGGTTCACCGACATAGACCTGTTGAAATCGTCGTTCCAATGCTTTATCTTTTTCAATATATTTACGATATTCATCAATAGTAGTAGCACCGATACAACGTAATTGTCCTCGGGCCAATGCGGGCTTTAATAAGTTACTTGCGTCCATTGATCCCGACGTGGCACCGGCACCAACAACAGTATGCATTTCATCAATGAATAATATAATTTCACCCTCGGACTCTTTAACTTTGTCGACTACCTTTTTGAGACGTTCTTCGAATTCACCACGGTAGGATGCCCCGGCTATTAGTGCACCCATGTCTAATCCAATTAATTTGCAATCTTGTAATGAGTCTGGTACGTCACCTGTATGCATTCTTTGTGCTATTCCCTCGGCTATGGCAGTTTTACCTGTGTGTATGTATATGAGATTGTGAGTATGAGATATTTGTCGGTTAGCAATCATATACAACAAACCAATACATAAAAAACAACATATCAAACATTACACATCACTACGTACCAACACCAGGATCACCAATCAAAACAGGATTATTCTTAGTACGTCGACTTAATATCTGTATAGCCCTCCTAATTTCATCATCACGACCAATAACAGGGTCTAATTCACCATTCGATGCCTTTGCTGTAAAATCAACACCATACTTTTCTAACACATCTTCACCTTCGGATATATCCTTGACGCGTTCTTGTGATTGATCGGGGTCGGGTGGTGTTGACATGTATAAGTTTGTTGACCTTGATTGATGTCTTGCTATATGATTTGATTGTAGTAGAGCAGCATTATTACTACTGATTGTAGATGTTGGTTTGATAGTGTAGTGTTTGGTTGGAACGAATGCAACTACGGTAGTTGATAGTAGTAGCAGTGATGCTATTGATGTTTTTGATAGTCTCATAATTTTTATTTTTGTGTTGTATTGCAATAGATTTGATATGATATGAATTGCAACCTTGTGTTTGTATGTAATTACTTAATATTCACTCCTTCTGCTTATTGACCTCCTAATGGAATTTATGAGCACTTATTGAGCTGTACGGTTCGCTTTGTCAGCGCTAAAGATATCTCTCGACTCGAACTCGATGTGTGGATTTCGAAAGAGAGTGGGCCAGGCGTCGGGCGGCGGGGCAGCGCACGAGCGAGCGAGGGAGAGGATACCTGGATACCTCATGAGTAAGGACAAAGAACAAATGTCTCTCTTGGATTCCCGTAAACCGTATACTTGCAGTTGGTAGAGATAGGTAATACAATATTCATTATCTTCTAAACCGTTAGACTATTTCTTACGCAAGTTGTAATCTCAAAAAATCTCAACTCGATGACTAAAATCAACTCAATAGCAACAATGACTTAGCTTCCTCTCGTATAATATTGCATTGGCCCTATCCCTACAACATCCCCTCTACATTATACCATAGACGACAATGATAATGACATCAACAATGTCAACCACAGACCAAAGCGCTGCAAGCGCTGATTCTAACGAGCGTCTTTTGCAACAAATTGAAAATCTCGACTTACAATCATCTCAAAATACTAATAGTCACAATGGTGGAGGGACAACTTCTGTAGCTACTGCAGACTTACTTGACATGTTGGAACAGGACATGTCCAATAAAGCTACTACTAAACGTAATAATAATGAATACGATCGTACTGCAGTGTATTCTAGTGGTGATGATATAACAAATTCAAACCAAAACAGAAGACCAGCACAAAGGAGATATAGTGGGTCATCAATTGAAGGTTCGTTTACTTCTAAGTTGTTAGGTGGCTATACTGATTTAATAGACGATAATAACAGTGATAACGACGACAATAATAATGGCTATAGCGACAATTACGGTAATGACTATAGTCATAATGAGACGGAAGAGATGGTGGATACTCATGTCACAGCTGAGGAAGAGGAGTTTATACCATCAATCGATGATTCAGCTATTAAAAAGTCTGCATCAAATAATAATTACGCAGCCTCAACGAACAACTATGCAGCCTCAACGAACAACTACGCTGCCTCCAATTCCTCTGGCAAGTCATCATCAGACAATAGCTATCCACAGACTACAATTTATTCAACACCTACCAAAACACAAGATGGTAGCGGTAGTCGAATATTATTGGGTAGTGCTAGTAGTAATAATAATAATTCGCGTGAACAATTATATCATAGTTCGGATAATTCGAGTAAACATCATAATATGGCACCGTTAGGTAAGCAGTATTATGTGTAGTTTGCTATTGTAGAGGAGGGGGTATTATTTATGGCACTTTTTTTTGGGGTTGATTATGCAGTGAATGATCGCAGATATGCATATTTGAAAATGAGTTGTTTCTGGGGATTTGTTTTTGTGCATATACTTGTGCTCATTTTTTTGACAGACTACCAATTTCTTTGCAACATTCTAAAATCACTTTCCCCCAATCTATCCCCTTATTCTATTTATAGCCTCTAGGCCATCATTTGACAATCCATTCCGTAGTTCTACCAACTCTAAAACCTCCTCAATAACATCCAGTGGTGGTGGTATCAATAATAATTATGATTACGGTGCTGATATTAGCGGATCAGATTCAATGGGTAAACATCATAAACACAAGCGTAACAGCGCAGCAGGTACTAAGCATAAACGAGAAGGATACGGCAGCGGTAATTCACGTACACCAAAGAAATCCAACCGTCCACGTCCAGAAATGAGAGGACAACACTCGGTATCATTCTCAATTGAAGAAGATCAAGAGGCAGACTTGTCTTCTGAATATATGTCTACATCACATATGACTCGGACTACACAATCCAGTGATCAGGATACTTTCTCATTGGGTAGTTTGGCATTAAGTGCGGGGAATAGTTCAAGAGGGTCACAACCATCACGTGCTAGTAGTTATACATCACGTAGTTCGAAATCTAGTCGTAGTTCACGTAGTTCACATGGTAGTGCAACGACGACATCGACACATAGTTCAGGTAATTCGACAGAACGTCGTAGACGTAGGGAGTTGTTACCCGTGAAGCAAGATCGTAGCAATAGTAAGAAACGTAGTCAAACTGGTGGTGGAGGAGGGAGTATTAGTAGTATGAGTGGTAGTTCTGTATCGGGTGGACTTGGTTCAGCCTTTAGTGGAAGTGCATTTAGCACGTCAAGCCCTGTAGGTATGAAACCACAAAAGTTTCATACACATCATTCACGTCGTCGTAAGAAGGCATCATCATCGCATAACACTGCTTCTAATTCAATACCAGATGATGCCTCCTCGGATGGATCAACATCATCACGTAACCTATACACCAGTAATCGACGCGGTACTACATCCCGATCGAACAGATCACACGGTAGTTCACATCATTCTACCAATTCCAATAACTCTTCCAATAATATAAAAGGTGACGGTGAAGAGACACTACATGCAAATTTACATGATCATCATCCAATACATTATCCCAAACGATCTGGATTATATCGATTTGGTGAAATTGAGGAAGGTAATGAAGATGATGAAACTGGTGGTATGAAGAATGTTGATAGTCATTCGGATATTATGAATGGATTAATTGATACTAGTGGTAATTCAGAGGAGGGTGGGGAAGGAAGTAAGACTGCTGATGATGTTAGTTCACTTGGTAATAGTTCATTAGGTAGACAGCCTCTCAATGTCGTGAGGAAGGATAGTAGGGGATCATCAGCAGGATCTGGTGGTAAGCGAGGAGGGGGAGATGGACGGGGAAAGTATGAAGGAGTTGATAACTCATCAACAGATGAGGATGGATTGTTCCGACGTGTTGATAAGGTACGGAATGAAATGTTGAATAAACCATCAAGTTCGGATTCATTCCTAAATGGACTGATTGGCAATAAGAAGCGTGGTTCTTCCTCATCACCCAAGAAGAATGCCTATAACCAAACTACAGACGAGGCAAGTGAAGAGGAGAAATCCTTCCTATCAAACTTACTAGCCAAGAATAATGCCGCACGACAACGAAAAGGAGGGAGTGTCAGGTCCGGAGATGCTTCTGGTCATTCCGAATCATCCAACTTATCCGCGGATACTATATCCCAAATTAATATCTATCAAAAGAAACATAATGAACGTCGTGCCTCGCTTGATCGGGGAGCCAACATGATACGACAAGGATATAGCAAGGTTATTACAAGTATATCAAGATGTTATCATGATGGTGGAGAGTTATTACCCAATAATCAGAAGGAATGGATTGTTCTCTTGGTATGTACCTTCCTCTTAATGCCATTGGTACATGTTGCTGTTATACATGCCATGGGTGACGGGGTAGGAAGTACTGTTGACTTTTATGGTGATCAGATCCAATTCACGGGTAGTTTAGTACAAGATGATCAACATTCATCACTCTATTACGCTGGAGAAGCCGAAATGGCATGGGCAGGTTCTTCACAAGTCATGTTGAGTGAATCGAGTTCACTCCATGAGAACTTTATCCTCATGCCTGATACGGATTGGATTGAATTGCAAATTAGTCGGAGTAAGGCAGCTGCCAAGAAGTCGAATGGCGGTGGAGGTCTAAACAACTTCCTATTCCACAAGAATGATGGAAATATCAAACCACCTAAACGCTTGCCCCTTCCATCAATCATCGATCCAGTATACAATTCATCAGCAGCTGTGATCCTATACTCGCTCACGGCATCCAATAGCAAGAAGGGTGCACATTCCGGAATGAACGAGGCTGCCAATTCAGATCTTTGGAACGCAATACAAGAACAATTAGCTCCACCCCCAATTGATGCATGGCCATCATGGTCACATAATTCATTGGCACAATTCCGTGAAGATGGATTTACCTTAATGTATCCATACAATCAAAGACAGAGGGCACGGAAGATTATAAAGAAGCTTGCAAAAGAGTTTGGACAATCTGTGATATATGAGTATGTTACATGGTCAGAAATGTCCCCACCAGCTGATATTGGTGATGCCGCTTCTGCCCGTGGCAGTGTGGGGTTTGGTGGTGGTACAAAACATGTAGGCAAGGATGGTTATAGTTCCATAGTTATACCGCCAATGTCCAATGGACGATCAGATGTAATGATACGTCGAACACTGTCAATAAGGGAGAGATGGGAAGAAGGAGATGAACCGGTAGTAGTTATGAGAAGGGTTAAGGATCTGCCCGTAGAAGATGAGCTGACAATGAGAGAGTGGGAGGGACCAGCTTTAGAGGAGATTGTATGGGATTAGTGTAGAGTAGAGACTAGAACTAGAATGATAGATACTTAAACTTAAAACATATGGATTGGTAGTCAATTCGTACTGTACACATCTTATGAACTTTATGTCTATGTATGTAGAGAGTCAAAGCATCATTGCTTCCGACTACCAAGCAACAACTCATCAGAGAGATGTGAGTTGGTCTCTTTCCCATGCGGCAATATCACATCATAATCCTTTTTAATTCTATGTACCTACAACGAGTAGAGTATGCACCATCATCAAATTCATCAAGGCCATTATGACAAATGACCCCGAGATACCGGGTTCGTAAGATGGAGGATAGAATCTCTTCACTTCAGGCAATTGCTCAAGCATTTTTGGGCATGCAGTCACTAATTTCTTACTACGTCATGAAATTTGTTGCCAGTAGAGTGCCGTTAGCAGTAAACAAAGGAACGACGACCATTATATGTACGCCTACTATCAGCCTAGACAAGCATATTCAGTTGTTGACAACGCTACAGTCGATATTTCTAGAATCAACACCCGGAAGATAACTCTCTTGAACGACATACATAGTTATTTTATACGATTAACGATTGGTTTGCAATAGAGATAGAGGTAGAGGAGAGGAGACCATGCCTAAGAAGGATGACTTTAACGAATGGGCTGATACACCAATACGGCCAATGAGACGAAGTTTAAGTAGTCGATCAATGAAAAATTTAGATAAGAGCAAGACTGTAGAGAAAGCGCTGGCGATACCAAGTAAAGAAATAGATGAGGCAAAGAAGATGTGGTCAAACTATCATCAAAATAGTCAACGACAGCAGGTACCAGCCACCACTGCCAGTAATGATGGATCAGCTAGGGGTTCATCCAGAGCAACTGCTGCTTAAATGGATGAGGACGTATCGAGCGATTTACTGCTTTGTTTTGAATTGCAATTCATTGCTTTGCAATATTTGCAATATCCACCCTGTGGTGTATACAGTTTTGATTAGGGTGTGAAATATGGGTATGTTGACGTTGACATTCAATTTCAATGTATCCCGTTGTGGTGTGTTAGGGTTGAGACTGAGTTATGCTTATGCTGTGAGAGGTGTGTGTTTTGGAAGCTACGATATGTCTGTGGAGGAGATTGTGTACATTTTTGTATAGAGACTTTGTTACTATGTAAATATATTATAGACTGCTATTTAGAATAACACATCCTTGTTTATTTAAAGCTACGGACGGCAGAACTAGGATATGCAGCTATAGTCTATTTTGAGCTTATTCGTATCAGCTTATGGTTGTCTCTCATTCTCTCTTCTTTTCCCGAGCAGAGTTTTGTTACACCCGCCTTGATCCAACACCCTCTTGTATAGACTTTGTGAACTATAAAGGTCGTTCTGTACCGATGTTAGATTCTATTCCGATTCTAATGTTAATGAAGTGTATTGATTGATGATACTCTGGTTATAGTATAGTATCCTCAATCCCTCAAACGAACCTCTCCATAACATATGGATTGAAGACACACTCTTCATTACAAACACTGGACCATCTATGCTCTCTGAATGATTGTGGTTGGACAAACAAACAAACATAACCAAATGTCAGATACAAGTTTCATAAACATACATATACACATGACACACATTCATATCTCATACATCTACTCACTGTGGATTCAATGTTCGGAACAATTGAGTAGACTCGTCAGAATAACCAAGTGCCATTCTTGATCTGGCTATAAAGCCCGAAGTAACACTAGCCGGATTGCCAATAAACACATCAGCCAAGACAGCCAAGACAACATCAGCACCATCCAATGCATCCTTATCCGACAAGACCATTAACTTCGGTCCGAGTATCTCATCATTCAACAAGCCCCGTTCAACAGCGGCTAGTTGTCCATCGGTTATTAAGATTATAGGATGATCTAACATGTTGAGTGGTTTGAGTATGCCCTTGACGTATGCGGGGCCCATTTGCATCACTCCTCCCTCGATTGTCATGCCTGTGGCACTTGCTAATCGTTCTAATCTCCATACGGCATTCCCATCTAAGTATCGGGCATGAACTGTATATGATTGATTTTGAGGTGGGAGAGGTTAGTATTGACGAACGGGCAGCATACAAAGCACTACTGAACACAACACAAGATATGCTCAACACAAGACATGTCAACTACTTACTAACACTATACTTAGCACCAGCAACACCATCCTCAAAGAACAAATCCAAAACATCACATACATTCTGACTCTGCAATCCATTATGTATCACACCCAATCCACGATTATATCTCATATATAATTGTCGCAGTATTAATATATGATTATACATGTCTATTCTCCAACTTTCTTTGGATGAATGATAAAAGTAGAGTTCTTCTGCAGTCTTGTAGATTATTTCGGAATAGGATTGTAATTGTGTTTGATTTCGTATTACTATTATGCCAAAGTCTTGATATAGTTCTTGATCTAATTTGTCAAACTTTCCATTACTACCTCCTACTTCTTCTTCATCATCCTCAATGTCACTATAGATTGGTAATGTTTCATAAAACATAGATTGTATAACATCCATAAACCATGAATGTCCAAAGATACCAATATGTGTTGAATAATCTTTGGCATAATCAAAGGCATGTAATATTGAATTGAATTGATTACCGATATGGCCAAACTTTCCATCATTTCTTAGTAACAGTATCTTCTTTTGTGAAGTAGAAGTAAGTGGAGGTTGACCCCAATTGGTATTGAATTTGTCAATTGGCTTGTCACCATAACCAAATGGTTCCAATATATCTTCCGTTTCCGAATGTAACGTTGGATTGACAGCGTATTGATAAGGTGTTAAACGATTACACATACTAAACACCCGTTCTTCTCTCACCAACTGTTGTTCAACTTCTGCTATATTCGTATTCCTCATTGATAATAAAGATGATGTTGATGATGTCATGTTATATATAGTATTTAGTATTAAACATGTTGCCATTAGTATACCTAATAGTTGTTTAGATGATGGTCTTTGACACTTTTGAAATGAATTGAAATTGGATTGAATGATTGTTGCTATTACTAATGACAATGTCGTACCGGCCGTACTTGTTGATGTATTGGTTATATGTGATATTCGTGATGGTAGTGAACTTCCAATACTAAAGAAACTATTACCGTCCAAACTATCATTATTGTCTTCTATACTGGCCAAGCTCTCATCCTCTTCCATTATACTTTTACTTCGTGACAGTCCACTACTCTTACTACCTGTAGTTGAATTATGTACTGAATTATTTGTAGTAATATGTGTTGCCAAACTTGAATTATAGGATCTTGAATAGTCATCGTCTATATGATTGTAGGAGAGTGATTGTATATTATTGTTATTATTAGTAAAGACTGGTTTAGTAGATGTTGCAATTGAGGAGCTCATGGATGCATCCTGTTCTAATAATAGTCGACGTACTCGTCCTGATGAAGTTCTAACTGATCCACTGCTGCTGCTTGTTCTAACTTGAGCATTTGACTGAGTAGCATTCACAGAAGTTCCTCCACAACTTTTACTACTTGACAATCTTCGCTGCTGCTCATCACTGCCATTGACTTTCTTTTCTAACAAATTTAGCAACTCGGAAGTATTGCATGATTTACCACTTGATACACGTTTTTCGATATGATGTAATAGCCTATTACCATTGGAGCCTATACTACTTAGGTCGGATGCTCGTGAGTTTGTAGTAGATTTTGATTTTGGTTTAGTGGTAGTATAGTTTGTACCACCGAATAGCGAAGTGCTAATGCCGGATGAAGTTGCTTCATCTGATCCTCTTCTTCTATCGGATGTGTAGAATCCACCATTATCATTGGATGAAGACATACCTTTGCAATATTGATTTGCAATGATAGAGGCTGATTTGTATTATATTTTGCTTACAATAAGTGGTAACTCAATATTATGGTCTCCAAACCACTATCATTCAAAAGATCGATAAAAGCTGATCTACTGACAATACTGACGGTATACCAAATGCAATATTGGCTGAGTGGCTAACGATGATGACCACTACTAACCCACAATATTGAGAGGCTCCGAGAAAAATGGTAGATAGCCCGAGAGTGTGCTTGATGTTAGGATACCTACTCCGTGACTGATCTCTTTTTCTACTCGATTACTCTTCTCTCATCTCTCCCCTAGCTTCAGCCGCTGCTAATGTGGTTCGAGGAAAGATATAGAGTAATTGTAGTAGTGTTATTAGTATCATACAAATCTCAGATGTTTGCTAACGTCCTTATGTCATTGTCATGCCTATACCCTAAACACAATTAGACACAACGGGGGTGCCACTAGCCTAATACTAATACTAATGATCACTTAGATCCCACCTTCCTATTCTTCCTATTGCTTGATGAGACATCAAACAGCGACGGCACCGACCGCATGATCTGGTATAGTAATGTATGCCCTGAAGTAGAAGGTCCGTCCTGAGTAGCAACGATATTATCTTTGGCAAAGCATCCTATCCTTGCAATGGCATGAACCATAATATTCAACTCCATATCCCAAATATCTTTCATGTTTGCCTCACCACTCATAAAATAGAATCGAATAATCTTATAAAGAGCCACTTCACGATAACCCCTTACGCCTACGCTGCCTGACAATTGTGACAATTGTCGAAACTTAGCAATTCTTCTCATCATGGACAAAATCTCCCCTGTACCATTATTATTTTGTGTAATGTAACCTAGCACATGATTAGAATCATAAAGCGTATCGATTGTTGTCTTATTGCAAACAAGATTCTCAAGAGCTAACCAACCCGTAGAAGTCACTTCTTCAGAAGGAATCAAAAAGGAAAGCAATGTTGCATTCTTGCTCATGGATAAGGCATTAACCCAAGCAAGTAATGCATCATCATCAAAGTTAGAACTGCCGTTCAAATCAATATAATACAGAGCAGAGTCGGGATTATGAACTAGGTTTGCCAATGCTTGCCAACCCGTTGTTGTTATTGACGAAACTTCGCTTAGAAATAAGTTTTGTAATGTATTGTTATTTGTAAATACGTGTGAAAGTGCAGCAGCTGCTTCATCATTGATATTGTTGTCGCAGAGGTAAAGGACTGACAATGCCCCCAACTTGGCAGGTCGTAAAATATTAAAGAAACTTGTCCACCCGTCGCCAGTAATCTCATCACTTCTCCTGAGATTCAATGTCTCCAGAGTACTATTTATGCGTATACCTTCTGCTAAGATAACAGATTTCTCATCGTTAAACTCGTTCTCCTCAAGAGTCAGCTCCTTCAAAGTACAGTCTGGTTCTTTGAGCATATGTGATAGTGCATGGCTTGATCCCTCATTAATTGTAGTATAATTCAAAGTAAGTGTCTCTACACAGTGGAGATCGCTAAGTATAGTAATGAGACTTGCCGCGGCATGATCAGTTATAAAATCATCATTTGTCCCATGGAGTTTGAGCTCTTTCAAAGTGTACTCTGGCTTGTTTGACATATTCATCAACACATCATACAAAACACTGGATAGTTGCTGTAAGACCCTATCAGAGCAATCGTCAACAGAAACCTTACAAATTCGTTTATTGTTGAATAATGGAGCTAGAACTCTAATTGCAATTGAATTACATGCCGTGTTAACAAATCCTCTCAATTTCAATTGTGAAATGGATTTGTTCTGCGCAACCCCCATCAAAAACTTATGATAATTTCCTATACGACGAGGAAGAGTATCCCATGATGATGAATGGATTCCATGACGAATGGAATTTACATTAATAGCTAACTCCCGTAGGTGGGTATTGTTAGCAATCCAATCCCCTACCTTCTTGCAAAAGACCGAGGCTCCAATCTCATCTCTATGATTCTCTAATAAAGTAAATAGATCTTCTCCTTGTAATTCTAAAGAGGTGACTGTTGGATTGTTATCTCTAATCCCTTCAAGTATCCCTATAAGTAATGATGGAACGTCGTCATTATCAGATTCAGCGCCGTCATTATTATCTCCTCCATTAATATGCTCTAATTCTTCCATGATGATAGTATAGTGTGCACAAGATATGTACTTAAAAATTATCGTTGTTTATGTTCGGCATATGTTGTTGACCTCACAATATTATACCCGGTACTTTGCAAAGCAGTACAGAATGATATCATCGACGGCGGTAAAGTGTAGCTTGTATATAAAACACCTCAAAGTACACCTCAAGTAACTATCCACAATAGCAACATTCCTTTAAATCGTTTTGGCGATATACCGGTCATTTTTGTCAGCAATCAACTACGCTATCTTCCCTCTCAATACGCCAACTACGATGTCTAATAATAATGATAATATCGAAACTGCTGTAGTAGTACCAGCGGCGGTTCCAGTAGCGGCGGCGTCAATACCGCTAAGCATAGAACCATGCACACTATCAACAATGGAAAATCACATCACCGAACTCGAAACTCAACTACAACAATTGCAACAAAGTATACAAAGTAAATCAGCAGATATTAATCATGCCAAACAACGTATTAACTACATACGAAAGTCACAAATTAAAAATGCTACTACTGCTAATAATAAAGATGGTACCACAAAGCGTAAGAGATATCGGAAAGTTTGACATTAGATTAGATTTCTACTCGGTAGCACCCTCCTCATCTTGCATGATCTCAGCCATTTCCATATGCAGAAAGTACATCTCTTGTTCAGCTTGAGCCCCAGGTTCATCTTCCAAACCTGTAAGTCGTGATCTAATCTCTTCAATTCGAGCTCTTGCCCATGGATCAAGCTCAATCTCTTCCTCGGATTCTAGTTCCTCTTCGTCTGCATCTGCATCAGCGGGAGCGGCGGGAGCGTCGAGATCCATAGGATTGACTTCGGGTTCAAGCTCAAGCTCTTGATTTTCTTCCGGCTCGGGTACGTCTTCTTGAGAAAGAGCTGCAGCCTCTGCAAATTGGGCAGCAAGAGCTGCGGCATTTGCTTGTTCAATTGAGAAGCGATCATATGCACTGACGAGACTCAAATACGTATGGTTGACAGCAGCAGCTTCACCTAGACTTGTATTATCGAGAAAGCTCAATACATTGAAAGCAACACTCTCTGGTACATCATGAGATATATCAGGTGCCGTTTCCACCTTCAACAAAGTTGTGCAGTCGGGTCCCTCCATAAACACATCATCATCTTCTTCCTCGCAAGATAACTCAAGTCCTTGGTCAACTTCACGCCGCATCTCTTCATTTTGATGAGACTTCTCTTGATTGATGACATTTCTTGAGAGCCATCCGACGGCTGGTTGAGCAGTGAGTGAGGCGGAAGATCCAGCTGCCGACGCTGCCACTTTCTTATCTTCGTTGGACTCTTCCTCTTCGATAGAAGATGTATCCACTGCGATGGCTGGTCGGACAGTGGCTGTTTGGAAGGTACATGACACGACACATTGAGTTGAACAACGTAATAATACTTATGCAATCAATTCAATAACACGTAAGAGAATAAAAGAGAAACTTACCTGATTCAATTGGTGTTAGTCTAACCAATTTACCGCCTCTTACCTCATAAGGGTAGTTGATTGTTTCAAAGCGTTCCTTGAACCAATCGAGATGTCCAAGCACAAAATGAAGAAACCTATGCCACTCCTTCTTTAGCCTAGTCTTCTTCAGGACTTCCTTGAACAACTTGATTAACCATGATTCTGATTTGCCATGGTATAGGTATAACCCACGACGGTTACAGACCTTGGCAGTAGGATGGACTGTACTGCCCTCCTTAATGTCGTACCCTTCTGCGTCGTGGTGTCCGTCAACGATATGACCTGGCAAAACTTCACGAGACATCGTACACCTTGGACCAAGATGATACATTTCCAATTCCTCAACTAAGTTGTACTTGATACTACGGCTTCTATATTGTTTCGAATTATAATTCGACATAGCTGGTATTTCCCCCCAAGTCTCGAAAGCATGCTCTGTTGCAGGTAACAGTTCAAAAAGATGAGCCCTATCATTCAATTCTTGTTCATAAAGATGACTTGGATTAGACCGGCCAAGTAAAAGTTTATCCCTACGCTTTTGCTCAATTGCAACTTGTCCATTATGATGAAGGTCAAACATCATGAGATACATGTTCATATTATCTGGGGCAGTCGCGGCATCGACGAGACGACGAAATCCTGGTGGGATAGGAGTCCTGTTCTTCCCATATTTGTACCTCAACTTGTACACGAATAGACGGAATTCACGACTTTGTGAATTAGGTGCACTATCCAACCATTCCTTATCAACTTCATGGACTGACTCGGGACTGGGCTTGAAATTATTGGACACGGCAGCAACCAACTTGTTCTGTTCAAAAGATAAGCGGTTCGTTGCTTCATTTACATCCACCATATCAGGATTCTCACTCATCCAATTTCCAAAAAGCTTGGGGATCTCCTCCTTACTTGGGAGGCTCTTATAGTGATCACCACCACCCAACTCAAGCAAGATGTTTTTAAAACATTGATTGACATTGAAAAACTCGGTCTGCCTTGCTGGTGATGCTGCAAGATTTGCCCATTGTCCTTTGTCTAAACTAGGGCAATAGCCTGTCTCAGCCTTGAGATGTTGAATGATGACTTGATTCTTTTTATCTTTCGGATTGTCTTTTAATTTGCCTAATACTAATGCGAAATCTTTCCATACTTCATCTAGGCCCATCATTTTTTTGATGATATTTGTGGTTGGAGTTGTCCAGAATGATATACCATAATGTCCCAATACCGCATCTCTAAACATGTTGCCCATGTCCTTGACATTATTAATTGATAAAGGTGAATTCTTGAAGATCTTTTGATCGAGTGGATGTATATCATAACCTAAATCACCGGGTCTGCCGCCGTGTTGATATACCCAATATTTGTTGAAGTTACTACAGACTGACATTTTGTTCTTAACCACATAGACCTTTCCCGTCATAATCGTGTACATCTTTCCCCAACCAACTTTATCATGTCGTTCCATTGAATGGCCATCCCTTTTCAACTTATGAAATACAAGGTACTCTGTAACTCTACTATAAAGGTACGAACGACCGGTCGTGTTAGGATTAGATAATAAACCAATATCAATTGTATTGCCAATTGATGATGATGATGATGATGATGATGATACTGGAGTTGTTTCATTACCATCTGAATTTGTTTTAGTAATGTGAGGAGATATATTGTACATGAATTTGTTTTAGTAATGTGAGGAGATATTGTACATACATAGTTGAGAAAATATATCATGCCAAAAATACTGTGCACAAGATATGCACAAATATACAATTACCAATTTATACTCACCTGCAATATCGTCTTTAGCCTTTCCTTTGCTGCTGCCACCCGCTATACGTTTAGATGGTTTTTCTTTTACGGTAGTCGGTGATCCTTTACGTTTACCACATGATACCACAGTGGATTTAGGGGTGGCAGCTCGACGCGCTGGTCGTTTACTACTCTTTGCAATAGATGCAACATTCTTTGCTCGTTTAGATGATTTACCGGCGCCTAACCGCCCCCCATCAATATCTATGAAAGATGTGAGAGAATTAGGATGGTAAGAACAAACCAAAGACAAAGATATAATTCTCTACTATAATATGTGTAACAACTTACCTTCGTCACCTTCAGAAGGTGAACCCCTCTTCCGTTTACCTCCTGAACGTTGAGACTTACTGCTGCCATTATTTTTGGGTGATGTTTTATTGTTTGTTGTTGTTGTTGTTGCGGCGGCGGTGGTGGTGGATTTGGATTTGTTGTGGGTGAACCGATTGTTAGTACTTTTTGCAGGGGCACGTTTTGTTCTTGTAGATACAGCGGCAGCACGTGCTGTAGTAGAAGAACGACGTTTAGCAGAGGAAGGAAGATAGATGGAATCTCCATTGCAATCATCACCAGAATACCCAGGCACACCTTTATAATGTTGTCCAGCATAATATATAATGGCTTTTGACACATTACCATTACAATTTTGTAAAGCTTCATCTATACCTATATCGTTTATTTGATCATCTATAAACCTGAAGACATTGCTCTGTAGGCCTTTCTTTACCCTATCTAAAGAGTCGGCGGAGTACGCCTTATTCATGGTGCCGATTGGTTTCTGCCTATTGGCAACACTATCCTTTTGACTGCCAACAAAAACTCCTTGGCGCACAAGTGAGAAAAATAAAGTAAAATTGACTTTTACTTAGTAAACTTATAGTACTGCGTAACATTTATTTTTTGTTTAAGTTCGTCATTTGTTTACCATTTTGTAGAATCTTTACAGTCTATCGCCAAAACGTATTTAGAAAGGTGGTGTGTGCTTGATTGCTGCAATAGGTTGTGTTGTTATCACGTTTTCTGATGTGATGATAGACAATTAGGGCAATAGTCGGAAGTTAGAAGTACATCCAGGTGGTTGTGGTGATCCCAAATACTGATGACCCAAACATCGGGCTATATCTGTGGAACCGAAGCAATCAGCTATTGTATAACTGATGGATGTACAAGTTTTTCTATTAATGGAGGAGTTTGTAGAAAACACGGGGCACATATTACACTATGTAGTACAGAGGGATGTACGAATGTTGCTAAGAAACATGGATTATGTAAACGACATGGTGCATATGATCCTGCGTTAGACGTATCACCGCCGAAGGAGAAGAAGAGAAAGAAGACTGGTTGTAGTCATCCTGGATGTACCTTACCTATTCATAAGGGAGGTGAATGTGTTAGTCATGCGGTACAGAGAGAAATGAATGAAAGACTTGCATTACTAAAGGATAGTGGGGCTAGTGGATTGGACGTTTAATTAATGGGTATGACATAAAGTTGTGCAACTTTTGGGGAATGAGGTTCTTTTCACGGTAACATCAGGTGCGGTGGACGTATTTACAAACAGATCAATTATTAATACATATATTAGTTGGTTAATTATAGGGATTGGGCTGGAATTAGTTAAGTACAAAGATGGGGGAGCCGAGGAAGATCATACCTAGAGAGAGAAAAAAGGATACCGACATCGAATGTTTTGGTATCCTTCTCCTTCATCATGGACTATCTCACTACTAACGTACCTCCATCATCTATGCGGAGGTGCCAATTGCTTTACTGCACCTTGTAGATATGAAAGGACTTTGGCCGTGTATCAGCATCTCATCTATCATGCATGCTGAAGTTGGTATCTTCGGTATCTTTTTTACGAACAAGACCAGTAATACCTCACGACTTACTCCATTATCTGGTTGGTACAGAAGCTCATAAATAACAGCCAACACAATACACACAAAGCTACAACAACAAATCACATTCATATGGGCTGCACAGAATCACTTCCGGTTGCAGATAGTTACAACGTTACACACATTCAAACAGATAAGAACTTTAAACCTCTCGGATCTCATGTCGGCGGTGGACCGTCTACTGCTGGACCAACAAGAATAATCGTCAAAGAGAAACTCTTCTCGTGGTCTGGTGACGACTTCTCTATTAAATATGATAATGGAGCACCTTTTGGTAATGGTCTAAAGATGAAAGGCAAAGTATGGGCTATGCGTGATCAAATGACGCTCGTCGATGGTCGTGGACAAATGGTAGCTGTATGTTTACGAAAGTTTGATTTTGCTGGACAGACTTTTAAGATATATGTTCCAAACCCTCGATTTCCCGGTCAGAAGCCTTCTAATCAGCAATATGAGGGAGCTAGTTTGTATACTTATTGTGAAGTTCAAAGGGTACCATTTTCAATGTCGCAAGAAGTCTACTTGGATGGAAAGCGTGGAGGTAGTCCAGAGTTTGTCATAACACGTGCGGGTGGTATGTGGCCGAAGAAGCGGTTAGTCAAGAGACATGGTATACCCGCAACATTGATGGAAGGAGGGACGTGGGAGACAAACTACAATTCGTACCGACTCACAATTAATCCTGGTGTCGATCCTTGTCTCATGATTTGTATATGTGCAATCTGTGATGAGATGGACGAACAAAACTAAAGTTAATGTACTTTGTATTTACAAATTCAATGCATAATCTATTAATATCAGTATTACATATCACATGAGGGAAGAGACAGGGGATAACAGAAGAAGTGAGGAAGAAGTGAAAGTGAAAAGATACCACATGGTATCCTTGTCCTTGAGCTACTCTTCCCCTCCCTCTCTCTCCTTTCATCTTGAGTGAGGTGCGATGTTATACTTCCTCTACAGTTACAGCATCTGCTTAGAGTGATATCGTCGTATCCCCAATCTCAAGGAGAAAAGATAGTTCCTTTCATTCACTGATAGAAGGGAAGGATACCGATCAAGACCACGAGAGTTGAGTCCCCTTGACAGAGATGATCTTGCTTCGTAGAGTAGTAGAGTATGGAGGTTAAGGACATAAAACAAAAGCCAATACGTCTAATACAAAGCAAATCAAACTTACATATTATCATGGGATGCATAGAATCAACGCCAGTTGTAGACAACTACCCGCATCACTATCAAAAGCATCCTCATCCACCTCCACCTCATCCAAGACCAGTCAATTTTCATCACAACCATCTCTCTAGTCATCGTCACAATCATCAAGCTCACCATTTGCATGCCATTCATCACAATCATCCTGCGGGTCTTCATCATAATCATCTAACAGGTCATCATCATCAAAACCATTTCAATGGACATCATCATCTAGCCGGTCAAAACCTAATTCATCATCATGGACTTGGTGGTTGTATGTGGTAGTCTCGAGAGACGAGAGGGACTTAATAGGGTGGCATGTAATTTCATAGCATAGATTCAATACATAATTGATTATAGAAACTGATGTATTTACCATTCTACCTCATTAGAGTGTCAATCCTATGTCGAATCTACTTCCAAATTTCATGGTCATAGACACTCTCCTCCTCTTTTCCTTACTTCTACTAGTATAACAATCATCACATCTGTTGCAATTTCCTTTTCCCTGCCGATACTGACGCTGGCGAGTCAAATAGTGTCGGTGCCATTCCCCGAACAAACTTGAACATCAAACATAGATCAGCATCTGCAAACCTGTAGAGCGGGGCAACGTCGGCGTTTGATCTACCCATCCAAGCCAACACATGAGGCATGACTGATAAATCCATGTCATCAAAAGGCTCCGGACTAAAGTCACCCTTTGTAAAATTATGCCCCAAGATGATTTTAAAACGAGCAGCGTCAGCCTTGTTGCAAAGCGTATTGATATGTAAAGCCAATTGTAAATCATCTGGCAGTTGCCAGCGGCCGGCTGAGTCGGTGAATCTGAAATCACTAGAAAACAATCTTTGAAGGGTATGATTCGAATTGAATGTATCCATGATCGAGCCTGAATCATTACCGAGTAGTAGTCTTAAAAATGCCTTGCATCCTGCTGTTGACAACCGGCTATTTGAGTCATCTAGAATCAACTCTTCTAGCGTTTGGTTTCCTTCCAACATGGCACTCAGAGCAACGGCACCCTCACCAGTTAAACCACCCTCTAATCTCAGAACCTTTATCTTTGAATCGGCAAGGAGCCTTGATAATGATGTGTATCCACTACTGCCCAATGAAGTTTTGGTGAAAGTAAAGCGAACTGTTTCCAAGTTGGGATGCTTTGATAAAGAGTCGATGATTTGATTCGCCACCTCACAGGTGTTATCATTATAATTTCCCATTCTATAATCCCCCGTAAACTCAATTACGAAGTGTTTCAGTGAGTTGAACGATGATAGTGCCCTCGCTAGCTTACGATTTTCCCCGCTATTATCTTGGATACACTCCCCGTCACACCAAGGCATTGTTAGTTTTTCCACACTATTGTTTCCCAGCCAATCAGACATGAGGGTGTATGCCAATCCAAATCCATCTGTTACACCTCTTTGTTCTCCTTCAATCAAAGGAGGGAGGCTGCTGACGAAACTTAATTCCTTAATTGATCTATTCATGGCTGTGAAGACAAAGTTAGTGTATAAGCATATGATCGGGGTGTGTACACAAAACAACCGTCTCCTTACCAAGTCCATTACAGAAATCTCTGAACTGTTTCTCATTGGGTTCTTTCGGTTTACTGACAATTCCCATACACATATCCTCATCCATTTCCCTATCATTACCAAACATTATCCCGTGGCTTTGACCAAATGATAACTTGACAAGATGTGTATTCCGACCAATAATCTGTCCACATTTACCCCAATCATTATAATGGGGAAGGAATCCATCTGTATTGTCCATGTCATAATAATGTGAGTCAATACCGACAGTCAAAGAGGTAAGAGTAGGGTCATTATTTTGTAATTTAGTTAATGCATCTGAATCAAGAAGAAAGTTTTGACTTGTACGGAGGGGTGTTTCATTATTATTCATCTTGATGATGTTATGTAAGGTGGTAAATTGGTAATTAGTCTAACGTTATAATAGTCTGCTGATTGGTTTAATAAAGAAGAAGAGCCTCAGTACAATATGTTGTGTAGATATGAAATTTGACGCATATGATATGCACAGTTCAATCTAATATGGACAAGTAAATGACGGAGGTAGATGCAGAGGCGGTTAGTTAAACAATATAATAGATAAACAAGATATTCATCATATGATATTTATGATATTGCAAGCAGACTCACCTCAAGTATATACTTCTTGTTGTGCACATTGTAGCAACAATAGCAATCATTCTCAATATTGCAAAAGATCCTGCAAAATAACTTCGATACAAGTAATGATATAATAAACCAAAAGAACTCACTCTCTGCATTACACCGCACAATAGAGGATGAGTATATATGACTGGAGAAGACGTTATAATCGAATGTAGCCCCCCGCCGTGCCGATATACTAGCACATCTCACTTCTCTTCATTAGGTATATCGCCAAAATTATTTCAGCAAACCTACTTTGAGATTTGAGGCTCAAATTTGAGGTGCCTTATGCCTTCATTACGTGCTGTGCTGCTTTACCGCTGTTGGTGATTTCATTCCTATGCTGCTTTGCAAAGTACCGGGTGTAACATTGTGAGGTCAACAACATATATCCGAATAAAACATCGATGTAATTTTAAGCTTGTGCACAAAAAATATATACTTTACCTACACTCAACACAAAAATTATACAAAGTATACTTATATAAAGATAAAGAATAAGAGCAATGGAAGAATTAGATGAGCATAGCTATAATGATAGTGATTATGATGATGATGGCAATATATCCTTTGAAACCTGGTATAAAAGGGTACTCGAGAAACTCAAGAGCAATGATCCGAAACTTACTTCACTAAATTTATGCGAAGATCATCAAGTAAACGATTTGCTTCATTTGCTAGAAAGAAAAGAGTTGTGTGTTAAGGCAGGGAATTTGATTGGTGCTAATACACACCTTAGTGGTTTATACATCAATAATGAATCAGATGATTACGGTGAGAATGATGAGAAATATCAGCGCATAATGAATGAGCATTCAGAAAACTATAGTGAATTTCTAAGAGGGGTTGCAAACAATAGATCCCTAACTGTATTGAATTTAGGATATCTCCCTGATGAATCGGACGCAGTTAAGATTCTTCGGCCATTATTCAAGAACAATGCTCTTACGACCGTCTCATTTGGGAATTGTAGTTTTATACATATTGGATATCTGACATCTTCTTTGTCTAGGCGAAATAGTGGAGGAGGAACTTTGAAGCATCTTAGTCTTGACGGAACACGGGGAGAAGGTGCAATAGACGATCATGCAGCAAAGCTTATTAAGATACTCAACAAGTATCACTGTTTAGAAACATTTACTTTAAATTGGACTACAATCAATGAAAGATCCAGCCATGCCCTATCAAGCATGCTAAGAAATGATAACTGCACTCTAAAGGAGCTTACTCTTGAGGCTAATGAGTTTAGTGATGAAAGTTTATCCGTCTTTGCAAATGGTATACTCGAAAACAGTACACTAAAGATGTTGAATCTCAAGGAAAGTGAACATGTATCAGCAGAGGGGTGGGTAAACTTCTTCAGTATTTTACGGCCTACCAAACTTAGATCATTATCTCATTTATGCCTCGACAATCTCAAGGGAAGTGAAGAGATAATGAGTTTCTTCGGCAACTGTTTACAATCTTCTAAGATGAGGGCATTGCATACCATTTGTTTTGACAATAATAACATCAATGATGAAGCTGTGGCTATATTTGCAGAAGTATTTGCTTACAACAACAGCTTGGAAGTGCTAGATTTATCCCAGAACAATTCAATTACCACCGTGGGATGGCAAACATTGGCATCCTTATTCCTCAATACTAAATCATCTATTTATTTAATTGATATCAGTAATAGGAACAACAGCTTTGATGATGATGCAGCAATTGCTTGGGGTAATGCCTTGTCACAAAGCAAGAATACCAAACTGAAGGATTTTCGATTCATTCCTTTAGGCATCACTGATAGAGGATGGCCAGCTCTTGAGAATCTTGTTTGTAACAAGAGAAGTGTTGATAGTATGTATGATTCTAATCATGCACTACGTTTAAAGTGGCCATTGTACATGAGTGGAGAAGAGGAACGATTGCTCATTGGGGTGAACTCGTATCAAGAGTTCGAATTTAACTGCCTTCTTTTAGATGGTATTGGTATGCCCGATGAAGACAGGTCGAAGTATGTTCTTCGGAAGATCATTCGTTTCTATTTTATGAATGGTGATGCCAACATGAAAGAATTGATTGATATGGATTTGAATGTAATGGTTCATGCTATTGCGAGGATTGGAAGTTTAACGGGGGGTAAAAATGGAGGGCATACATTACTATACCAACTCATTCGATCAGTGCCATCCCTATTTGACGTCTCGAGTAATATGAAGAAAGGGAAGCTAATGAATGATATTCAACAGCAGCAGCATCGTGGGATCTGAACAAGGGAAAGGTGGAGAAGGGGAGCGTCGCCACGTAGGTGCTGTGTTGTGTATTTAGGGGGTAGCATAATATATAAAGACGTATAGAAAACAGCAAAGATTCGTATGATACCAACAACACTACTACAATTACTCTAGATCTTCTCCCAGAACCACATTCTTTGTACAATCAATCAAATTAGCCTCGTCCTATAAAACAACCAAAACGGCATCTGGACTGAAGGCATGATCACCAAATCTCTATCCCCCAAGACTGTATTTACTTCCGAGAAGTACGGAGGGTAGACTTAATATCCCCGGTAGCCTCCTTCTTGGCCATGAACGCAACACTAGGGTCCACATACTCCATACTAGCAAAGTTCGGAAGTGGTGGGGGCAAGCTAGGATCACCCTGCTGTCCATGAGTCTGTGCAATTCCTCCGCACATGGCACCATCCTCACTGCATGGCATTTTATTCTCGACAGTCCACTGCCCTGGCGTGACCCAGGCCACGTGATCCTCAATACCCATCATATTCACACCGGCGACAATCTTTGCAAAGCCCATCTCACCCCTAAGAATAATGATTTGAGGAGTCGAGAAGAGTTAGCTCCAAACTCGATAAAGAAGCACAGTACATATACAAAACAACAATCAACTTACCAATACTCTCCCCATGAGTTACGGATAATCCAATAATCCTTACCAGTAGCAGCATCCTTACCAAAACCAACAATCGATACGATATGATTAGTACTAGTCGAGGCCGTGGGATCATCTAAAATACCCCCAGCATAATCCCTCAATGGAGTAGCATTAATCGTAGTAGCCACCGGCCCCCTAGCATAAATCTCAGCACGAATCTTATGTGCCTTCTCCTTGGGATCACTAAACATATCAAAGATACTATCATTACCAACCTCTCCATACTCTGCCACAGTGGCATTTGGCCAGTAATCTAATTCAACACATTGTCCTCCGGCATCGGAGAATCCAGAGCATGTACGACAGGTATTAACGGCTGTACAGGTAGTATCAATGTGGGGACAGAATCCTTCCTGTGATTCAGCCGAGCAGGCTAGGTATGGTTGACATGTTTCAAAGGGAATTGATCCCTTCTCCTTAATTAGTTGATATACTCCCGTGTGGTATCTGTGTATATAATTCAAAGTATGGAATGATATGAGTATATTTTGTGCCAAAACAAATAACAATACCCCAAACAAACCAATACATACATTATGCCAAAACAAATACCCAAAACAAACAATAAACAATACACACTCAATACTCACCCTCCATGACAACTGCCAGCTGATTCAGCACCACAATTTAATATATATTGAATACTTAAATTAATATCCGTACCTTTACCCTTTTGTGCAATTTTAATACGATCCATTAATGATGAGATTGCACCGTGTGCCCAACATGATCCACAATAGTGTGGGATATGCTGTATAATAATAAGATTGTATAATGTTCGAGAGGTTAGTGATAATATTAGTTGCAATCGTTGCAAGGTGCACATGATATGAGCATAAATTATTGCAACATAGAAACTAACCTGATTTTTATGCGGTGTTAGCCAATTCTTCCCGTCAACGTCACCCCAGAAGTGATTATCGGGAATATCATCCTCAACTAGATAACTGTCGTATATCATATTATATTGTTGTGGTATGTGATGTGGGATAGGAAGCGAACATTATGTCAGTCAAAATTCTGCACACATCATATGCACCTTATATATTGCAATTATATATAAAACTTACGTATGAGGTAAAGGGCTAATAATATGACTACGTTTATCCTTCGTATGGCCTGGCATTATTTGTATTTCATTCATATATTCAACTTCTGTTGCCTTGGCATATGTTGCTGCCAGGGCTAGTGAGATGATTGATAACTTCATGATAATTTCGTTACTTTTGTTTTGTTTGTGTATTATTTGTTTAGATTTTAGATATTATTATTGTATATGTTGTTGACTGCAATATTCTTCGGCTTTTGTAATTAATGAGTAGGAGACCCGTATGTTTGTTCTCTACTATCGTCGGCAAGGCTTCTTGTTCTTATTGCAAGAACTTAAGTTGTATTGATTCCGTTCACAGTTTAGGTATGTCTTGAGTCTGAAGCCCCAGGGGAGAAAATGAACCACGGCAACCTGATATGCAGCTTTGTAGTTCAAGCAGCATCGGAGGAGCTTAGGCAGCGGAGTCATCTGGCATCGACCGGCACTGATCCTGAATGTAATGTGTTTGCAGTTTAACTACTTTAGTGAGATTCCCTACTTGATATACAGTTTTATCTTACATTTACACTTACACTATCACAATAATACTATTCGATTATATCACCTGCCAATAGTAACCGATAAATGTTCATCTCCCTCGGCCCTTGTAAATGCCCAACAGTATTCACCAGACAATCCAGTCATCATAGTTCCAAGACGTCTATCATTCTTATACACATCTAAGGTACCCTCATCAAGATCCAATACCATTCCTATTTTGAACGATTCCTCTCCAAGAGAGCCTTCCATCCCTTCCCAATCAAACTGCTGGTCCTCTCTTGCATGGAATGAATCGTTCCTATTGGACGGCTTAAGCGCATATCTGTCATCGACCTCCGTGTCTTCCCATCTGGCACGAAGGCCCTTCCCAACTTTAGCGTTAAGCATGCAACAATCGACATCACCCTCGTATTGTTTCAAAGAGAACCTAGAAAGGTCTTCCTCAGTGGGATCGCAGGTATCCAGGGGCTCATACTTTTCACTTGTAATATCCTTTGTCGTTGGCCTCATAATACCACATGCAAGGTCCTTTCGGTGAAAACCTGCTGCAGCTCTTGTGGTGTGTAAAACTGCTTCATTCCAACGCTGCTCTTCATCCATAGTTAACTGAAACTGAAATGAGACGCTATGCTTCCCAGCCCTCATGATGTTGCTACATATTGCAGTGTTGTCACTCGTGTATCCACCATTTGTGCATACTTTTGTTTTGTTTGATCCCTCGACATAATCGAAACATTCCCCAGCCATCTTATCAAATTGCAATGGTAAACGAAACAGCTTAAGATATTCTTGATATATAGTAAACCATGATTCATCTGCACGTCTTGGCAGTGCCTTCTTTTCATCTTTCGTCGCTGAGGCGTGAAACACTGTACGTGCTGCAACTTCCATTAATGATAATGCTTCTGTCTTTTGTCTCACTTCTCTCGTACCTTCTTCCCTAACTGACGATCGCTTTGTACCATTCTTAGCTCCGAATTGTTTACATGTCAATGCCAAACTTGACATATCACGTGGTGATAGGAACGAGGCCACTGCGACTATGGTATCATCTGTAAAGTTCTCCATTTTTTCTCTATTGTACTTTCAGTATTTTCTAATAATATGTGATTATGTGATATCTTTGTCAACTCTCGACGCGTACAATGTTGATCGCCGCCACTGCTGCCGCCGATCAGATATGATATATAATGACTAACCGAACTGTTGTAATGAGGAGTAGCAGTAGTTGATGTGATACATAGAGCAGCTTAGATAGATCAGTGCCTGAAGGCTTCTGTGCAAAAGGCCGTCACACAGAAGCCCCATTTTGTCTGTTATTTTCTCATATCTTTTTAGCTCGCCTTCCTGAACTGTATCTCGCTGCTCTCCATGGCGCCCAACCACTCCTCTCTATCTTAACTACGGGAAGAAGTGCTGATAGTCAAACTGGAATGTTTGGGAAGGGCTTCGTTTGAGTTTGATGATTGATGATTGTCGGCAGTAGGATACCTATACCAAAGCTCATACAACAAAAATGGCATCGATAAGAACTACTACGCCAACAATCTACATCATGTCAAGATATCATCCATCAACTCACTTGACAGATCAGAACCTAACACCTAATGGAGTATTAAAGTTATCATCTGGAGATTGTCGACATTTAATGAATAGACAAGCAACAAAGGCACAACAACTATTGACAAGTATCGATGCAGCACCGTATTGCAAAGTTACATGGGGTACAACAATATCACGTCGATTAGAGCATATATCAGAAATAGTTAATATACATCCTCAACTAAAAATTGACGAGGGGACAACAAGGCGTTGCAAACTGTATGCCGCTACGCCATATGAAGAGGCCTATGCTACTGCAATATCAAATAAAGTACATGCAAATGTTAAGAATGCAAAAGTTTTGCTAGCATTTGGAGGATCATGTCTACATGTATTGTCAGTAAATCAAGATAGAGAGTACAATCTACTACCCGGATCTAATTCAATTAGTGAAGGGTTATCAAAAGATATTCAAGCCGAGTTGGTAACAACAAATGAACTTATCGGAACAGAAGAACAATGGATTAACAATTACACATCTCCACTTCCACCAAGAGGTACATTCTACACAACCTTTCCACTTGACAGTGATTTAGATTACTCTACATTTATATTAATAGCACGTCTATTTCAAGAATTGAATCAACTAGTTACTAAAGCCAATGGTAGTTATCTAATATGTGGTGCTCCCACATTAATCAATCCAACCAATGATAATGGAGTCGGGATATGGTGGCCAGATAAATCACCACGAGTTATACAAACTTCATTTCATGAATTAGCAATACATTCGGCATTACCACAGATACAAAATAGTGAATCGAATATCTTTCATGGTGGTTTATTAAGTGATCGATATAAGATACAAGTTGGTAGAAGTAGTAGTTTGATTGAAACGACTGTTCATGAAATGGTATTGAGTGCCATGGCACAACCACAACTTGTCATTGACAAGTCTACATTATTAGCAGATAGTACAATTGATAGATTACGAGGTATAGATTTGGCAATGCAATATTTCAATGATGCATGACAAGTAGAGGATATGATCGACCATCGCTTCAGCTTTGATACCTCAGCTTTGAAGAATGTTCACATCTTGTGCATCTTCTGCTGACTTGACCGGTATCATCCTGATTGCCCAATGATTTTGGAGAATTGAGAGAGTAGAAATGGAGACGGCTAAAAGAAATGGCTTTCCAGCAAGCCTTGTATATCCTAAGCTTAAATCAAAATGAACAGTTTGGTCAGTATATTGTTTAAATCTTCTACACATATACAATCAGCTCCAGACTTTTATTTCTCTACAACATGCAAGCACAATCTCAATCACTCATCTTCGTTTGTCTCTACTTCTCAGCTTCCAACTTACGGGCCTTCGACTTACCCGACCTTGCCTTTCCAGACTTGGCCTTGCCAGACTTGCCACTACTCCTACTGTCTTTGCTACCCAAGCCGACTAACCAATCTTTAAAACCAATATGACTTTCTCTCTTGACAGGGATGCTAGGTGTATCTTCTACTTCTAATGCCGAGGTTAGTAGGTTAGGAACACAGCTAGTACAACACTGTGGAATCTCACAATCAATACTGCAATCCACGACCAATGTTTGAAGAGGAGAAGGACGGAGATCACATACTTCATTGGGCATAGCTCCTACAAAGTTGTTACCCGAAAGACCAATCAAACCTAAATGTTTGGGGATACAAAGAGAGGATAAGTATGAGTATAGCCTTTTCTATAAGACAGATCATAGGATAGATACTCACTGAAGTTTGGAATGTCTCCCAAGGATGCTGGAATTGCACCCTCCAAGTTATTGTTATCAATCTGGAAGAAGCGTAACTGACTTAAGTTGTTAATATCCTCACTCAATGTACCTTCCAATTGGTTATCATTCAAGTCTAGCTGTCGCAAGTTGGTCAGATCCCATAAACTATCGGAGATCGTTCCTGTAAGCTGATTGAAATCGAAATCCAACAATAATAAACTCCTGAGATTACCATACGAACTTGGAATAGGTCCACTGATATTGCCCCGTTCTAATGCAAAGAAACGAATAGCATTTAGTTGTTCCATCTCAGATGGCAGTAATCCACTCAAGTCATTGTTTTCGAATTCAATTACATTCACTCTCCCTTCATTGGTGCCAGATGAATAGCACGAGACTCCGCCCCATGTGCACTCACTTTCAGGAGTCAACCATGCCTTGGTACCACGTACATCATTTGGGAAGATGGTAGTAGCATTAACTGTAGTCAATGTACATGCAGAGTTGGCAGCTGCAATGGATGCCTGACTATCAAAGTCTGACGGAGCATTGCATTCCTTCCAATCATCACCATTGGTTGAGTAATAGAAGACAGCAAGTGTATATCTCTGGATGAGATCATTTTCATTCTGAGGACATAGTTGTGCACTATCCTTGTCTACAATCCAATCAAATGCATTTTGTTGAGGAGATCCAGCGGTTTCAATCGATCCAGGTTCTGATACTGTGCTTAGAATACCTAAGATTTGTTCCCGACGTTGAGTTGGTGTAAGATCTCCACATACCAAGGCGACAGGAGGTAGTGTAGGACTAAATACAAAGAAAGTAATGCATGAGAAGATTGTGTAGATCATATCATTTGTACAAGTGCAAGTACAAGGATATCATAGTAACATCATATGCACACATTATATGCACACATCATTACTTACGCCACGGGAATTGGAGTTGGAGACGTCGTAGTAGGCCTATCAGTCGGAACTGGTACGGGTGCTGGTGTAATAGGAAGGGGTGTAGGTGCTGATGTAAACGGGATACTCCCTTGCAATAGACGTGTTAAAAAGAGGGTATCATCGTCCTCCACATTATTTATGTTATAATTCTTCTTGTGGTTGTATCTGATCCTCTTATTAAGACTGATTCTATTCTTCTTCTTATTTGTAATTAGATTCCTCTTGTGTCGTTGGAGGTTGCTACTATCATCTTCATAATCAACAGCGGCAGCGTACGATAGAGCAAAGACGGATGCAATGGCAAGCCCTCGAATTTGATTTTGATGCTTCATTTTGGCTTTTTGGTTTGGATTATGGTATTGTTTGTGTTGTTGACAATATCATCAAACTTATGCTATGTTACAGTATGCCCAACAACGAAACGCATATGAGTGAGTAAGCTGTGCTTCGTCGGTTGGAAGTGCATTTCAACGCCTTTCCATCTTTAAGGTCGATACATACAGGTACCAGGTTATCAAAACAGAATCCCAACTCCATCTCTCTCCTCCATGGTTACATATGAGTTATGTCCTTGGTTCAAAGTAGGTGTTGAGCTTGGATAGATAATCATGGCCCACTACAAGAAGGACGCAGCATCCAATAGGAATGCCTTATTCGGTGGTGGCGGTAGTTCATCAGGCGGTGGCAGATCAGCACCACGAACGTCCCGTACACAAACAACACAAAAAACAACCCCCAACATTTCAAGAAATATACCACCAACAAGTACTCTACCATCTCTAACCTCCTCTACTACTAACAATGTTACCGATCCAACAATTACTCCGGGTCCATCAACAATATTTACAACACATGGTAGATTAGCAAGCAAAGGTGTAATGTCATTATTAAGTGGACAGGCTAAGATTGATAAAATGGCGGAGGCGGAGGATTATCGTTTAAAGGTATGTTTATTATAATGTTTGGTTTGTGTGGTGGTAGATTGGTATTATTGGTGCCTGCTATTTGATTTTGTTTGTTTGGTGGGGTTCGTTTGTGGGCTTTGTTTTATTTGCATGTGATATGAGTTATACTTCCACCCACTAACAAATCGTGTTCATGTCTTGGTGCACCCTCATATGATCAAATACAAACACAATAACATCAATACATAGGCAAAGAAGGCAATGACAAGAGGAGTATTCTCTAAACCAGATCCAATCTCAGCATCCAACTATTACAAACGTGCCGCAGACGCCTACAAACAATGTGGCGAGAACAGATTAGAAAGATTACATCGCATAGCCTCCGGTGATACACAATTAGGACAAGACGCCTATGCCACCGCCGCAGCTGAATATACCCGTGCCGCTGAATTAGCCGAAACATCCGATGAAACAATCCAAAGGAAACGTCAAGAATGTTACAAGTTACATTTAGATGCGGCTAATGCATGGCAACAAATGGGTGAGAAGGGACGTGCAGCTGAATCTACTGTAAAAGCTGCATTTGGATTAATCATGGGTGAAAGTACAACATCAAAGATTGATAATAAGGCGTTAATTGAAATTGAAAAAAGTATTGAATTATTCGTTGGTGATCCATTAAATAAGAAGAGTCAATATAGAAGAACTGGAGTTTCTGCATATGATAATCCAAATGCAGTAGATCAAATCGAGGCACAAAATGAAGCAAAGCAATTGGCATATCAAAATATAATTACAGATTCATATGCACATGAAACATTATATAAAGTTGGTGCTGAATTAATTAAACGTCGTCATTATGAAAGTGCATTATATGCCTATGGAGCGGGAACGGCATCATTAGAACATGAGGGATATGCAACTGTCTCCCTATCAAGAGCCTATGTTTCTGAAGCAATCTTAACATTGGCAATGGGTGATACAGTCGCGGCATCGAAAGATTTTCAAAATGTACATTTACAAAATACACAATACTTATCATCAAGAGAATGTGCATTAGAAGAAGATTTGATACGGGCATGTAATGATATGGATAGTGAGGCATTGGATGATGTTAGGAGTAGGAGTGGTAGTCATCGTGCTGCAATGGCAAATTTGGAACCTGTTATTCGAGAATTGGTTGGTGAGATTCGTGTTAGTGGACGTGTTAAGAAGGATAAAACTGTGAATAAGCCGGTTAAGGGACCATCATCTGTGCCGAAAACAGCGGTAGAGAAGGCTGTCTCGTCGGAGATTGCTGCTGCCATCAAGCCTACACCTCGATCGGAGTTATCGGGGAAGTCTCTTGAAGAAGATACGGAAGCGGGTTTTGACGAGATGGATGACATTATGAATCAAATGGGATTGGGTGATGATGAAGAGGATGTTGACGATGATGATATTGATTTGACATAAAGGGTTGGATGTGAAAACACTCATCTGTTTATAGAATGTGTAAGTCTAGGTCACGGATTATATTGCAAAATACAGTTGTGATATATTACATGTTCTTTTATACACTTTATAAAAACTTACAAACTAATCGAGCTATAAGATCAGCTTCCTCTGCCGTCCATATTCTCTTTTCTATTGAAGAATCAGCAGATGAGCTATTTATTGTCTCAACTGTACTCTTTATACATTCCTTTTGACTTTCCTCTTTCTTACGAACCTTATCATGTAAACTGTCAACAGTAAACTCACTCAAAGCTCCGGCACTAATACCACTCACACAACCCACACCAAATGCAATTGGAAGGGCCAACGGTAAACTTGCTCCGGCAACACCAATCATTAATGCTCCGGTAATAGCCTGTCCAGCGATACTTGCCCCAGTGGCACATCCATACACTGCTAAACTTTTAGTAATCTCCTTCTCATCTTCATTCACTATGCCTTCTGCCAATCGTCTGGTCGTTATTGCTCCCCCGGCTACATACCCCACTGCTCCCGCTGCACCTCCCGTGGCTGCTGTTAGTAATACTGCTGCATTAACTGTTGCTGTCCTGCCTATTGCACGTAAGATTTTCTGATCTCCAACATTGGGTGTGAAGTCATCTATTATATTTTGTAGTATTGTTTGCGGTTTCTCTTCTTCATTATTCTTTGTATCTTGTTGTTGTTTGATAGATTCTCGTCTGTTATTGATCCGTTCATTCCTTCTCTTTGCAAACTGCTGTTTCCACTGTTGAAAGTTCGTATTGATATCATCGAATAGATTCTTCTTTGGTTGTGTTGTGGTCTCATCTCTACTAAGACTATTACCCCTCCTCAATGATATACACTGCTGCTCTTCCCGTTCATCTACTTCATGCTCTTCTATTATATCTATATCATCAAATTCGATACCATCACAATCTGAGCACGATGCATTACTTGCATCTGATATGCTCATGAGAGATGCGAGACTTTCATCACGAATTATGGCACTTTTAATCAGAGCATCCTTTCTTATTGATCGGTTATCTGTCGGCATGATTTTCAATAAAGGGTTGAAACAAGTCATCTACTGATAATAACATTCTATACTGCCAATAACACAATAACTATAGAGGCACTGCTATTGCAAAGAGAATGAGGTGGCAATGTAAAAGAAATGTTTCAGTTTTCATGAGTAGAAAACTCCTGATGGGGAGGATACCCTGCCGTATCTTTGATCTTGGTCCCTGTTTTCTCTATCAAAACTGCATGCAACTTAGAGCGAATCTTGGCATAAATAGGCATGCTATATCAAATAATCAAACGCTCAATGATATAAAGAGCATATATCCATTACAAATTCTAATAACAACCTATCATGCATTCTCAATCACTGCTTCTAATATCTTGTTTAGTCGTCGCATCAACATCCGGCGCTCCATTCGTGCCTGTGCCTTCTACTTCATCGAGTATTACCTCTGCTCTAAATGTTCGAGGAGGTGCCGGTCCGCTTGATGTGAAGACTACAGCTAAAGTAGCAACCACCATCTTTGGTATTCAAGGTGCATATGGTAGTACGCTGGCTCCGAGCAAAGAAAACGAACTGTACGGACTAACCGGAGACGATGATATACTAAATTGGCTAGCCGAGGGCAATAGTAGTATCCTCCTATGTTTGGCTATTATAGCATATTCTATCTTCTTCAAAGTAGAGCCCATGAAGGCCGTAGGGGTTGGTCTTATCACAAACGTCGTAATCAATGCCAAATGTCTCCTCAATGAAGAGCCGAAGAAGTTGGGGATTCCAGCTATTACTCACAAACTCAACCTCATTATCAACTCAATTGCATCCTATGCTCTTCTTACTAACGCTAGCTATGCATCAAAAGCGGCATATGCACTTGCAGCTTATTGTATCTTCGGTGGTACACAGTGCTGCTTATTTCCCGACGCCGGAGTTGAAACATGGAACCTACCGAATGTGAATACTGTATCAAAGTTCAAATTGCAGTGCATGGGAGCTAATGTTACTGTACTAGGTATCTTTATTGCCGCCGTTATGAAAGGTATTGACCCTGCTAAAGCATTTGGTTATGCACTCATTCCCCTTCTTCTAAATTGTGTACGAATGATGGTACAGATTGACAAAGAAGAAGTTAGTATCGGGTCAATTGGTCTCATTGGTTGGTTGGCTTTGACTGCAGTATTCGTTGCCACTCTTGCTATTGATTAAGTATCAGTGGCTGGTACTTGCTATATGGTTAGAATGAGAATGAGAATAGATTGGTATCTGTAGATGAAGAGGAGATCACTCGGGTATCGGCGAGAGATATGCTAGAGAAGAAAAGATACACATGATATGGTTAATAAGGAAAGTTAAACGAGTATGTACTATGATCTGCTTTTTATTTCTAAACATATCTCTATCTTATCTAATTAGTCCCTATTTTGCTATACCCGTCGAAGTGTACGCTCTGTGCTATATCTCTCTCTTGTCTAGTCCTCCGACATATCCTCCAATCCGATAACGACCATTAGTGCCAAGGCCTTATCATCACAATCCTCGTCGATATCAATGAAGTAACAATCCTTAATCGGAGTGACCCAGTTCTTATGGACCTTAACAATTGTCTTGCCATTCTCCTTGACAGTGAAGTTATGGTCAAGAATAGCACCATGGATCTGCCAATCACGATCACCACGAACTTTCACAACAAAGTTATCACGAACAACTCCAATTGTACGCTTCTTAATCTTGGCAATTTCATCACCATTACCATCTTCAATCTTCATGGTATCACGAACACGAAGCTTCTGTTCTTGACCATGCCCACCACGACGATGAGATGCCTTCTTAATCTCAAAGTCTTTACCATGTTAATAGTTTCTCACGCATGACAAATGTATTGTTACCATCATCCCCATCATGACTTGCATGACTATTGGAATTGGAAGAACAAGACGAGGAGAAGGATGACTTGCAGCTGCTCTTGTGGCTTGAGTGTGACGACTCGTGGCTAGAATGAGAGCTCTTGGATGAACAAGAAGATGTTACAGAATCCTTTCCACATGACGATTTAATACTACTTCCATGACGGCTGCTGCGGCGGTCTTGACGGTTTTCATGACGAGCTTGACGGCGTTCGGCAAATCGACCCATGATATGTACGTTTTGTTTTGTTGATATATGTATGTTGATACTTGTTATTAAGCTTGCTTTTGTATTTTATGAGACGAAGATTGATGTACTACCATTATCAAAAACAGGATTGATACATTGATGATGTGTGTACCAATCCTGATATGATATCAGTATCAGATCGTGAAATTTACATCATATCGTATTGCTTTGCAATGTATATGTGGCTATGCTAGAAGAGACTACTACCTCTCTAATTGCAATATGTATATAATAACAATCCCATTATTCTATTCGTAATATCAAATCGGGAGCGGCTCTTGGAATATTGTTCATGATTAGTATCGCTTTCCGTCCATCAACATCATCCAAAAGGCAATAATCTGTGAACAAAATCTAAGTCGGTATCCTAGATTCGACAAACTATATCAAAGATGGGGGGATGGCAAGATATGTCCGTCGGACATATGCCGGAAGAATGCATGCATAGTGGGAGCAAGATAGCAATCATGGTACAATAGAATTCAACAATATCAATAGAATACTATTTATTATCGAGCTGAGTAAACTATCGAACAATTGAAATACAAAACACATAAAAAAGTAAGACGACCGACGACGACGACACCAAAACATCACCTCAGCCTCAATATTTTTTTCATCATGGACTATTATCTCATTAAGATTGCTTTACTTATGATAGCTGCTATATCTACTACTATGGCCAATGGAGTTGGAAGTACAACCTCATCTCCCATATCTTTCACTAGTAGCAGTGTTCCGAGAGGGGGATTCGCCTTCCTAAAGAAGAAAGAGGCAACATCAACATCACCCAAGAATGAAATACGAAAGCAAAAGATCAGTAGCAAAACATCTTCTAATAAACATCCATTACTAAGTTCTGAATCGGCTATCAAAGCTGCAATTACTCGAGCTAATCGTCTTAATCAATCGTCGGCATAAAAAAGTGTGCCTTGGATTGAGTAGCTATGGAATTGTAGAAGTGTTGTATATTGTATATGAAATGAAGTTGTGAAGTGAGTGCTGATAAGTTCTTCAGCAAGGTAATACTAAAACAAAATAGAAGACGTATGAGTGTAGGAATAAAGAAGATGCCACTCAACTAAACTTAGATAGACTCATCATCAGTTCTCAAACTTTCATTTATTCATTAATGCACACCTACCTTATCTACTATCTATCTATTCTATCAAAAACAGCAAGTTATTTACCTCCAATCAACACTGTATAAGCATAAGCAGCCAAAACAGGGATACCAACAAGCAGCAATGATCGTTTCATCAAACTCTTCCCATCCTTCTTCTCCTTTACCATACCAACTTCCTTCTCAAAGAACTCTTGTCTAATACGATCATTCACTACTCGATGTTTATTCAAGGTACCCTGATCAATACTCATTTGATATACGTCAGCCATTGTGTTCTCTGGAGTACCAATAATAGTTTGTGGATCAGGATCAATCAAGTTTGGTAACATGTAATGCAATCCACTACGAATGATACCCTTCAGCATGCTCTTCATTTGTACTTTTGTATCAAAGCAATACAAATTCAATGCAATGTCAGACAGAGCATTACCCTCGGGTACACGATCAATCGTATATTGAGGCAGTACCTTCTCCAAGTCATCATCATACTTTTCCAGTAATTCAAATAACTTCTGAGCATCTCGTAGAGCTGTGTTCATTCCCATACCAATACTTGGACTAGTAGCGTGGGCGGAATCGCCCATTAGTACAATCTTACATTCCAAACTTGAATACTTATTACAGTGTACTTGTCCGGTACGATTCCATCGTTGATTTACCCATTGTGTAGCCCAATCTAAATATACTTCCTCTTCCAATTGAAAAGCCTTGAAGTTTTCCTTAAAGTAAGCAGCAACTACCTTGGGATCATCACTCTTCAAATCAGCACTAACACCACTCTCAAAATGATTACGACTAACACCCATACTCAAATTAATCAAATTCCCAGTCTCTGGTAATACAATCCCATTAAAATTTGGTAAACATCCAGGTAAGAAACTAATACCACTTGGACTTAAACATGCAGGTCGTTGGATATGCACAGCCTTGAATGTATTAAATATATCATTAACATGTAATTCAAAGTCATAATGACGTTTGACTAATGCTTCACGGACTGTGGATCGTATACCATCTGCTCCTACTAGTAGATCATATGGAATATATTCCTCTTTGTTGGTAGTTTTAGAACGGATTAATACACGTTGATTAGTTGAATCGACATAAAGTAATTCAGTATTGTATTTCGATGTATAGTGTTCCGATGTATCTTGTAAATTATCCTTGGCATATCGTGCCAATGCCGCAACGATAAAGTTACGATCGACTATAAAACCTTCTGGTATTTCGTTAGAGTTTTTATTCTGACTTCCCATTGATAACTTTTTAGAACCAATGAAGATACTACCCTCTGTTAACTTAACACCAACATTTGAAAGATAATTCTCATATAGGCCAGGTATAGATCGGACTGCTTCTAATCCATGTCCTGCTAGTCCAATCATCCAGGAACGATGTGATTGTAATTCTTCTTGGTTGAGCTGTCCGAGATCATCACGTGATTCGATTAGTGTAATGTCATAAATGATACCGGAAGTGGCGGAAGACGATTTGTTACGATGATGAAGTAATGCTTGGAGAAGTAGACCTGCTGGTCCGGCACCGGCTATTACTACACGACGTGTGGTTGGATTGTTGTTTGTTGGTGGACGACACATGATAATATTGTTGGGTATGTTTTTGACTTATGTTTGTACGGTTTCTAATTGCAATGCTACACTGTTATGTTTTATGAGCTCCACGATAACATGTAATGTGCTATTGCTGAGTCAATATGTGCCGCTCTAGAGAGTGGCGTATTAGAGTCTTGCACCAGATGACGGCGAGTTGTTATCGATGAGCTGGCGTTTTGATCAAGTTATGTCATTGCTCAACGGTATCCTTTTTCTCTCCCCGCCCACCGCCGCCGTGATACTTCATTTTTATCTCTCAACGTGCGGCGGCAATACATCATATATAATCCCTACGATGATGAAGCGCACTACTCTCCTATCTGCCCTTCTTTTTGTGGGTACAACTCATGCCTTCTCCACAAACAGGATAATACCACAAATACAAACACAACAATACTCATCAACAACATCTCTCTATGGGAAAGGAAGACGTGGCAAACTAGCCAATAATGTATCATTAGATGATGATGGTAATGTGAAACTTATATCGAATAAGCAGAAACAAAAGCTGGGTAGTTCAAAGGGTAGACGAAGTAAGTCTAAAGATAATGAGATTTCACCACTTTTAGCAGAGTGGGCCAAGGAAGATGGAGATGATACCACAACAACTTCAAGTAGTGCATCTTCATCATTTGATAATACAGCTGCTCTATCTAAATCTGACATCTTCACTTCCTTCGGCGACGAGTCAAACTCAAAGAAGAAGAAGGGTAAAAAGAAGTCGAAACAAGGTGGAGCACTCCTAACACCAACACAAACCACACAATTGGACGAACTATTAACCCAACTAACTGATATGATATCAACTACCAATTGCAACGTACAAGATATAGTATCAAAGATATCATCATTAGTTACCCTAGGTAATTCATTTGGTAATAATGATTCCATACTACTACCAACTTTAAAATCAATACTGTCCACTAAACCAAAGGGTGATGAAACTTCACCAAGTTATAGACTAGCATGGGTTGGAAGTGACGAATCAATATGTCATATTGGTACATCATTACATAAAGTACCATTGGCACGATTACAAGAAATGTATATAGTATTGGGATATAATAAATGGGAATTATTAGAAGTTATTCGTATACTTGGTCCTTTTCCAAATGTTAGGAATACATTAAAGGGTGAATTGAAGGTTAAAAAGATGAATTCGAATGGTATGGGCAAAGGTAATAGCAGTGGAAGTGTTAGTGGAAGTAGTAGTGATAGAGAAGGAGTACGTATGGAAATTAGTTATAATTCAATGGTCGATGGTACAGGTAAGGAGATATTGGCAGGGAAGGAAGATAATGTAAAGAGAGTTGAATTAGATGTTTGGTTTGCTAATGAAAAGGCATTGGTTTGTACTGTACCAAGTGAGGATGGGGAAGATTCATTGAGTAGTGGAGATGGAAGTAATTTGTTATTGTTTCTAAAGGAGGATGATTTAGATGAATCTCTGGAGAAGTTACGTGCTGCATAGAGAGGTGAGTTGGGAGTCGAGGAAAGGCTATGAACACATCTTATGTCAAGATTAGATAAAGAAGACAGTAACGTTTAATATGCTTCTTTATTAGCTGTTATTCTTTCATGCATGATAGCCTTCTACAAATCTTCTTTTCTACAGATATCTACTTATACAATATCACTACGTCCGTTCAGTTAAGATCCCGAACTCATACGAGAGGTATGAAACCTCATACTCACCTCATTCTCATCTCCTCAGCTCAATGATACCTCCTTACTCGGAATCATCAAAGACGGCACTTCGAAGAGAATCGACCGCACGGTATGCCAAGTAAGCAGTACCTGCCAAGACGACATTCGTCATTAGACTACCCAAACTTAAACTGAAACTAACACCATCCTTGAGTGAGTTAACTAACATACCACCAAGTACACCAGCATTCACGGCCTTCTTAACTGTGCTATTGCCACCACGAGTGACCATGGCATAGTATGCACCAATACCGAGTAGACTAATGGCACTGGCACAATCTGACAAGATGGGGATCTTGGCTGACACGGAGTTAACAAGTCCTAGTACGGCTACGACGGTAGCGAATGAACTTAGTAGTTGTGGGGCGATGTTGTGGATGGATGGGTCACCACCGGCTGATCCATTACGGATGCCAAATCCAGAGACAAGTGCCAAGATGATCGTATCACGGAGAGGGTTGGCGGATCCAATAGCACGTGCGGCCACAAAGTTGGTAGCCTATTATAGTGTGGGTACACATCATATGTCAAAAAAAGTTAGAAGTGTACATCATATGTCACAAAATGAGATATACAAGATATACATACTTACCGTGGCAGCAGTAATATCACTCTGAGACAGCTCATTCTCATCACTGGCCAATGCACTCTTGGCAAGTGATAATGCCTGGAAGAGAATGTATGCCTTGGCAACAGTTGACATCATAAAGGCGGGGATACTAAGTGCAGTAGCGAGACCACAATCAGCATTAGCTCCTCCGGAGACTAGTGCCATGATTGCCGCGGGTGTTAGTCCTAGATCTACACCGGCGGCGTCTACATGACGACGTCAAGATATATATGTTAGTATGCGTTGAGTTATATATTGACACATCATATGATCATATATAACTCACCAGCTAACGCCTTCAATGTAACGAATGCAGGAGCATGATCAACAACACGCATAGCACGGTTAAGTACTAAATCGTCTGCTTTACCGACATACTTTTCAGTAGTTGAGACACAACTTTCACAAGTATCATCTAACGCGTTCTTTAATTCGAGATCACCACCTCGTGACACTTGATGTTGTGGTGGACGATACATTGTAGTTGATGGACGAACCATGGGTGTCGATGGTTCGAAAGCAAATGCTGATGCGGTGGCGGTGAGAGAGATTAGGAAGTAGAGCTTCATGATGACGATGATGTGATTGTTTTGATATTGATATTGCAATTGACCAACTTTTAGATTTATGAGCGGTTGGGTTGTCACGCTAAGATATGTTCAAGGTGATGGTGTTGGGGTTGTCAAGCGTCAGAACAATAACATCAACTGACTGTTCTCATATCTTATTGCAGTTGGCCTTTTGGTTTGCACTTGTTGTTTTGCACAAAAAATGGACATATTTGACAGCGAGTACCGCAAGAATAAAAAGATGATAAACAGTAAAATGTTGGCAAATGCCAAAATCTAGCAGAACATGAATTATTTCTCTTCCGGTGCATGCAATACCAATGACAATCTGCCCTATATCATGCTCTCCTATGTTTATATCATCTAGTGTTTAGATGTTTGGTTCTTGCTCCTCTTTTAATGATAGTGACGAGGAAGACGACTCGCTGCCTACAAGTAGTCCTCGATCAACTCGATCACATTGCAATAAAAATGTTAGCAATCAACATTATTCTTCTCGAAGTCCTCGGTGCATCTTTCAATGCTCACCTTTTCTTAGTCTGCAATCAAATGATGATGAATTAATGTCACGGTTATCTACACTACCAATGCTTGATTCTATATCATCTACTCACAAGATAGGCATGAAGCAAGACGTGTCGACGATATCGAGTACTAAGATACCACCTTCTCCACCAATGAGGAGAAGAATACTACCAATACCTCCGTCCAATCCACAGTTGGTAACTACAACAACAATACCACCGACGACAGAAGATATAATAATACCACATTCCAGTAATAGAAAACGACCGTCGGGATCCTGTCTTCGTAGATCTAGGTACTCATTTCCATCCGAATTATCTGAAATTGCAGCACGAAATGTCGACTATGTACTATCCGATAGTAAGTCTGTATCATTCTATTCACAAGTTAGTGTATTAGAATTTGAGAATGATGAAGATGATACTGATATGAAAGATTGTAGCAGTAATGAAAGTTGGTTTAAGAACTTTTCACGAGGGTTTGGTATTTGAGACACAGACACAAGATATGCCAAAAAGAGAGAACACACATGTTCCAGAAAAGAAGAATATGAACAAAAAGATGATATGTATTTATATGTATTAATATTTGCAAATAGAAAAGGAGAATAAGCTGCTGCCAAAAGGATGTGATGTAAACTGTGTTGATTAAGTATTTCGGTATTGTATCCTCCGAGGAAGAGAAAATGTAATAGTATTTTGCCGAGAAGTATGTATTGTAAATATACTAGAAGCAATGTTGATGAAAGTTATATCTAAGTACATTGTACAAGTTATGCGGCTCTACTATATACAACCTTTTGTTTGTAATCTTTCATACCACCCTTAAAGCGTCGTACAGATCCAAGGAAAGAACCGACCTTGGACTTTCCTTTCCTCAAAGGTTGACGTTGCTTTGCTGCATCTTCATTGTCTATACTGCAAGAATACCACGTCTTTTTGGATGTGTTAACTGGATGTGGCAGTCTAACAGGAGCACACAGTGTAGGCATCTCTTTCAACAAACTAAACATGGCAGAATGGCTCTGCGCATCTTCCTCGTCTCTACCAACCCAGGCCAGGACATGTGGTATCATCTTCAATGTCATGTCTTCCTTGGTAAAGGGTTCCATATCAAAATCGCTTGTTAAATGTGTTTGTAATATCTTTTGACGTATAACATAACTCTTCTTCTTAATATGAGATTCAGATTGATTAGCACCCTTATTCAATTGAAGTAGTGCGAGTAACTCCTTGTTAGGTATATGCTGTTCTTTTTCATTTCCTACTAATGATGTTAGTGTATGATTTGAAGAGTATGTTGCATCCAGACTTGATGGATTGCATAGTATGGAAGTGAATGCATCCCATCCTTCCTCGGAGATACGATTGCCATCAAGGTAGACTGCCTCAAGTGTATGATTAATAGATAGAGCCTTGGCAATAGACCTTGCACCCAAATTACCAATAATATTGTCTTGAAGTGCCAATACTTTAATGTTGCAATTCGTATCTTTGAGTAGACTGGCTAGTTTCACAGCACCAATGTCGGCAATACAATTCTTTTGTAAATCTAACTTCTCTAACTGGGCATGAGTTCCACCCTTCAATGCATCAACAATACCCGATACTATCAAACAATTAATACCACAAGATGTTATACTAAGCTCTTGAAGATTAGTACATGCTGATAATGTTGAACATAGATTTAGTGTGTAGATAGAATCAGAATGTAAAGGCAAGCATCTCCAGACGGCAAGCTTGGTTAGCTGTTGACTATTCTTCTTGTACGCATTTAATACCTGATATCCCACACCTACTGATAGATTACATCGGCTTATCCCTAAACTATTGATGGATGTATTAATCGTTAGGCCTTCGAACAATCGTGGTTGTCGATGTACTGCCACATCACTCAACCCGAAGGGGCTGTCGAAGCATACATCAACGATATGTGTATTGGTTGCAATAGCATTGCATATACTTTGGAGCTTACTAATGGATATAGAACCATCCTTGTTAGTCACGTAGGTTGTTTCAAAGTGTTTGCCTTCCCTTTGTATGGTCGTGGGTGGTTCACAACATAGTAGATGTGTCAACATTGTATCGTTCTTCTCTAATCGTTTAATAGCAGACATACTATCTCTGTTTGTTTATATATACGATAGCTAATTCGTATGGTAATGATTTGTAATAGGTGGAGAAGGAGTCTGTCTATAATATAATAGTAATCCAATCCAGGCTTCGTAGAAGGCTAGAGAGCTTATCTTGGCTGTGCGGCTAATGCATTCATTTTGTTTGTGTTTCACTCACTTTATTGTAATTGGGAGTCTTTGATAACTAAATGGGAAAAGAATTTGTCCTAGACAAGACCAAGTATTCTCCCCGGGGCACCGGCTGAATATAAAATCCCAGGGGAGAAAGAGCAGCCAAGGATACCCTCCTTCCCTTTCTAAACAGAGTTTTCTAATACATGAACATGAAAACTAGTCCTCAATTGATCATCATCATAGTGCAGTCGTGATGTGTGGCGGCGGTAACAATAACTGAGTAGTAGTATTGATAGTATTGTATTGAGTGGTACCGACTGTCTATAATATTGTTTGACACATAAGGGTGGCGGCTGTCTATATCTTTTTTCTAACCTCACAAAGTAGTTACTAACATAATGACGACAAATGACATATCCTCTCATTATGAATCACACACATCAACCTCCTATGAGAGTGCATTCTTCTACTCGGAAGGGGAATATACACAATGGTTATGTGATTTAGTACGAGATACATTTAATATATCTCAAGAAGTTAGTGATAATAAGCAGCTGAGTAGTTGTTGCAATGGTCATAAAGCCGACGATCAAAGTTCGATAAGAAAGAATCGAGTTCTATTGGATGTAGGAGGAGGAACGGGTAACTTTACATCCATGGTTATTCAGGGTGTTGATTCAATGAATGCAGTAGTAGTTGATCCTTTTCTACCGGCTACTACTTTGTCATCGGCGTCGGTGGGGAGTAACGTTGACGAAGATGATGAGCAACAAAAGAAGATGCAATTTGTAAAAGCATCTGCTGAGGAGTTCATACCGCATACAAACAATGATCATACTGATAATACTACAGATGGAAAGGTTGTCCCCTGGTGGAAAACAGATTACAATCATATACTACTCAAAGAGGTAGTTCATCACTTTGATAGCAAAGAACGGGTGGGTATCTTTACCGGATTATGGAATGGATTGAAGAATGAAGAGATAGGAAAAGAAGACAATCCACCTCCTTCCCTTCTCATAGTAACACGACCTCAAATAGATATAGATTATCCAATGTGGCCAGCAGCAAAGGAAGTATGGGCAGCTAATCAACCATCCGCAGATGATATAGAAGCAGACTTACATTCGGCAGGGTTTACAGATATTAAACGAGATATCAAATCATATCCATGTGAGATTAAGTTAGAGACATGGTTGGGTATGGTTCGGAATAGATTTTGGAGTACATTTTCACACTTTACTAATGAGGAGATAGAGGTGGGGTGTGATATCATTGCCAAAGAGGCAAGGCCCGATGCGGAAGGGAAGGTCAAGTTTGAAGAAAGATTGTTGTTCATTACTGCAAAGAAGTAAAGTGAACTTGCGACTGGGGTAGCCATTGCAAGCTGTGCCATAAACACACTGTATACCATATTAAAAGCTAAATGATCATTTCCCGATTGCATTTGATTAAGTCCTAGTGTCTGTGTAGTCTCTAGAGATGTAAACATAGATATAATATATGAGCATAAGATATGTACAGAAATAAGAACAGCACTACTTAAGACGTACAATCTTATTGTAACATTATATTAATGAATACTTATATTTAAAGCTATCCATACTTGTTTAAAATCATATCATGTCAACCAAATTGCAATACAAAAGTGTTCAGTACATAACACATCTCATTCAATTGCCAAATCCGAGTTATTCTTTCTCCCGTACTATCACCCGCCACAGATCACAGTTATGTTGTTATCAACATCAGCTTCAGTTATCATCAGCATTTGTTTTCTGTAGAAGTGGTAGTAGTACTCTTATCTTTTAGAATTAGAACCTCTCCATCACATGTCTTTGCCTTTATTTTTATTGACATTTGGCATTGGTATCCTACTTCGTGTTGCTTGTCATCTTCTTCTTTATTGTTTTCCTTTGTCCTTCGTTCATGTGTTTTGCAATCCTCGTCCTCGTCCTCTTTCGTATCTGCTTTTGATTCGTCCTCGTCCATATCAGATACGACACCAGAAACATCGACGCTGTCATCACTGACCCTCCTCACAATACCCTGCTGTCGTCGTCGTTGATGGGACACAGTGTCATCATGTCTGTATAACGACTTATTACACAATCGATACTGATACTTATTTGGTTTATATGGTAGATGTATAATTGGCATTAGCATTTTATATGAATCAACTCGGAGACGTTCCTCATATGTTAAGTGATCATCGTTATCATCTCCGTCTCCATCATTATCATAATCGTCGTCGTCGGGACAATGTTGCATATTATTGATTGTCTCTCTCTCTATCAGTTTATAGCTATTTATTTGTGCAACAAACTCCTCTGTTACCACGACAACATTGTCCCCGAGACGGCAAGCCACACCAACAACACCACAACGCCTCGCCTTACCTCCAGATTTGAGAGTCAATCATGGTAAATGGGGGGGGGTTCTTAGACAATGCCTACTCTTTTTTCGAAATAGCCTGTCACATCTCTTTCATGTGTGTCACATCTATCAAGTTCTATCGCCAAAACAAATGCCATCTTCAGTGGTTCGCTCTCAAGGCCTAACAAAAAATGACGGAGCCACATTGGCGATACAACGAAACTAGGGAGGTAGATCGAATTAAACTATGTATTTGGCGAGGACTTCTTCATCTTCGGCGACCATAGGGAATTGTGACTTTTTTACTCCCTAACACCCTAACGCCGAAGGCTCAAGCCCACCGCTGCCCCCGGAGGGCCCCCGGAGGGCTAGCGGCGAAGCCGGCTAGTCGATAAGTAAAGGATAGATCAAAGACGATAATTAATAATGCAGATATCTACAATCAGCTAGGTATTGGGTATTATCCTGTCTACTGTCCTAAAGGGATGAATATCTTAGCTATCGTGCATCAGCTAACCCTCATTGGAGGATTCATAGTACACAAGATACAAGCAAATGATCAAGAAGTAGTTATTGAACACGATTTCCTCTTACGCCCGCTAGCGAGTCCTCAAGGTAACTTCTCATCACAATGTTTGAGTAATTATACATCACAATGTAAGATATTAAATGGTGAAGATGGACAATGCATTGGGGAGTTGGTAAGTAGTGTATGAGATATATATCTAACTCACATGATATGTTCATTTCTTTATATCTTTATTCTCTCTCGCTCTCACACGTTTCTCTGATACATACATATCTATATAAACCATTGCAAACTCATATATTACAGTTTCAATATGCAATATTAGATCCACACACACCAACAACAAACATAAACAATCTACGTCGTATGGGTACAGCTCGAGGATTTGGTTTCCTAACAGCACCAACCAGCTGGACATTACTTCCTTCTCTATCAGATATAATGAATACAAATCGTCAATTCTTTATAGAAAATGGAGATCAATTGGATTTACATAATAATGTTATTGTTGCCGCTTCGGGAAAGTATGAAAGGTATACTGGGGGGAGTGTTGTACAAAAGGAGAAGGTGACAAATGATGGAGATTATGAGATTGAAATTACATTGGTTGAACCCATACCTGATGAAGGGGAAGAGGAAGATGATGAACCATTAACTCTCCGATATACAAGTGACGGTGGATATTACAACCCATTCTTGGCAGTTATTGAACCATTTGATCAAATTGGTGAAGCATTCCAGAACCCAATCTATAATGATACGACTTCATCATCATCTAATAGAGTGGGTACCAATCAAGGCTTTGGATATGTCTTTCCAAATGTTACATTCAACCCAATATTATCTCCTTTTCAGGGTAATCGTAAATTCATAATGGATGATGGAGAAATGGATATGTTTAATCAAGTTGTTCTTGGAGGTACGGGTCCATATCGAAAGTTTACGGGTACACAGTTTATACAGGATATTCTGTCGCCCGATCCTAACTGGGTAGCCACTGCTACCTTCTCTACTGCAACTGAACCGTCGTCTACTCCAATTACACCACAAGAAGAGGAAGGAGAAGTAGTATCAGATGGCGATGCCAAGGCTACGACATATGATTTTAAGCTAATCGGAGGCGATGCCGGCTTTAGCGATTTCATATTAGATTACAATACAAAACAAGAGATTGGCAACCGATTTCAGAATCCAGTGCTAAATCCCAGTGGTAAAAGGATTGGTACAAATCAGGGATTTCGATTTGACTTCCCACCCGATGAATATACCAACAACAAACCATTCTATATGGCTAATCGATTCTTTCAGTTAGAAGATGGGGAACTCAATGTGATGAATGAGGTGATTGTTTTAGGAACGGGTATTTATTCCAAGTATACAGGTGGGTACTTGAATGAAACGTTAATATCAGTTAATCCGTTTGAAACGGAGATTACCCTTGTCGAGAAGAGTAGCAGTAGTACATCAGATGATGATGTGGATATGGATGATACATCAAACACTGACGAGGAGGAAGTAGTGGAAGAGGTAGGAGATAGTAGTGGTGGTAATGATATCAAGTCCGAGGCGTGTATTGTGAAGAAGAGTATGTTATGTGTGGGAGGAGCGGCAGCCGCTTGGTTAGTAATGCTGAGCAGTAATGTTATATGGTAAAGAGGCTCAAGTTTAGATAAGGCTATGGTCTAATAGACGAAAGCATACGTGCTACAATTACAACTAGCCTTATCTAGTTTTAGATCTATCACTATCATGCATACCTTATTTAAGTTTAGTTCTTCCATTCACGGCACTCGTCATGAATCATTGCACCTAATCAGATCGGGTTAGATCAACAACGTCACACACGCGAATGATAACCAATCGATGATGGTGGTGGTGCTTGAGAAGGAGAGGCGTTAGTGGTGGCGGCGGCGGCTGGCTGACCAGCATTAGCTAGGGCTAATAAGGAACCTGCTCCCTCGGAACGCTTCTTCTTCTCTGCCTCTGCCTTTCGAATTCGAGCGTCAAGTAGAGCTTCGGATACGGTTAGCATTCCACCGATGAGTGTCCTTGGGATCTTCTCGATAGCGGTCTCAATGTCGATAACTTTGTAGTATGTGTTCCCATCAATCTTAATCCGCTGCAGGTATCGCTCACCGCGACTTGAGACGATTACAACAACTTCTGCTTGTTCCTCCTCTGTGACAAGTTCTCCCAAAGCAATGACATCAACTTTGGGATCGACTTCTGTCTCCGTGATTGTGATGGTTTTTGATGGCATGATAGACATGATAGGGGGTCGTTTAAATTGCAATGAAGTTGATTTATGAAAGTGAAAGTTGAGATATGACGTATTGTCATTGTCACAATCAAGGACAATTTCAATTACAAGAGCAAGATCCCTGACAAAAACTAAGAATAAGACCCAACTCGGTATCTTAGCTTTGTTGCTTTATATGAAGTAGGGTTGACTTCATCGTCGGTGATGAGCTCCCATTCACATTCTGATAATGCAATAATCATTGTAGTGATTTAATGGTATTTAGAATTGTGGGTCTCTCCGATCTATGAAAGAGAGGAGATGTGTGCATATCTCGTTATATCCCATATCGAGGTATCCTTTCATTTGCAATGAGATACATAAGATGTGAACTTCTTCGGAGTCGCAACCCCTTATAGTTGATAATAGCACTATGGAAAGGATAGAATACATTGTTATTGACTCATTATTGATAGCTAACAGCTCGAAAAGCAACTGTTTCACTAATCGTTTACATATCTCTAACAATATTGGCCAAAGTTGTCTTGCCTCTGTTGATGGATTGCTTTTGATTCTATTCATATTATGTGTGTGTTGTGTATCAGGCATTATCTCCCTTAATAATAGGTATAGCCGTCATTCCACCCACACTATAATGATCAAATTTGTTGCATGTGTTATGAGCATTTCTCCTTAAAATCCTCAAGACAACCTTGTATCTCTTTCATACACTCCGTCCGTAACGCTGCATTCTTTTGGAATAATCTCTTCTGATCACCACTCCATATCATTATCTTTGTTGTTGAATCCCCATCTCCGGCATCACTATTGCCATTGTCTACTACTTTTGCATGTAATGTAATTCGAAGTGGATACTTATTCTTACAATGTGTTTCAAATTCGGCATCAGGAAATACTGAACGGAGACATTCGATTACTGTATTGCGTTCTTGTTCCCCTCCATCTCAGTTCTTGCACTATATTATTGTTGTTGATATGTATGAGTATTATAAAAAGAGTCGAGGTGAGATTGATTGTGTTGCATTGCAAAGCTGACAAACAGATATAGACGAAGATCAATAAGCACGACTAATCTAAGGATACTCACAAAACGAATGATGAATGAAATGATACTCATTATATGGTTGTTGATCGATAAACGATGAGTGCACTACCACCTACTCTATCCTGCCTTTATCCTCATATGTTGATGAGGCGGGGATTATCAACATACGACGACTCTTCCTCAAAAGCCAATCTTCGCCAATTTTGTGCCGAGGTGCCAACGTTTTGGAATCACTTTGTAACAAGCTTTGACTTTTGCTATTCGATGGCTACTATCAACGGCCTCTTCTTGGTGAACAGTAGATTGCAGATTGTGAAGGATATACATATCATCATCGATTCCAATAAGGCATCGTAAAGTGGCGTAGTGTGTTGTGAGAATAGAGATTGGATACATCATAATAGATCATAATATATATCGGCGAAAATATCAACAACACGATATATAACAATAAACTACTAAATATTGCAAAATGGATGCAGCCAATGTTAACATTGAAGTGATAGAATCCGATCTAGGCGAAGACTCAATGCAGCGTATCCAAGATGCATTCCGAGTATTAATGAGTACATTGCAACGCGCTCCAATATCAAATGAAGTTACCGATGCACTATGCTCTCTGCCCAATCCATAACTCCCCCCAACACAGCTTGGTTCTGTATGCAAGTAGAGTATAGAGATGGTCTATACAATCATTGGCATGGACGAACGGGAGGATATTTCGATGATGGTACGTTTTGTAAACTGAAGGTACATCTCCCTGATACGCCATATTTGTACTTCCTCTGGAGAGCTTCTCGTCATACGGCCGCCACTTGAACGATATATATGAAAGCAACATATACAAAAGATCAATCGAATCCTTTTTCTACTGAATCATCTATAATGTGATTCTAATGATTAGAAGATAGAAAATAAAGAAGTATTTTGTCGGATTTACTCTAGATGGCAAAATGAACATTCATATCGGAATAACAATAACAATACATCAAAATCAAAGATGAATATAAACCAATTATTACTTTAAAAGTTGAATATTGGTTTTGTTATACTATCTGTTCGGTCTAGAAAATGGAAACTTGTCAAGGATTTACCAACTTATGAATAGTACTATTTGCTTTAACAACTTATGAATAGTAGAGCAGCTCATAAAGTGAAGAGATATGAATGAAGTAGATAATCCTAATACTTATCTAGCATTGCCGGCCAAACTTACAATCATATATGAAAGCGCATGTGTGAGTGTGTCTGTTAGTTGTTATTCTGGGCGTATAGTGGGAAGAAGCGCTAGCCGAAACGACTCTGGGAATCAGCTACTCAAACGGTTTGCATTATTGCCCTCCTCGCTCCAGTGAAATTATTTGATGACAGAGGAGTGTATTGGAAGTGGCGGAGTAGTAGTGTCTTGTGAGAAAGAGAGTAAATAGTACATCATGCATATCATGAAGGTTATAATAATCGCTACACTAATCTCCATAGTAGTAGTAGTAGCTGTAAAGGGCGACGCACAACATAACAATAACAATAACAACGACGATGTGGAGAATGACTCGACAGTATCACAGAAGTCACCGCCAAATAGAGGATTAGGCCATCGTCGTAGTAAACCACCGCCATTTGCAACAACAAACAATAAACAACTAGACTGGCTACAGGGAGAATGGTTCTTATACAAACACGCCTCAATAACATTAATGATAGATTCTTAACATCAACTAAACCATGTTCTGACATCTTTGGGTTTAACATTACCTCACTCACTGATGATAATATGAATTTCAAGCTTGAACATTTAAAAGGATTTAGTGTCCCGTGTAAAGCGTTTGGTATTGAAGCATTGACTGATGTAAATTGCAGTACTAACGATGGGAAGATAGAAATTAATGAAGTATTTGTCAGAGCTAGTAGTATCAACCCAAAATGGCAAAATGAAATGACATTCATCGGTAAACGATTTGAGTATAAAGACCCAAATGACGAGATATATAAACCAATTACAACATTTATTGATGGATATTATACTACTTTAAAAGTTGATATTACGAACAAGAGGCAGTTATATGTAGATTGGGTAGATGTTGATCGTCGATATAATGCAACACAATCAACTTTTGACATACTATCTGTTCGGTCTTGGAAACTTGTTAAAGATTTAACAACTTGTGATACATGTCAACCAACGATGAGTCCAACAATAAAAGAATACCGCCGCAGTTAGGCAAAATCCTGATGTTAAGGCGCGAAACTCCTCGGACGTTGAGTGGGAGTCCCTTTAATGTTTGGAATGCGATGTTAGTCACAGGTATGGACTTCACTAGGTACATACCCAATAGTCTCTCGAGACCCATAACACGTATTTAAAAATTTTAGTTACAATAAAAAGAAGTGTGTTCGTGTGAGTGTAGAGAGTAGTGAGTAGAAGAGAAGAGAAGAAGATAATAGATACAACACACGATGATATATGACTCTAAAATGAATCTAGTATCGGCCACAATTTCTAAGTTTTTAAAGGATAAGGAGCAGAATGTATCAACATGTTAATCTAACCCTGATGTATCATCCTTGTAGACTCATTCTTCTCAATTCAAGTTGAGATTATCCAAAGCCGTACTAACATGTTGCTCCGTCGATAATCGAGTTCTTCTTCTACCAGTACAATCTCTCGGCCATGGATCATTAGTACTTCTATTACTATCATCAGTGGTATTATCTTGAGAAGTACTAGTACGACCTCCATCATATGTTTTTGTTCTAATTGGTGTCTTTTGGCCGAGCTGTATGCTATCTCCTTTGTCCTTATCAACCTCGGCCTGTGTCTGTTGTTCGTCGGTATCCTTATCTACTTTTGCTTTTGATGACTCGTCGTCATCATTTTCATTAGTATTGGATCGTCGTCGCCGCTTGCCACTGCTATCGGTTGTTCTGTCTATATCATCAGCATCTCTACTACAGTCATCTGCTTGGCCATTGCCGTTAGCGTCGATGGAGTTGTCGGGCATATATCATCGGCATATCGAGCTTTGGTTTTAGTTTTGTTTGACTTTGAGTTTGAGGATTGGTCTGTTGGAATTGGATATTGTGATATTATGCTCGGTGCGTATGATTTGTGCTGTAATGTAAGTTGCTGTAGGCTGTATAGTTGCAACAAATAGAGGTAGGTAGGAGAGTGTCTCTATTTTAGTCAGAGGCTATGTTGGCCATCCGGTATCCTGGCGGCTGGTATCTTGTGGGCAGTTGATGGTTTGAGAAGGAAATAGAGACGGAATCAGAAGGGTAAAGCAGTGGTACCGGTAAAATTGATATAACGATGAGACAATAAGACAGTAAAGAGAATTGGACAATTTGTCACTGCCCAACTGCCCTAATTTTGATTCGCGAGGTGTAGCTCTCTTCATGTGGATTGCTACCACCAAAACTTCTATGAATAAAGGCAGTAGTCAACCTATCTCTAGTGCCTCCTTGATGATTATTGACGCCGCGTTGAAACATCAATTGCCATTGCCAAGCATTGATACATAAGATAGAATCAGAATCAATTTCAATCGTCGGCCGTCAATTCAAATTAGATCATTGCCATCGTCTGCCCATATCAACAAACAAATCAAACAAAACAATGATCACTGCAAAGCAGATAATCCTATACACAACTCTAACTCTCTCCACACAACAACAACAAAACACACTCGTCACTGCCGCCTCACTACAGAATGTACAACGTCAAACTAAAGTATTCATCGATCCAAATTCAACACAATACAATCCACCAATCGATCTAACTCAATACGGATACAACTATGTACATAATTCATCTGACACATCATTATTAGAATGGATATCATGGCCTCCCCCTAACGAGGGTGGTATAGACACTAGTGTACAAGGAAAGGTAGTTACAATCGAGAATGTTAATAGTATTGATGAATGTGCCGCCATGTGTGAAGGACAAAGTGCACCAAGTGGTAGTTGGCAACCGTCACAAGGTTTATGTTATTGCAACTTCTTCAATCCTACAAACTTAATCACCAATTCTAATGGAGACATAGTTCCAGAGACTGAAGTACTATGTCGTGAGCCATGTCTTGAATATGAATATATTGATTTCTCAATCGATATCAACTTTGAGAACTTAGATTATTGCGAGAAGAGTAGTTGTAATTGGTATTATAGTATTATAGGCGAGGCCTGTTTAGACCCTATCTTTAATCCAGGAGGTACTTGTGATATACGATTGGCAGAGTTAGAGAACGAGAGGAATTTGGGAAGTGATAATCCTACGGGAAGTCCTTCTGGTTCGGTATGTATATCTTGTATGTCTTTGTGTGAACTTCTTTTTTAGAACATATGATATGTTCATCTCTCAGTCTTCTGAAATACACACACTCTCTCTACTTTCTATATCTCATACTAGCCTACACCCGATGATCCTATTACAAATCAACCATCATCCGATCCAACAATGACACCCACTGAACTTACCGGTCCACGAACATGTCTTCGTCTATCCACCGGATCCGATGGTAACAAACCCGGTACACTCAATGTACAAATCTCAACTGGATATACTATCTTCAATGCCACCACACAACCTGACGATTATGTCTATAATAACGAAGAGGTACCATTGAAAGATGGTGGTTGCTACAGTACTACGCCCGATAACCCAGATTTTAAAGTGTTAGTTTCTAATCCAACGGATGATAGTTGGGTAGGTAAAATTGAATACACAATTGATAATGGCGTATCGTGGAATTACATGTATTGCAATGATGGATGTACAGGACGAAGTGGTACTCCAAAATTGGGTAGTACAGAGGAGACAATGGGAGTTAGCGGTAATGACGTTTCTGGTGGTGATATTAGATGTTTGGATAGTAGTCCGAATGGGAAGCAGTGTGAATTGGTTACTATGGAGGTATTTGATACACTAACTCGTGAGGTAAGTGTATGGAACATGCCGGGAAAGGAGTGTGTATATGATGTGTCTCTCACTAGGGCTCGTCGTTTCTCATCTCCTATCCTCTTCTCCTTTCTTCTTCTTCGTATATCAATACAGCCAAGCGGAGAGCCAACCCTCACTCCGACAAGTGCCGAGCCTTCGGTTAGTCCAACTACTTCCGTGCCCACAGGGTCGCCTTCTTCTCAACCAACAACGTTAGCACCAACTACCATAACATGCTTACAAGTTATTACCGGATCAGGAACAACTGATGGTGGTTATATTGATGTATATGTTGATACCACTGGTGATGGAGACACTCGTAATGTATCCCAAATTGATTTGAAGTATGCTACCAATGAAGTAGTACCTTTAGCAGATGATGGATTAGGACCTGGATGTTATGAAAACCTAATTAATGTACAAATTGATAGTATGAGGAATGATGCATGGTCTGGTAGCATCAAGGCATTCGTCGATGATCCTGATGTCATCCAAGAATTCGTTCCCATGACTTGTATCGATGGTTGTTTAGGTGATAGTGTTGGTGATCGTGATACTGATAATATTGTTATTGATGGTGGAGCTAATCCAGATGTTGGCGGTATTAATGCAACTTTCATGTGTCTACCTGGTGCAGTGGTTGATGGGGAGCGTAGTAGACCATGTACATTGCAAGTAGCTGAGGAAGAGATTGATACTCCCGTGGTAAGTTTATGTTGTTTGAGAAGATGATGCCATTCACCCATACATCATCTAATCATTTCTCTTCTCTTTTATCGCTTCCTCTACACAGCCAACTCGTGATCCTGATGCAGCTCCTAAACCATCCGACCTTCCAACGGGAAGCCCGTCAACATCTACGCCTTCAGTCAGTCCAACAACAAGTGAACCAACCTCTGATGAACCAACTTCGGTGCCAACGATCGAATTAGATCCGAATGCTATTTGTGTCAGGATTGAAACTACATCACAAGACCAAGATTCATTCGTTAATATCACGCTTGACAGTGGAGATGGGAAAGGTTATGTAAACGTAACTGATCCTACCACTAATCAAAGATGTCCTCAAACTCCCTGTGTCATTCTACGACAATGTTATGATACAGTTGCGGGTATTCAAGTGTCTGGTCCAAGTCCCGATGGATGGAAAGGTAGTATCAAATGGACTACCAATGGAGGCAACTCGTTCAATCGTTTTGAATGCGTCCAAGATGAATGTACTGGTACGAATGATCCAAGGGATAATACAGACTTTACTGTGAGTGGGGGTAATTCACCAGATGGTGGTGTAGAATGCTTGAATGGGAACTTGTGTACTCTGTTGACAGACGTTACGGATTCTCCCACGTCCACTCCTACTAGAAGCCCGTCATCTCAACCAACCAATCAACCGATGACGCCTATTCCGACTTTTGTTCCAAGCTACTATCCGACTAGTAGCCCTGTCAGGACCGAGCCTCCGACGATATCATCTATCCCATCTTCGAGTTCACAACCATCCTCAAGTGCACAGCCAAGTAGTCAACCATCTACTTCTTCCAAGCCTAGTACAAGTTCGTTGCCTTCTTCTCAACCAAGTGAAAGTGCAAGGCCAAGTTCATCACCAACAGAGGCATCAACGGATTCGTTAACTCCTACTGAGGATGTGCTTGGACCTAGGTAAGCAGAAGTTTTGTGCACAATGGTCACAGACCACCCTTTGATTTGTGGGCATTGGATTCTGATTGTGAAACCAAGATATGAATGCATATTCACGTGGCTATGGATTGAGTTGAATTGTACATATGATATGGTTTTGCACTTTACAAGCAAATGCTAACAAATACTAACCCCCCTCCCTCCCTCTCTTCTTGGATATGCTTGTGACCATTGTGGGGAATTAACTTCTGATTCCCCTAGTTATTCCCCGAGTACATCGTGGCCAACTTATTCACCAGTGGTAACAATGATGCCTACACCTGACTTGACCTTCCCCTCCTATTCCCCCACATATGCTCCCAATAATGTAAGTACACAAGACATGTTCATTTTTTATGAAGGATACCATGTGTGTATCCTTTTTACTTTCTCCTTTCCAATCACTCACTCATATCTCTACCACCTCTTCTAGCCGACTCTTACACCAACCACTTATGAACCATCATCTAACCCTACTCCGACTTGTATAGTGGATTATAAATACCCTCTCCCTGTAATGCAAGATTCTGATGCTATAATAGTATGCCCACTTGATAGTAGTGACAGGCCGTGTATCCCCGAAGGTAAGAAAACAAGCACGAGACAAGTCTATATGCATTACCGACTTACTCATAGCGTCTCATACTCATCAACATGCTTCCTATCATCTTCTACTCCTAATAATAGGTGCCGATTACTCATATCAAGCATCTAGTCGCAGTGAAAGTAAAAACATTCTGACATCGGATTGTTTGATTTATACACCAAATCCAGGCGCTTGTGGTCCAGATATATTTGACTTTAGAGTAAAATCTTCTGATGGATCGTTTCCGTTTGACCAATCAGCATCAGTAACTGTCAATGTGTACTGTGAAGGTGTGGAACCACCAACTACCTCTGCTACCCAAGTCCCTCCTGTAGCAACTGATTCACCTAGGAGCAATGCCTTCATCACATGGAGGGTAGAGAGGACTGTCAGAGATCCAGATCCCCCAGTCGCCACCACGACAACTGTTCCTCCTCCAAATGATCCAGAATCTGAGCCTGATCTTGATGCTCCAACTGTTTACAGTCCGTTGCCGTGGTGGTCAGGCAAATCAAGTAAGATGAATGATGATCGTGAGGCTTGTTCAAAGATCACGTCGGACACTTCGTGTGATACTGAACCAAAGTGTGAGTGGACGCAATATATGGAAGGTGGTTCCATGTGTGTACCCCTCGGAGCCACACGCTACGGTTCAAAATCAGCCAAGTATTCCAAAGCTATCAAGGCTTCCAAAGGAGGAGGAGGAACAAAGTCAAGTAAGCACATGAAAGACTTTACAACATGTGGTGATATCATGTCACCTAAGAGTTGTTCGTATTCAAAGACATATCATAAGTGTTATTGGAATGCGGTTAGTAATTCATGTGATGATATTGACAATGTAGTTTGTTCTAATGTATACTACAAGAAGGATTGTATTGAGATGACAGAGAAGGGCATATGCTACTGGAATGGTACTAATGATACGTGTGAAGATCCTCCTAGTAGTGGTGGGGTCAGGTCGGCGTCATCGTTCCTTGATGCCAAGTCGCTCATCCGAGAAGTAGATGTGATTCAAGAGCCGGAATCTGCTCAAGTACCAGACGAATCTGCTGGATATGTATTGACCGGAATGATTGTCAGTATGATATCCATTGCCTCGTGCATATTGTGGTCTATTGTTTGAATAACTAAAAGTGATTGACATAGATGTTTAGAGAGAAAGTCTATCCCGACTAAAGGGTCGACATTATAAAGAGTGGAGGAGGAGCTATTATGTGCCTTTCGCTCATATTGTGTTTAGGAAGATATTGTTTGTTTTTGAGAATATATATGGACTGCTTAGTTATGATAATAATATTAAGCTATTGTATAGTAGATAATCTTGAGTTTACTACCACTAGGTTCGCCGTTTGCCATTCTAGTTAGAGTAGTACTAATCTCCAAGCAAAGAAAAGAACACAAGATGTGTCACTTTTTCTTATTGATACCCTAATCGTCTAAATGAATCTTCTAAACATTACTGATTAGAAACTAGAGGACTAAATCTTATCAGCTACCGGCCAAGAAGAGTATGACGTTTATCAGTAAGCTCATTCAGCTCAGCCTATTATCACAAAGAGGAGTGATAGATCAATTCATCTCACTTTTCAAATTGAGGTGTTATTTGGCGAGACAACGTTGAGAGGATAAAATTCAAGTACCTCTACTTAGAGGGGAAGTGTTGTGGCTGGAGCAGTGTGTCGGAGGGTGTGTATTAGATGAACTCAAGCTATGGTAGAGATATACCCCTTTACTAAGTGTTAGTACCTCGGTACAGTCGGAGGAGTTGTTGTTTCTATTCTTCTAGAGATTAGAGATAAGTATATTTACACACACAACAAACACGCACACAAAACTATGCATTGCAGGTTGAGCCGAGTAATGTTAACAATGATATCAGCGGTCCTCTTCTTTGCAACTAATGTATGGAATACAAATCTAATCGAATTCAGTAGTGGATGGCGTCATTTTCAAGGTATCCACCACAATGAGACATCAAACTCTACATCTCAACAACATAATGCATCATTGCAACAACTCGATGAGTTCACCCAACATTGGCCTACACTAAAACAAACACTATGCCCAAATCAATCTCCAAACTCACAAACTTTTCAAACATTATTTGAATTAGCACGTATTGAATTGCAACTACCCCAATCACAAATAATCACTACACATTCAGGTGATATATATGCAATAAATAAATTCTTCAGCTTCAGTCAGGGTGGTTTAGGCTATTTAACAAATGATGAAAAGAGTTATATGGCATATCTTCGTATATTTAAGGCGGGGAATGATCAGATACGTGGTAATCTATTAGCTCAACTAAATAGTGCCGACGGGGGTGCAGTATGGGATAAGAATACATTACATGAATTAATAGCAACTATACCATCCTCAGTCTCTACCAACGAAACATGTATAATAACAGTAGTTCGTGATCCAATAACACACTTTTTAAGTGCCTATAATGAAATTGAATGGCGTCATGAAGATCGTATACGTGGTCAAACTTTAGATTCGACATATATACCAAAGTATAGACTATTAACAAATGGTACACAAGAACGATATATAAAATTTGTACAGGACTTTATTCAAGGACCAAGTTCTAATGGTATATATCGGAATAAACCACGTGGTATTGAAGAAATTACACATGTTTTTAGTATGGTTGGTCCTTTGTCTGAAATGGATCGATTGAGAAAGAAGAAACAACAACAACAAGGTAGTAGTGGAGGTATGCCAAGGTTGACAGCTTACATGTCCAACATGACCAATTTAGATGATGCCTTTCCTAAATTCTTGCATTCCAATTGTCAAGGATTACCAAAAGAAGTTACTGCGTTCACTAAGAAGATAACACATGGTTCACAGGGTGATGAGTTTAACTTTTATAAGATTGCCAAGAAGGTATGGAATGAAGCTCAAGATATACAGACGGCGGGGTTAGATAAAGAAGAAAGAAGTAGTAATTCTAGTAGTTTTGAGATATCAAGGGCATTATGTGCCATACATGCAATGGATTATGCCTGTTATGATGATATACCGGTACCCAAGTTTTGTCAAGGTGTATATATGCAAGATCATTTCAGAGAGAGGTTATATAATGCCACAGATACATCGGCTATTAGTTGAGAATGTTGATAGTATATCATCATTAATAATCAAAGAGGATAAGCATTAGAAGAATTATTCAGCTTTTACTACAAAACAATATCCGCTTAATTTAAACTATTGAAACAATACAAGGTCCTAGGGTGTTTCCCTCCCTTCTAATATGACAACTCTGATTCATCCAAAAGACAATTGTACAACATCTTCTTATGCGGCGGACTCATCCCATCACAATATAACTAATCTTAACTCTTGTGGAACTTTCACGCTCTTGAGGAGGCATCTCAAGGATTGCTAGCGACAACCTCAATACAAACTGGGCACTCGTCTCCTAGGAGAAGACAGAACTCGTACGTTGCTTCGGCATACTTATCAAATTCATTCGAGCCGCCCGTGTAGAGGGGTGACCAAGGCCAGATATTGAAATCAGGATTCTGAGATGCCTGAAGAAGTTTCCAATCGTCACCAAGGTAAGTAAAAGGACCAGTTCCGAAGTCTAACGTTGATGGAGCTAGGTCGAAATCATACGTTCCGAACGAACCACATTCCCCACCGATGCACTCGGCAGTCATTCTCAAGCCCACACCATCCGTTTGATAATCCTCAATCGTATCACCACACTAGGGCGTAAGTCAACATGCCAACCGATATTCCACCACGCATCATCTGGATCACTGCCACCGCCAGCTTGCACCTCATATGAACCTATCCCATTGCCAGCGGTTGTTGGGTTGACATTGGTTACACCTACATTACGCTCAGCAGCACGGATACCAACTTGGTTACCGTTAGGGAGGGTGAGCATAGTGAATCCTTCATCCACCATTCCGCTTCCACCGATTGGGAATTCAGTGCACCCAGGGTTTGTGAGGAGATAGTAAGTTGGATCATTTACACATTGGCAAGAATCAGATCCGTTACCCGACCCAGTTTCACATGTCTCAGGAGAGTCATAATCAGAATTGAAATTGTTGGGAAGAGTTCCAGCTTCCTGGGTATTCTCATTAACTGTGATCATTTCATCACAAGGTGGGTTACTGGCTTCAACTTCCATACAAACTGGGCACTCGTCTCCTAGGAGAAGACAGAACTCGTACGTTGCTTCGGCATACTTATCAAATTCATTCGAGCCGCCCGTGTAGAGGGGTGACCAAGGCCAGATATTGAAATCAGGATTCTGAGATGCCTGAAGAAGTTTCCAATGGTCACCAAGGTAAGTGAAAGCACCCTCTCCGGAGCCTAAAGTTGATGGAGCTAGATCGAAATCATATGTTCCGAATGAGCCACATTCCCCACTAATACACTCGGCAGTCATTCTCAAGCCCACACCATCCGTTTGATAATCCTCAATCGTATCACCACTAGGGCGTAAGTCAACATGCCAACCGATATTCCAGAATATTAGAATATTACATAAGAAGTTACCAACTATAGACTATGGCAGACATGTACTAGCGTCTTGAAATGCTCGAAAACATTTGCGGCCTCAGCCACAACAGTATTTTTCACTGTCCTTACCGG
>Ga0214479_100030_pt1 | contig 77612 bp, 53 predicted proteins | sample M1_20Mar14CPVII9_5_FD_165054 | JGI IMG/M metagenome (GOLD analysis project Ga0214479, IMG submission 165054) | Marine eukaryotic communities from Monterey Bay, California, United States - M1_20Mar14CPVII9sort6BwellE14 | ecosystem: Environmental > Aquatic > Marine > Unclassified | place: USA... | reverse complement strand
ATCCAAATCGACCACGGCATGACCTTGCATATTTGACTGGCCGGCGAGAACGAACACTCGTGCGATCGGCCGTTTTTTCGTTTGCGCGCTTAATTTTTGGGTCAGCTGAATCGAGTGTGAAGAGACGAAGGTAATCAGGATCAGGCCAAGTATTTTGAGTGGTCGCATTGGTTTAGTGCCCTAGGTGATCGAACCGCAGAATGAATCAGGAAGCGGATTACATGCTATCGCAGATGTGGCGACAAAAAAAGCCGCGGAAATTCTTGTTTCAAACGGGTTGGTTCGGCTTAGCTGGATTGGTGATGCTTTTTGGTTGCAAGTAGGTAGCGGTGCTAGCACTGCTGTGGCTTCCTTGTTTGCCTAAAGCACCGTTTCGCGAGCTTGGTTAGCACTGTCGGGTGTTTGACGTTGACCCCGTTTGCGAATGGCCGTAATTTCCTCCAAGATATTAAACGTTTAGCGCATGGATTGCGTTTAAATGGAGTTAAAGCACGGGCGAGCCAGGGAAGGCGCGATATGACATTGCGAAATGCATTTGAGTCGAAAGTTACGGCCAGAGGAAATGAACGTTTTCTTAGTTGGGGAGTTTGTTGTCTGGCAGTTTCCGTCGTTTTGTCATTGGTTGGCTGTCAGAACTTGATCAAGCGAGGGCAAAGTCCCGAAGCGAAATCGATTAGTCAGTTATACGAGGATAAAGAGTCGACGACCAAATATATTGGCGACCTATGCGGAATTTATGGTTTGAATTTTGCGAAGGTTGAGGGAGTCGGTTTGGCCTATGATTTGGATCGAACGGGCAGTAGTGCTAAGCCAAATGTTCAGAGAGATCTCGTTTTGAAATCGCTCAGTTCGAACTCGAGCATCGATAATCCGAGCAAGTTAATTGCGAGCATGGATACAGAGATCGTGGTCATCAAAGGCATGCTTCCACCAGGAATTCGGAAGGGTGAATATTACGATCTCGAGGTGGTGACAGTCGGAGGCTCCGTGGCTAAAAGTTTAGAAAATGGAATGATCCTACAGACTCGAATGCAGCCAATGGCGAGGTTGGGTGGTGGATTAAAGCAAGGGCGTGCAACGGGTTACGGAAGAGGCCGCATTCTCGTAGATTCCTTGTTTGAGTCTGAGCAGGTTCCTTCTAACCAACTTCGTGGAGTTGTGCTCGGAGGTGGTAAGGCGAAGGTCGACCGCCCGCTTGGATTGAAAGTCCGTGAAGACAACGTCCCCGCCAGTACTTCGATGCGAATATCCCGAGCGATCAATGATCGTTTTGACACCGACGATGCGACCGGTAAGAAGGGCGTAGCGGAGCCGAAGACAAATCGAGATATCGTGTTGTTGGTGCCTGAAAATTACCGGCAGAACATCGGGCGATATTTGGGGGTTATTAAAAATATTGCTTATTCAGAATCGGCTACAGATCGGGTGAACCGGTTGGAAGCGTTAGAGCAAGAGATTGGCGAGCCGGCAAAATCAGGTTTGGCGGCGATTCGGTTGGAGGCACTTGGTGTTGACGGAGTTCCTGCGTTGAAACGCGCCTTGCGACATCACGACCTCGAGGTTCAGTTTCATGCAGCACAATCGCTGGCGTTCATGGAGCACGACGATGGCGTTGATATTTTGAAAAAAGCCGCAGAAGAAGAGCCGGCGTTTCGCTGGAATGCTCTCACTGCTTTGGCATCTCTCAATGACGTAAGTGCTTCGATTGCTCTGGCTGATTTGTTGGATCTGCAAAGTGCAGAGACGCGTTATGGAGCGTTCCGGGCGTTACTGGCTCAGTCACCGAACGACTCATTAGTGGATGGTGACTGGTTGGCAAGTGATTTTTTCTTGCATGTTGTTCCCTCAGAGGCAGAGCCACTGCTACATTTCTCTCGGTCGAAGCGTCCTGAAATTATTTTGTTCGGCACGGATCAGACCGTCGCAGATAACTTCCTTCATGTCGAAACCGGTCTAACGGTGCGGGCTAATGGCAACGGAACCGTTTCTGTGAATCGTTATTCGACGGATGAGGAAGAGAAAAAGGTTTGCAGTAACCGCATCGGTGATTTGGTTAAAACACTCGCCGATATGGGCTATGGGTATGGTCCGCAGATGAAAATGTTTCGTGCTGCTAAGAAGTCCGATATGTTAAATACACGTTTAGTTGTTAATGCGGTTCCTAAGCTAGGCCGCGAATATTCTCCGGACGGTGATGAGATCCCAGCTGAAAAATCCGATAAGTACGTTGCCGAGGCTTTGCCTGAATTGTTTCGAACTGGCAATGAGCGAGTGACTGTTGTTCCTCGCGTCGAAGAGGAGACTGTCGGCGAGATTGAAGCTGAGATAAAAAGCAACAATGATTCCAAGTGGGATAAGATGATGAATTGGTTCACGGATAGTGAAGAGTAAACTCGCAGCTTTTAGTCAAAACGGTATCAACGCATGCTGAAGGCGCTTGAACTCAGTGGGTTCAAAAGCTTTGCTGACAAAACCCGATTTGAATTCCCACCCGGGATCACGGTTGTCGTGGGGCCCAACGGTTCGGGAAAGTCGAACATTGTCGACGCGATCAAATGGGTGCTTGGTGAGCAAAGTGCGAAAAGTCTGCGCGGTAAGGACATGTCGGATGTCATCTTCAAGGGTTCTTCCGGCGCCAATTCTCGACGTCCGTCCAATTCTGCTACCGCCACGATCGTTCTGGATAATTCCGATCAGCGATTCGCCTATGATGCGGACGAGGTTCACGTAAGTCGTCGCGTCTATCGCAGCGGAGAGTCTGAATATCTTATTAACGGTGAAACCAGCCGGTTAAAGGACATTCGCGAGCTCTTTCGCGGCACGGGAGTTGGAACCGATGCTTACAGTTTGATTGAGCAGGGTAAGGTCGAGCGAATGCTTTCGACCAATGCGAAGGATCGCCGCGCCATTTTCGAAGAGGCGGCCGGAATTAGTCGGTTCAAAGCAAAAAAGGTCGATGCCCAGCGCCGGCTTGCCAGGGTCGAAGCGAATCTGGTTCGTTTAGCGGACATCGTTGACGAGGTTGGTAGTCGTTACCGCAGTGTGAAGTCTCAGGCCTCTAAGGCAGCGCGTTATAAAGAGTATTCCGACCGTTTGCAGCAGTTGCGTACCTTTGTGGGGCTGAAAGATTACCGAACCTTTACGGATAAGCTCGCGAAGATTGAATTGGAATTCGCGGCTGATTCCGAACGCGCGGAAGAATTGGCCGAGAGTATTGATTCCCGGAAAATTGAAACGAAAGCAATTGAAGATCGTCTCGACGAAATTTCAAATGGTTTGACTCAGCATCAGGAATCAGCAACGCAGGTAAGGGAAACCCTTGCCCAGGTTGAATCACGCCTGACTCTTAATCAGTCTAGGCTTGAAGATCTCAATGCGCGTGAAACTCAAATGCGGGAGCAGTTAGAGCGATCGAGTCAACGGGCTCAGGATTTTCAAAACCGTATTCAAGCGATTGAAGAAGAAGCGCAGTCGGCGAATGAGAATTTTGAAAGTGCATCCGAGGGGCTGGCCGAGCTTGAAGCTGAGCTCAACGAGTTGGACTCAAAAATAAAGTTGTGGCGTGCGGGTAATGAAGAGAAGCGGAATAAAGTTGCTGAATATTCAGAGTCGGCAACCCTTGTCGGACGCGCTGTCAGCGCAGCGGAATCTCAGGTGGAAACGCTGCGTGAATCAAAATCCAAAACTGCCAAATTGATAGAGGGTCTGGAGGTAACACTTGGCGGTCATCGAGAAGCCTGGGAAGGCTTCACGTCAAAGCGAAATCGGTTGCAAGAGGAGGCGGAATCAAATGATTCCGCGTTGGCGATTGCTCGCAAGGAATATGATCATCTGAAATCAGAGCTCGCTGGACGACGGGAGCGGATGTCGGATCTCACTAACCAGCAATCCGGTCTTGCCCAGCGAGCCGAAGTGATTGAAGAATTAGAAAAAAGCCTCGAAGGAATCAACGCGGGAGCCAAGGAATTGTTGCAGGAGGCTAAGCTCAATCCTGCCGGGCCGATGGGAGATGTGATCGGGTTGGTCGCCGATTTAGTTTCGGTCAATGTGCAACACGCTGCGATTGTTGATGTTGCTCTCGGTGAGTTAGCTCAATTTGTGGTGGTTGATGGTCTGCTTTTAACGAGTGAGATTGCAGAAGAGAAGCTAAAACTTAATGGGCGGGTTGGTTTGATTCAGCTCGATTCGCCGCCCACGTTTGGGACAGACCCGAACGTCAATTTGAACGGCGCACCTGGAGTGATTGGCCGCGCTGATCGTTTAGTCCAAGTCGAGCCGCCGTATGTGGCCTTCATTCGACAATTGTTAGGCGGCACATGGGTCGTCAAAACGCTTGCGGATGCGCTCGAATTGCACGGTAATCATCCCAACGCTGAAAAAGTTCGATTCGTGACACTCGATGGAGAAATCGTTGAATCTGATGGAGCCCTCGTCGTGGGGCCAAAGTCAATTACATCTGGCTTGGTCTCTCGGCGAAGTGAGCTGCGGGCGCTCAAGCGTGAGTTGATTCGGCTGGACGAGCAAATTGGTTTGTGTCGTGAGCAGGTTCAGGATCTAGCTGTAAAAGAAACCAACGCTCAGGAGCGTGTGCAGGCGCAAATTGATACCAATAGTGATCTTTCGGCACGGTTGTCCGATCAAAAGAATCAGGCAATGGCGGCGGAAAAACAGATTCACCAAACTGAATCTCAACTGGAGACAGCGAATCAAGAATTTGCTCAGCATGATGAAAAGCTGACAGCGGTCGGTGCAAAACTTGAAAATGACCGGGCAAGTTTGATTGAGAGTGAATCTGAAATTAAGCGATTGCAATCGGCAATCGATAGCGATGAAGCCGAGTCGAAACAGTCTGCTGAAAGGCGATCTGAAGTTGAGCAGTTGTTGACTGCGGCGAAGGTAAAGCTTGCAAAGGCTGAGCAGGTTATGTCGGGCGCTCAATCTCGCGTCAACCATATCCGCCTGGAATATGAAGAGTTAAAGAAAGTAGACGCCCAACTTGAATCGCAGCGGGAAGGTGACGCAACCGCTACCCAGTCTGCAAAAGAGGAAATTGAGAGATCCAATTCGCAAATTAGTGAACTGACTGCTCGGAAAAGTGAATTGGCAGATTTATTGACTCAGTTCACCGAGGATCGACTTGCGGTCGATAAGACGCGTCGCGAAATGTCATCAGAGTTGAACTCCGAACGCGATTTGTTGCGGTCGACAGAGGAGAGTATCAATTCAGCTAAAATGCGGATCGAAAAAATTGGCATGCAGCGGTCGCAGTTGGCCGAACGGATGCTTGATGATTATGGAATCGATCTCGCCACTCAGGAAGAATCGCCTTCTGACGAGGAACAGGAGCAGCGTGATGAGGTTGATGCCGAGATCAGTCAGCTTCGAAAAAAGATCGGCTCGATTGGTTCAGTTAATCTCGATGCACTCAAAGAGCTTGAGGAACTCGAGGGGCGGTACCTCGCGATGGACGAGCAGTACCAAGATCTTGTCCAGGCGAAAGAAACGCTAGAGAAGATTATTGTTCGAATTGATAACGACAGTCGTAAGTTGTTCGTTGAAACGCTTGAAGCAATCCGTTTAAACTTCCAGAAGTTGTTTAGGCAGACGTTTGGTGGCGGTAAGGCTGATATAATACTTGAGGCTGACGTCGATCCTTTGGAGGCGGGTGTTGAAATTATTGCGACACCGCCAGGAAAGCCTGAGTTCAGTAACAGTCTTCTAAGCGGTGGCGAGAAGGCGTTGACGGCGGTCTCATTGTTGATGGCAATTTTTCAGTTCCGCCCGAGTCCGTTTTGTGTTCTTGATGAGGTCGATGCTCCGTTTGACGAAGCTAACATTGGTCGTTTCGTTGACGTTCTCAAGAGTTTCCTCGGGTGGACTAAATTTGTAATTGTGACACACTCAAAAAAGACCATGACGGCTGCGACTACTCTTTACGGAATTACGATGCAGGAATCCGGGGTCTCGAAACGGGTTAGCGTTCGGTTCGAAGACGTCAGTGAAGACGGTCATATTTCGGACGAAGCTTTGCAGCGAACCGAGGGTGACGCGGCGTAGACTCTGGTGTTTTATGGCCGAGTGGAAACTGTGATTCTTGGCTCTCGCAGATGTTCTGGAGATTATTCGGGATCACTTTGCGCGACCGAAGCGCCTCTTCGGTAACGCCAAATGAAAATAGTACCGATCAAGCCTGCGGTGACCAAAACGCCAATTAGCCAATACTTGATATTTCCAGCGGCCAGAGATACGGCTGCACTGATCGAAATGCTTAACCACATCATCAAAATAGATGAGATTCGCATTCGATTGGTCATGGGGGTGGTGCCGTCGATATAGGCCAGGTATTTTGCGAAAAAACGGTTTCGTACCAATCGTTTTTCCAAAGCGGGTGAGCTCTTCAGAAGGAAGAATGAGGCCAGCATCAGCGGACCGACGGTGGGAATGCCTGGCAGTACAGCGCCGACAGCAGCCACGATAACGAACAAAAGCCCAATTGTGGCATGGGTGTAGCGTTTAAGTTTTGAGTTAGCCACAGTCGAGTCCCAGTTACCTGCTTACGTTCGCTAAGTCTACCTTCGAATGGGCTTTTAAGCTACGTCACGTTAAACCTGTGGCGGGATAAAATTGGGCTGCGGAGTTAATTAATCCCAGTTGGTTAATCCCAGTTGGGTTGGCTTGTTCTCCATCTATCAAACGATAGCTATTAAATAATAGTGTGACCGGAAGTCTGCTGTGAGGCTTGGTCAAATACTCTCGCCCGACCAAGTGGTAGTGTCATTTTCAATTTGGGGATATAATGAGGGCTCCGCGGGAGTGATTCCTGAGATGATTAAGACCATTTCGTTTTAGCACGTATGAATTAGCTGAGAGCCTGATGACGCAAACCTCAAATTCGATCAATCTAGTAGACTTTATTCGTGACGTTCCTGATTTCCCCAAGCCGGGAATTAATTTCAAGGACATCACACCACTGTTGGGAAGTCATGCTGCGTTAACCGCATGTATTGATCAGTTTGTGGAAAAGTATCAAGGCGAGAAGATCGACGTGATTGCTGCCGCTGAAGCGCGAGGATTTCTATTTGCTGTGCCACTTGCGATGCGTCTCGGTGTTGGGATGGTTCCAATTAGAAAGCCTGGCAAACTGCCGTTCGACAAACACAGTTTCAGCTACGATCTCGAGTATGGATCGGATACTCTTGAAATGCATGTGGATGGCATTCAAGAAGGCCAAAATGTGTTGGTGATTGATGACTTGCTGGCAACTGGCGGAACGGTTCAGGCCTGTTGCGAGATGATTGAATCTTGCGGAGGGAAAGTGGCTGGTTGTGCATTTTTGATCCACCTGCAATTTCTTGAGGGGCTCAAAAAACTGGAAAAGTATCCGGTCTTTAGTTTGATCGACTTCAATTAATCGCTGCCAGTAATTTCTCGCACGAAAAGGAATACGCCATTTTCTCAAGCGGAATTTGAACGGCAAAATATTTAGAAAAGAAGAGTTTGCTTTCATGGGCCAGTTTTTCAATTTGTTAATCGTGCTAATGCTGCTTGGCTCGCAGGGGCCTGCGGTGGCGGGTGAGTCGGACGAGGGATTGCAGCGGTCAAATGTTGTTCTGGTACTGGCCGACGATTTGGGGTTTGGTGACATCGAGCCGAACAATTCGTCCTCTGGGATTCCGACGCCAGCCTTCAATCGGTTGGCTCGAGAGGGGATGTGCTTCACCGACGCGCATACTGGTTCCAGCGTCTGTACACCAACAAGATACGGATTGTTGTGTGGGAGGTATGCGTGGCGGACCCGTCTGAAAAAGGGAGTTCTGAATGGTTATTCCGAGCCGTTGATCGAAGCGGAAGAGCCTACCATCGCAACCCTTCTGCGTTCGGCGGGTTACGAGACGGCCTGTATTGGAAAGTGGCACCTCGGTTTGGGGTGGCCAAGTAAAGTCGAACACGCGAAAAAAGCGGGTCACTTTCGTAATAAAAAAGATTCCTGGGTAGACTACAGCCGACCGGTTGATAACGGGCCTCGCGAGCATGGATTCGATTACTCGTACATCATTCCAGCTTCATTGGATATGAGCCCTTACGTGTATTTGGAAAATGGCCGCGTCACTTCTGTACCGCAAAAAGTCATCGAGAAACGCGGCTTCCCTCAGTATTTGCGTACGGGCGAAGTAAGTGATGATTTTGATCACAAGGCCAGTCTCAGTCATTTGCTGGAGAAGGCTACCGGTTTTATTCGTCAAAGCGCCCTCGGTGAGAAGCCATTTTTCCTCTATTTTCCAATGCCGGCGCCGCACAAGCCCGTTATCCCGATGGAACAATTTCAAGGTAAAACACTCCTTGGTCCTTACGGAGATTTTGTCGCTCAGGTTGATTGGACTGTCGGGAGAATAGTCGATGCTTTGGATCGAGCTGGTGTGGCTGAAAAAACACTGTTGTTAGTGACCAGTGATAATGGGTCTTTTATGAAACGCCTGCCGGAGGGGATTTCCGTGGCGGATCATGTGGATGATGATACGGTTCAGGGCTATTCGGCGAGTCATCATCAAGCCAATGGAATTTTTCGAGGGACGAAGGCTGATATTTACGAGGCCGGACACCGGGTGCCTTTTTTGGTTCGGTGGCCGGGGAAAATTAAATCGGGTGTTAGCAATTCCAGTGTGATTTGCCTTACGGATATTTTGGCTACCGTTTGCGAAGCAGCGTGCGTCGTTGTGGATTCAACTCAATCGGAAGATAGTTTTTCTTTTTTACCGTCTGCCCTTGCATTGCCTGATCGAGTGTATCACCGTGAGAGATCGGTGATTCATCACTCAAGTGCGGGTATTTTCGCAATACGCAAGGGAAACTGGAAGTTGATTCTTGGTAACGGATCTGGCGGACGTGAGTTGCCAAAAGGAAAGCCGTTTCAGCGACCATTCCAGTTGTACAACCTTTCCAGTGACCCTGAAGAACAGGTGGATCTTTTGAAAGAGAATCCAGAAAAAGCGTTGCAGTTAGAGACCGAGTTTGCGTTAATTTTAGGCAAAGAGAATCCCATACCAGATTTTAATCAAGGGCAAGATAAGGACTGAAAATGAACCACCTTTTAAGACGAGCAACGGGAGTTTTCGCTCTGGCAGTCATGTGTTTTGTTGCGTTAGCTAATCAGACACAAGTTCAAGCGATGGAAAATGATTTCAATCGTGGCGAGACCGGAACGGATTCATTGTGGTGTCAATACGATGGTTTTAAAGGGCCTGGGAACGGAAAGCACATCGTCCTGATCGCGGGTGATGACGAATATCGAAGCGAGCAAGCGATGCCGATGCTGGGGAAAATACTTGCAGTTCGGTTTGGTTTCAAATGTACTGTTCTTTTTCCCATCGATCCTAAATCAGGTGAAATCGTCCCTTCGTATCAAAAGAACATACCAGGTATGGAAATGATCGATTCTGCCGATTTGCTAATTTTAGGGCTCCGCTTTCGCAATCTTCCAGATGAGCAGATGAAGCACTTTGTGGACTACGTGGAAGCGGGAAAACCGATCATTGGTACACGTACTTCAACCCATGCCTTTAACTTTGGTGGTGATTCCAAAAGTTCGTACAAGCAATATGGATTTAACTCGAAAGAGTGGAAGGGTGGATTTGGCCAACAGATACTTGGAGATACGTGGATCAACCATCACGGGCGACATAAATCTGAGAGTTGTCGTGGGGTAATCGTTGAGGCCAACAAGTCAAACCCCATTTTACGCGGAGTAACGGATGTTTGGGGGCCTTCGGATGTCTATGGGATTCGGAACCTACCTAAATCGGCGACTGTTCTTTTGGATGGCGCGGTGCTTGCTGGGATGACTCCCGATGCAAAACCCGTTGACGGCCCGAAGAATAATCCAATGATGCCAATCGCGTGGGTTCAGTCTCATCCTCGTAAAGATGGCGGAAAATCAAGAATATTTTGTACGACCATGGGAGCTTCGACCGATTTTGAAAGCGAAGGGCTTCGTCGATTGGTTGTTAATGCAAGTTTTTGGTGTGTTGGGATGGAAGAAGGCATTCCTGAAAAGGCGAATGTGAATTACGTTGATGAGTACAAGCCGACGGCTTTCGGATTCGGAACTTTCGAAAAGGGGAAGAAGCCAGCAGACTATAATTTGATTAATAAGTGATCGATTGTCTGAATTGGTCTGGGTGCAAGATTGGGTGGTTTTCGATGAGGGGTGGTGACATGTTGTGGAACCGCTCAGCTTGTCCTAAGCGATTTGCTGTTTACGAAGCAGCTTAATGCTTCAAGAATTGATTGATGGGAAATGGAAGAGCAAAAGAAAAGTTTAATCGGCTTGAGCCGTTCACAGCTTAAGGACGAGCTTCAGGCGATTGGCGTTCCCGAAAATCAAGCGAAGATGCGGGTACATCAAATATGGCATTGGCTGTATGTCCGCGGCGTAACTGATTTTGATGAGATGTTAAACCTTGGCAAAGAGCTCAGGGCTAAACTCGATCAATTTTATTTAATTACGCATCCCGAAATTGTGGAAGAACAAGTTTCCAAAGACGGGACGCGAAAGTGGCTATTGCGATTTCCACCGCGGGGTGCCGGAGCGCCCGTAGAAATTGAAACGGTTTATATTCCTGAAACCGATCGCGGTACCTTGTGTGTCTCAAGCCAAGTCGGTTGTTCATTGACCTGTACATTTTGTCATACAGGTACACAAAAAATGGTCCGCAACCTTCAAGCGGATGAGATTCTTGGCCAGATTATGCTTGCGCGGCACCGGCTTGCCGACTTCGTTGGCATGGACCCCGTTCCCGGAATGATCGCACCGTTAGAAGGGCGTAAAATATCCAACATCGTGATGATGGGAATGGGCGAACCGCTGTTTAATTTTGAAAACGTGAAGAGTGCGCTGTTAATCGCTTTGGATGGTGATGGGCTATGTTTTTCCCGAAGACGAATCACCTTGTCGACATCGGGTGTTGTGCCCGGGATTTATCGGACTGGTGAAGAAATCAAAGTCATGTTGGCTATTTCGCTGCATGCAACTCGTGATGAGTTGCGTGACGAATTAGTACCAATTAACGGAAAGTATCCGCTTGAAAAACTGATGGCTGCCTGCCGAGATTATCCTGGTCTTTCCAACGCGCGTCGCATTACGTTTGAATATGTCATGCTCAAAGATGTAAACGATAGTTTGCGAGATGGGCGGGAACTGGTTGAGTTGCTGGAGGGGATACCGGCCAAGATTAATTTAATTCCTTTTAATCCTTGGCCAGGCACTGCATATGAATGTTCAGATTGGAAAACAATCGAGAAGTTCGCCAGTTATCTCAATTCAAAGGGACTGCCAGCGCCTATTCGAACCCCTCGTGGTCGGGATATCTTAGCCGCGTGTGGCCAGCTTAAATCGGAATCGCAAAAGCTTACCCAGGTAAATTAGGTTTTGCCATCTAATTAAGTTGGGGTGAATTCTGAGCTGGCTAATCAAGGTCGTTGGATTTGAAGAAAGACTTTCTTTTCTTTTCTGGTGGGTCTGCATCGGCGAAGACAATTTTGGGTCTGTTGGGAATTCGCTCATTGTCGCCGGGGGCATCTCGGCCTGCCGCGTTGAGTGCAGCAACGACCTCCTGCTCTGCAGAGGCAAGTCCACCTTGTTCGGATTGCCGTTGCAAAAATTTTGGCGATGAATTTGGTTCTGCCTTGGGATGGCTTGCTTGGATGTCCATGCCGCTGGAGATGCTGTCCGGATTGATCTTCAATTTCTTCCCACTGATTGTTGGCGTGTTTTTAGTTGTGGTCGGTAACACAGTTTGAATTTGAGCGGGTTGTGTGCCCTGTATTTCGATATCGCCGAGATATTTATTGCGTACGTCAGGGTTGGAAAGGATCTCTTCTTGGCTTCCACTACACAGGACTTGCCCTTCGCTGACGACATAGGTGCGGTCGGTGATTTGTAGAATTTCGCGAGCCGCGTGGTCTGTTATTAAGACGGCAATTCCGTCGGTTGCGAGTGACTTGATGATGATTTGAATGCTTTGAACTGTGACCGGATCAATCCCGGCGAAGGGCTCGTCGAGCATGATGATCTTGGGCTCGGAAACGAGGCAGCGAGCGATCTCTAAACGTCGACGCTCTCCGCCAGATAGTTTGCCTGCCCGAGTTTTTCGAATGTGGCCAATCTTAAATTGTTCCAGCAATTCTTCGGTTCGTTGTTTCTGTTGCTTTCGACTGAAACCAAGCAGTTGCATGACACCCTTCAAGTTTTTTTCGACTGAAAGTTTCCCAAAAACACTGGCCTGTTGCGGTAGGTATCCCATCCCGCCGCTGCGACTTCGTTCATGCAGCGGCCACTGAGTTACGTCCGCATCTTGAAGGAAAACTTTCCCGCGGTCAGGGCGAACGAGGCCACACATCATCTTGAATGAAGTCGTTTTACCTGCTCCATTAGGCCCCAGAAGTCCAACGATTTCCCCGGGGTCGACTTGTAGCGATACTCCGTCGACCACCCTGCGCCGACCATAAATTTTCACCAAGCCTTCTGCTTCAAGTATTGGCATTTCGTTCCTCCGTGAACATTGGGATGTGGTTGGCGGCTGGTGAGTGCTGGAAATTACGTTTGGCGATTCGCACTTCGGAACCGCAGTGCGTTGAGCCTGAGTTTACTTAATGAATCCCATTCGATTGAAATTAGGGAAATACTTGATCGGTTTATTTAGTGTGTGCGGCCAGTAAATCAGCATTGCGCGGCCGATAAGCATATCGCGTTCGACAAATTTTTCCCCATCCCAAACACGACCGTCTAGGCTACGAGGGCTATTGTCTCCCATCGGAAGAAACTGATCTTTGTCCGGCGTCTCACCTTTTTCAAGTCGAAACATGGGTTCCGTTTGGCCTTTTTTGGCAGTGAAAAACTCCGCCGCTCCTTCAGAGCTCCACGACTCGGGGTCGTGGTGATACGCTTCGATAATCGAGATGCTTTCGCCAGTTTCGTTTTCTGTAGAGATCTGGCTACCAAGAGGCCCCTGCCCTTTAACGGAGGTGTAATACAGATCGCGGAGTACCTTGATCCGCGTGATCTCCAATTCGGCATTTTTCGCGGCGATTCCGGCGGGTTCAGCATCTCCCGGATCGTCAGCGGAGTAGGTCGGAATAGGGATCCCGTCCCATGTAAAAGCAGCGGCATCGAATTCGACGTAATTATTGTCGATCCAGAGATTCAAACGGTCATCGGCATTCACATACATAATGTGATGAGAACCTGAGCCATTAATCTTTGTTTTGGCTGATGGCGATTCGACTGGCTTGCCGTTTGCGTCCTGAAATGTGACTTTTGTTTTGGACGCTTCATCTTGAGCACTCAGGCTAGCCTTGCCCGTTGCAATGTCAATTTCGCAGACGAAGTGAACGCCGCCCTCCACAACATCAAACATCAGTGTGCCATCCGAGGATTTGATGTCGACCCAAAATTCAAGTCCAAGGTCGCCAACCCAGTGCAAGCCAAGGTTTTGCGTGCTAACGAGTGCTTCATTGTTTTGGTAAACACCATCGTTGTAACCGTATTGATCCCCAATGAGTCTACCCGGTGGCAGGTTGTTGTTGCGAAAGCGCGTCGGCAATAGCCCGGAACTGATTGTGCTCCATTCGTTTTTGAATGGTTGGTAGTGGCGGTACCGCAGCCAGTGCGCATCGGGTTGAGCACTTGAGCGAAATACGGGATTTTCTCCTGCCGTGTCAATGGTCCACTGGTCAGAACCGTCAAAAGCCTGCCAGCGCGAGGGCCATTGAACATCGTTTAGCAACTCACCGATGTGGTGGGTGTCGTCTACGGCCTGGAGAACATTTTTTAATTTTTCTGGGGGCTTACGAGTGATTGACTTTTCGTACTCTCCATCGACTTCATCCATGACGTAGATGTCGCCATTCTCGATTAGGAGATTGTCACCAGGTAACCCGATCAGGCGTTTAATGTAGTTTTGTTTTCCATCGTTGGGGTTTTTGAAAACAATAACATCGTATCGCTCTGGTTCGCTGAAGTCATAAACAAACTTGTTGACTAGAATTCGATCGCCGTTGTTGGATTTGTGGTCCGGCTCTTTAGTGTTGTAGACTTTTGTTTTGTATTGGCAGATGGGACAGTAAGTGCTGTCGACAAATTGTTTTGGGTTGGTTTCTGAATTTTCTTTACTTGCACCGGAGCGGTACCGCAATTTGCAGTTTTGGCACTCGAGATCCATGTGCTGACCTTGGAGAGAAGGTGCCATAGATCCCGTGGGAATGATAAATGCCTCGGCTTCGTAAGCTCGGAACATTAATGCCAAAACGATCGCGACGATGATCGACTCGATGGTTTCGCGCACGCCAAAATCTCGCATGAAACCAAAAATGCCACGTGATGGTTCGTCGGCGACAATGGTTTCCTTGATCGGGGGCATCTTCGCCCGTTTTTTATCTGGAAAGGAGTTCGTTCGTTTCGATCGTCGGCTCATGGAGTTTCGCAGTATATGGCTCGGTTGTTTTGACTCTGATCCGTAAATTGTAACCTTAATTCCGTTTTAAGCCTACGTTGATGGAGAGGTCAAAATTTGTGGAATTAATGAAAAATAACCTTTCCTTTGACGCTCTCGACGGCAACCCCAGGTTGTTCCCAATGACGACTGTCGTGGGACAGTGGCACATTGTCGCCAATCACAAAAAAACCTGCGATTGCTGTCTTTTCGGGAGCCTTACTTGCGTCAGCGTCGAAATAATACAGATCCCGCCAAATTCGAATGCGATCGATTTTTGCAACATCGCTATTTCCTCCGAACGAAAGCATTGTTTGGGTGATTGGAACGCCGACCGGGTTGAGGGGGTGAGTCCAGAGTTCAGTGCCGTTGACGGCAACTCGTAAAACTCGATCGAATGACGAAAATTCAATCTGGATCGGTCTCTGCTGCACGTCATTTAGGGCGACCGAAATGTTCGCTCTGTGTAATAACGCTTTGGGAGTTCCATTGGGTGCGCCAACAAGGATTTGAATTTCAGACAAGGCTTCATTGATCCGGAACTCATACAATTCGGTTTGGTTTCCGAAACGCCAACCTAGAGTTCCCCCATTTAATCGAATGTTTAATTCTACGAAAACTTCATCTATCCGGTTCAGTTTTCGGCTGAGTGATTGGTTGTAGCCGTAAAAGTCTTCGAGGGCTGGCGACCCTTTGCTGACTTCGGTTTGGAAGTAATTTTTTTGATAGTTGAAATCAAACCAAGCGAAATTACCTGCGTTCGGTGGAGTTCGCAATTGAAACTGTCGATTCTTAAATTCCCACGGGGTCTCTGGCGTTAGGGGCCAATTTAATGAAGGAGCGGATTGGAATTTTGAATCGCAGACAAGGATGCGCATTTGTTTTTGGATTTCGAGTGGTTTGCTGATCAAAACTTGGTTAGCAAACAAATTTCCATTCTCGAATTGGATCGACTCTCCGGGCAGACCGACCACACGCTTTGTCATTAGCTCGTAATTAGGTGTTGAACCGGTGGCACGGTCTCGCTCGAACGCAATGATGTCCCATCTTCGAATTTTCGAGTCAGGTAGAACTGAGACAGGGTCTGCGACAGTCATCTTCCAGCGGTCACGCTCGGTAGCGGTACCGCAGTTCGGGCAAATGACGTTGGCTCGTTCGTCTGCCTGCTCTGGGTCGCAACTAAATTGAATTCCGCACCCCAAACAATCAATCGCATAATGTGCGCCTCGCAAGGTTGGGCTCATGGAGCTGCCAACAATTTTTCCCTTCCGCGGTGGAGGTGGATTGCAACCTGCAACTCCACTAAGGGAGAGGACTAGAATGGCTAACATTGGGATTTGGACAGCGCGGTTTCGCATTAAGTTCCTGGTTTTGTTTTTGTTTCTACGTAAGACAAGCCGTTATTGGTCAAGCCGCGGTAAGTTTGATAACCGGTATCCTCGCTGGGCGGGTTTAAGTATCGCTGGTATGCGTCTATGATTCTAGCTGGGAAATTTTGCATCAGCGAGTTGTTGTTTGGGAGCGTCGTAATGAGTAAGGCCCGAGTGCTTGATCATCCGTTAGTCGATTGTCATTTGACGAACCTGAGAAAAAGGCAGACACCTCCGTCGGCATTTCGCCATTCGGTTGCTGAGCTTTCAAAAATATTAGCCTATTTTGCTTCGGCAGATTTTCCAACCGCAGCATCCGCAATTGAGACGCCCATTCAAGGCATGCAGGGGACGGCGATTTTAGGTCGGGTCGGTTTGATTCCGATTATGCGGGCGGGTATCTCCATGGTCGAACCTGTGTTGGGCCTGATCCCGGAAGCTGAAGTTTGGCACCTGGGGCTTTATCGAGACGAGCAAACTGCATTGCCTGTGCATTATTACAGTAAATTGCCAGACTCGGCGCCAGTGGACGTTGCCTTGATCTTAGATCCAATGCTGGCTACGGGAGGATCGGCGACTCTCGCCTGTGAGCAAATGCGAGACTGGGGCGTCTCCAAGATTAAGCTTCTCTCCATAATTGCGGCACCCGAGGGTATCCAAAAGGTAAACTCAGAGTTTCCAGACGTAGAAATTCATGCCTGTGTTGTCGACGAAAAGCTAAATGAAGACAATTTCATCGTGCCCGGACTGGGGGACGCTGGCGACCGAATCTTTAATACATTGCATTGAATCTGAATTTTCGGGGCATTATTTTGCCTTCGATTGAATCAACCAGTCATTCTGGTTTTCGTAATCGCCGATGAAACTGGTAAGATAAGAGAGTTATTTGGTTGAGATTTTGGCGGACTTCGAGATATGAAACTCCAGGCTTTAGGGTGTCCGAGTTGTCAACAGCCGTTTCAGGTTGCGGAAACGCAAGCTGGACAGGTGGTTGCCTGCCCGTCGTGCGCGCAGCCAATCGAAATCCCTGCTGACGTTTTTGCTGAGCCGGAAACTGTGGTTCAGCCACAACAGGTTCAGACCTGTGGCAACTGCTCGGGGCAGTTCGGAATCACGCCTGATATGTTCGGGCAGGCAGTCGGCTGCCCCCACTGTCAAGCGGCGGTTGAGATTGGCGTGGACGGTAGTGAGAACTCTCCTGTTCCGCACCCTCCTGAGCCAGATTTTAATATTAAGAGTAAAAAGACTCGTTGGAAATCAAGCTCGAAGGTCAAATCCTCCAAGGCAAAATATCGAAAGAAAGTTTCGAAAATCAAGCCAATTGAGGAAGGTGGCGAAGCCGGTGATTCACCGGTAAAGATTAAGCGTCGTGTTAAACCCGGTGCGTTTGCTGACAAAAATTCCTCTTCTCCACCGAAGGACCTTGGCAAGGTTGGGGGAAGCGAAAGAGTTGGCAGTTCAGATTTGGTTCCTCCAAAAAAGAAACGCGTAGCGAAAACTCATTCGGTTGACCTCAATCGCAGCGAGCCAAGCCCTCAGGAATATTTAGATAAAAATGTTTCCACCGTCGCTGATACTATAACGAACGAGCAGCTTGGCGCGGAGCTTGATGGTGTTGCGGCCGATCCTGAGGTCCATGGTGCTTCGGCTCCAGTGGATACCTCGCCGGTAGTTGCTGTCGTGGAAAAAGAAGACACGCGGGTTTCGATTGAGCATCTACTCCCGCCACGATTCGATGTTCTCGATCCCTCGCGTTTAAAAATGAGTCGCGAAGAAAGTGAATTTAAAGTTTTGCTGCCTGATGGTGACGGCGGAACTAAGCAGGTGGATAATCGAGTCGTTCGTGTCAGCCATGCGGGCGAGCAAGTGTCGTTGGTGGCAAGTAGCGACAAAGAGAAGAGTCGCCGACGAATGGTTCAGAACGTTATCGCAATCTTGATTGGTGTTCTAATTTTGGCCGGTGCATTCTGGTTGCTGGGTTAAGAATCTTCTGCCCTGTTTTGCCTGTTTCGGTGACTGTTGGATGCAGTTAGTCCGAACCGCCGTTGTAACCGTTGGGGTGCGTTTGATGCCATGCCCAAGCGGTTTCAATGATGGTTTTGGGCGAATGGTATTGGGGTTCCCAGCCAAGCAAAGTGTTTGCAAGGGATGGGTCGGCAATCAGTTTTGGAGGATCCCCCGGTCTGCGGTCGCCGACAATTTCAACGATGTCGCAGCCGGTGACCTCGCGGCAGGATTCGATGATCTGCCGTACGCTGCACCCGTTGCCCGTTCCAAGATTTAGTTTTAGGTTTGGTCCGCTTCCAAGACGTTCCAGTGCGAGTAAATGGGCTTTGCACAAGTCATCGACATGAATGTAATCACGAACGCAAGTGCCATCAGGCGTGTCCCAGTCATCACCGTAAATCGTAATTTTCTCTCTTTGGCCGAGGGCGACTTGGAGCACGATCGGTATCAGGTGTGATTCGGGTTGGTGATCTTCACCAATGCCGCCGTCCGGCGATGCACCGGCGGCATTGAAATACCGTAAAGCTGCGAAATTTAGTCCGTAGGCGTGTGAGTAATCCTGAAGCGCCCGCTCGATCACAAGCTTGGTAAATCCGTAAGGATTAACGGGTTCCTGTTTTTCATTTTCAGTGATTGGGACAACTTGGGGCTGACCATACGTAGCACAAGTGCTTGAGAAAACGATTTTCTTTACGTCGCAATGTCGCATTGCTTCAAGCAGTTCAAGCGTGGCAAGGACATTGTTCTGGTAATACTTCGCTGGCTCGATGACGGATTCGCCAACCAGCGCACAAGCAGCGAAGTGCATCACGGATTCAATTTGGTGGTCGCCTAGAGTCTGTTCTACGAGTGCGCGATCTTGCATGTCTCCAATAATCAATTGTCCTGCCGTTACTGCTTCGGCGAAACCGGTCGATAAGTTGTCGAGGACCACCACCTTGTGTCCAGCTCGATCGAGTTGGCGAACCATGTGTGATCCAATGTACCCCGCTCCGCCAATCACTAAAATATTCATCAAGCTATCTGGTTCCGTGTTATTTGTTAGGTCGTGACGCGGCAGGTCAGACAAATTTATGTTGGTATGCAGGGAGTTCGGGTTTAGGCAAATTCGCGCTTGACCGCACTGCTTTGTTGGTAGGCGTCAACTAAAAAGTTAAGGGTCGCTTGCGGTTCGTGGCGGGCTCGCCATTGGTTTGAAAATTGCTCAGCTGTAGCGCGATAATGATTAAAGTGCGTTACCATTTCGCGGACACAGTTGGCCAAATCTGCTTCGTCAGAAGCAATTATTCCGACTGCTCCCACGGGTTGCGACAAATGGGCAGCGTCTAATTGGATTGTCTTTATTTGTACCCGCCGAATACTGGCTGTCGATTCATGGAATGCATTCGTTAAACTAAATTTAACCTTTGTGGTCTCGGGTGAGAGTTCGAAAGTCGTATTCGATTTTTTATTGTTTCTTCGATGGCCAACCACGCGACTTAGCTTCTTGATTGTGTTCCCCGCGTAGTCTTGTTGCGTAAAATCGATCCGACAGAAGGTGCCGGGCGATTCGGGCCAATGCCAATCGAATTCGAGGATCATCAAGTTCTCTTCGGCCTGTCTGGCGAGAGAGAATTCAAACGGGTGTCTGGATTGGTCAAACGAGAGCACGTTTCCTGGAAGCGGGACGTTATCTGCGGCCCACTCGAATTCCCGAGTAGTAATCGTGCGGACAGGTTTGAAGTTGCGAATCAATTGATCGCCGTGTTCGAAAATCGGTTCCGCTATTTGTTCAGCTAACCAGCTTCCAGCAGGGACAATGACTGGTTTACCACACGAAAGTAGTTCTCCTAAGACACCTGCCCTGCGACTGAAGTAGGCGCGACTGTCGTAAAACAGCAAGCCACAGTCGCTATTCTTGATAAGGTCTACGTATTGTTGATCCGGTAGAGGATGCGAATAATACTTGATTGACGGTTGGGGGGGGGCGTGTTCGTCTTGGACTATCGGAGCGCGGAGTTCAATTTTCTGCTTGGTTGACAGTAATTTTTTCTTGGGACGTTGGACGGCAATTTCTGCCAAGCCGGTTGCCAAGAGATCCTCTGAGATGTTGTCAATGAGGGACTGGAGGTAAGAGCCTTGGCCTTTTTCACGTCTCATTTCGCCCGGGCAGGTGATCTTAATTGGCCCCGGTATGGCGGAATCCAACTGAGGCCGATGTTGGTTTTGAGGGATCCGGATTGTATTGGTTGCGGAATTCCTGCGAAAAGCAGGCGCAATTGGATAGGGAAGTGATTCGAACTGGCCAATGCCTAGTTGGTTGTATTGCTCGGCCAGCGTGGTGGAAGTTGTATACAAATGGATTGAATGAGACGACAGACGAGAAAGTGCGGCAATGCAACAGGCTCGGATTGCTTTAGCCACGTTTGATTGTGATTCATATTCTGGCGTACGACCTTCGAAAAGGTTGTAGTGAAATTGAAGGTGCCACTGAGTTTGGGTTGTCTCGGGGTGGTTCGAAAGATAAACAGCGAGTCCCATTAACTCTAGTTCGGAGATCGTCGTCAGAAATGCGTGGTCTCCCGCGCGATGGATATTACCCTCGAAGAAACGCTCGCAGTCCATTGCAAAACGACTAACGAATTTTTCCCGGCGACGATGGTGTCGGTGCTTTTTAAAAGAGTGTCTAACACGCTGGCCTAAGCCGGACGGGGGATCGTTTAAGATCTGATGGGATTTTCCCCGTGTCAAATGCTGTAGCCCGGAGAGATAACTGTCTGATTGATAGGTTGTGTCACGGAAAACACTTTTGACTGCACCTAGATGGTTCAGTTCATTTTCGTCATCGTGCCCCATTTTGGCGAAGTCAAGGTGCGTGCCAATTTGCGTACTGAAACCATTTTGCTCGGAGACTTCGGCGAGACACCGGACATAATCAAAATGATGCCCTCCCCGCGTTCGCAGCGAGTGGTCGATTAGGTAAAAATTAGCCACGGTAATCCCTTCGGCATTCTCTGAAAGCATCTTGCTCTCAATGGTTCCCTCAGTCTTCTGTCATGAATCTAATTCGAGTGGCAAATTGGAGTCAATTGCAAACACAGCAGAAACGAACGGAAAGGGTGGTGCCGATAAACGAGGGGCAAATGACCGATGAAAAACTGCTAGCGGTTGGTTCGCGATTGGAATTGACTGTTTTCCGGAAGATAAAATAGAACATAGCAACGAACGATTCATCCCCTCGATAGTTGCTGGTTTTATGCAGAAAAAAAAGAAGCACATTGTAATTCTTCCGTATTTTTGTCAGGAAGAAGTAGAACGGTATCTTGCGATTGCGGAGCGAATGAAGTCGTTTCCGACTCCTGATGTGTCGTGTGATTTCTTGCTCGCCTCGAGTCCGCGCACCGAAACCAGTGAAGAGCTTGTCGCTGCGTTTTCTGAATTAGGAACGACCATCGCGTTTGCGTGTCCAACACAAATTTTTGGTTATCCCGAAGGTCCTGGGGCGATGTTTTGGGATTGCATGGAGTACATCAGCCAGAATTATGAGGGGAATGATGGTTTCAGTTTGTGGCTGGAATCTGACATGGCTCCCGTCAAGCCGGATTGGCTCGACCGTCTATCTGAAGAGTGGTATTCGGGAGATGAAGTGCCCGTGATGATGGGTTGTTTCGTCCCTGAGGTCTACAAGCACCGCCTGCTGAAAAAACGCAAGCTGATTTTACATCCGCACATTAATGGCGGAGCCTGTTATTCGATGGACTTTGCAAATCAAATGCCCGATGAAGCTCGTCAAGGCGTTTTTGATATGGCTGTTTATCAGTATGCCAAGCAGTTGAATCGAGCCCGATTTACACAACAGATTTCATTTTCGACTTTGGGTAGAGTGCGTCGGGATGTTGCAGATCCCAGCAAGGTGTTGTTGCATGGATTTATGCAGGAAAAAGATCCTTTCATTGAGCAATGCTTAAAACCGTTGACTTCTCAGGAATTAGAGCACCGAGCTTGGCATTCGATGTTAAATAAAATTGAGACGGCCAAGCGGAAATTACGAGTCCAATTCGTTCGCAAGGGTCGCCGGGCAATGCTGGAAAATATGTTTCTAGCCAAGCAGAAATTTGAATCCGAAAATCCCAAGATGTTTTATCAGCCCAATGGTCGGGCTGCGTAAGTTATTTTCGATCTGGGATAGCAATTTGCTTTTAGAGAAAACAATACGACTTTGAAAATTGCGCAATTCAACACGTTTCCCTATGGTGGCGCGGCGACTGCAGCAAAGCGGTTACACGAGCAATTGCTTCAACGGAATGTTGAAAGCCGTTTTTATTACCGTCTGAATGATAAGCAGATTCAGTTGGATGATAGTTTTCGTTGTGTGGATTTTTGTAAACCACGTTCCGGGGTTCTGGGCGCGATTGAAAAGCGTCTAGGTCGCCGGCGCGAGAAAACAATTCATCGTCTTTACGACAGTCACATCGCCGGTCGCCAAAGCGGTTTGGAAACATTTGCAATGGCTGATTTGCCTGAGTCAACGGTCCTCGACTGGCCGGCGATCGGAGCTGATCTGGTTCATCTGCATTGGATGTCGTTTTTTGCAGATTACGAATCTTTTTTTAAGTCAATACCCGACAGTGTTCCTTTAGTGTGGACGCTACACGATATGAACGCTTTCACAGGCGGGTGTCATTATTCTGGTGGTTGTGGCCGATTCACAAACGGCTGTGGGGACTGTCCTCAAGTTGAAAACCGACACGCAAGCGACGTTTCAGACTTTAGTTTTCGCACGAAACGTCGCGCTCTCAACGGAAAAACAATTCACGTAATTACTCCCAGTCAATGGCTGGGTGATTTAGCAAAGCAGAGTGAAGTTTGGCCGAAAGGAACGACTTTTGACATACTTCACTATGGTTTGGATCTCGATTTGTTTCAGTCACTCGGCAAACAGCATGCTCGTCAAGCATTAGGGATTTCGGGCGATAAAACGTTGATCGCTTTCGGGGCTGAGGATATCAATTGCCAACGAAAAGGGGTGCAGCATTTGTTACCAGCTTTGAAAAAGTTAGAAGATAAATCGGCAGTCGAGTGCCTGATGTTTGGTTCTGGGGCGTTGGATGTTTCCGGTGACTTGCCGCACATTCATCAATTGGGATACGTAGAATCACCTGAGAGACAGTCGCTTATTTACTCAGCTGCCGATATTGTGGTGGTGCCGTCACTGGAGGATAACCAGCCGCAGGTTGGGCTGGAAGCACTGGCGTGTGGAACACCGGTGGTCGGGTTTAATGCCGGAGGAATTCCTGAGTATGTTCGTCCAGGCGATACTGGATTATTGGCAGAGGTTGGAGACTCGGCGGATCTTTCTAGACAAATTAGCTGGCTTGTTGCTCACTTAGATGAGCGACTTGAGATGGGGACTCGGGGAAGAAAAATGATGGAGCAGGAGTTTGAAAAGAATGCTCAATCACAAAAGCAAGTAGAGTTTTACGAGCAAATATTATCCGGCGGATTCGTTGGAATAGCTTCTTGAATAGGTTATTCTCGAAGCAGGACTTTGGTGCAGCATCGCAGTGCTCCGCCGTGCATCGCGCTGGTTTGGAATCCCTCGATTGGGCGAACCTCAAATCCATTTCGTTCCCAGCATTCAATCGCTGCTGTGTCGAGTTCGGCAATCCCGTATTGTGGCAAGTAAACAATGGATAGGTTGGCGACCGATTCGGTAAGAACGTTGTTGTACGACATAAATGGAAAGGCTGGAGCAGGTTTGTCCTCGGTTTCAGTTTCCAATTCGGATTCCTGATTCGGGATCAAGGCGGGAACTCGGACGATGTCGTAGCCTCGTTCAGCAAGTTGGGTCGCGATCTTATCGAGTGAATCAGCAAGTTTTTGACTATCGCCGATGGCGATCGCGGTTTGTCCGACGACTTCGGGGCAGTCGATTGAATTTCCATCCATGTCGACTAAAGCGTTTATTGACGCATCTCCAAAGAATCCTCTTTCGCAATTACGTTCAAATCGTGTAATGCGATCTGGCGATTGAGTGAGGGTGCGATTCGCAATCTCCGCCCCCAACCGGCTGTCAGCAACGGCAATTCGGTTGTTGGAAAGTGGAGTGACGATTAAATCGATATGACCGATGTCTTGAGTTTCGTTGCCGATCGTGACGACTCTTCGTCCGAAGAGTTTGGCGAATCTTTTTTTTGTTTCATCAAGGGATAGGTTGAAGACTTGGGAGTTGATAGAAATCGTGTCAAACCCGATGAATACCTCCGACTCACCACAGACAATATTACCTCCTTCGAAAAGGAGTTGTGATTTTACCACTTCAACACCGAGAATGGCCGATAATTGCGAGGCCATTAACCGATCGTCTTTTCGTTTAAACAAACCGGGAGTGATCAGCTTGGTGTTCTCTTTATCATTTACGACGACAAATGGATCTTGGGGCCAAATGGTAATGTCGCTTTCACTAGGGACTTCGACAAAAGTGACGCGACCGTTGTTTGATGATTGTTTAAATGCGGCTCGGTCGTTGACGAGTAGCATGACGTGAACATCTTCGTCGAGTCCGTTGACGATGTTGTTGACCAATTCAGTATTTCGAAGTGAAGATTTCCGAGCGCTTGTGGCACTGCACACAACCAGTTTTATCTTGGTGCCAACGTCGGGGAGCATCGATGGTACAGGTTCGCTTATGAAAAGCGGTTTGGCGAAGAAGGTGATCAGACTTAACAGGGTGAACAAGATGCCAATCGTTGTTGTTTTCATCGAATCAAATCCTCGCCAAACCATATTTTCACAAAACTGAGATCATGCAAAAGGAAGGGTCGCTAGTCCGAGAGCTTAATGCCGTTGGCACGAAGGTCAGCCTTCAGACGCTCAATGGTTCCACGAATCATCCGTATTCCAGCTCGGTTGTCACTGATTTGCTGAGTTCTCTTTTGTGCTCGCTTATCAGTCTGAACGAGCCGTTTTGAGGTTCGTTTGCATCGTTCTTCGTTGGCTTCGACTCGTGCATTGAGGTCACTTAGGGAGGCGTCGACGAGTAGGAATTCCTTATCATCTTCTTCTTGGAGCAACTCGAGAATCTTTACTCGTTGCTTTAAGTTGTCGCCTTTGGCAGGGGCATCGCCTGGCGTCGCAGATGCTGAGCCTGACAAAGCAGATTGAGAAAGTAGTACTGCTGTTGCCAAAAGACAAATGGTGCCCGCGTTGAGTAACATCCTTTTTGCATTCATTGGATTCTCCTATTAAATAGTTTTGAGTTTTTTTGGCGGAATACCCCGCCTGTGCCCTGGTTAACTTTGGACAATTAAGACAATGCAAACCGCGTGCCTAACGGAAATCACCAAGAAAACCCAATAAAAAGCGACCTCTCTGTTTCGAAATGAGAAATTTGACTCAAAATGAGACGGATCCTAAGACGCTGATCGAACGCGATCTTCAAGGATCTTTAGGTATCAGAGACCAGCCCAAGCGAAGTGCTGTGTGGGGGGCCGGTCGGAGGCCTGATGGGTTCGGCGGATGGGTCAAGCTGTGAAAAGCGCGAGTGCAGATTCGACAACGTCATCTTCTACGATCAGAATCACGGTGTCGTTGGCGGTCAGCCGATCCTTTGCTCCGGGGACGCGGACATAGTCAAAGTGAATAACCGCGGCGATTAAGCATCGCTCAGGTATGCCAATGTCAGCCAGAATTGATTCGGTTGCAGGTGAGCCTTCCATAACGTCGACTTCGATTACGTTAATCAGGCCGCCCTCCATTTTCACCCGTGAGATCACGACTCCCTGGTGCAGGTAGGATAGAATCTGTTTCGCCATCACGTCGCGAGAGCTGACTGCAACGTCAATTCCCAAACGTTTGGTGACACTTGCATAGTCGGGACGACCAATGGTGCACATCACCTGTTTCGCACCAAGCTCATTTGATTTTACCGCCATTACCAGATTGTCTTCATCGTCACCGGTACAGGCAACGAAAATGTCCGCGTTGCCAACTCGCTGTTCTTCAAGGTTCTCTGGGTCAGTTGCAACGGCGTTGATGACCGAAGTTGACTCAAGCATGCTGGCTAAAGCAATGCAGCGTCTTTCGTCCTGTTCAATGATCGTGACCTTGAAACTTTCTCGTTCAAGCATTCTGGCAAGATGAAATCCCGTCTCCCCTCCCCCTGCGATGACAATTCGCCGAGTCGGATTCGAGCCGGTTTGGAATAAAGCGCGCAAGGATTTTACGTCTTCGGGTCGACAAAAGACGGTCACTTTATCGCCAATGCAGAGTTGGTCGTCTGCAGAAGCGATCCACATGCGTTTTTCTCTCTGAATTGTACCGACTCGAACATTCGAAGAGATGCCGATATCGCGTAGCGTGTTGCGAGTTAATTTTCCTTCCTGCCCGACGACGAATTCCTGGACTTCCAATCCTCCTCTGGTGAACTGCTCGACGACGACCGAACCGGGCTCCCTAATTCCCCTCGCAAGCGCCATCGCGGTTAGGTGTTCCAGCGAGAGCATGCAGTCGATACCAAAATGGCTGAGATAGTCGAAACTGCTAAGGTCCCGAAAGACGGGAGCGTAGACCCTGGCAACAACACGTCGGACACCAATCTTTTTTGCCATGCTGGCGGCGATGATGTTGACTTCATCTTTCCCCGTCATCGCCAGGCAAATATCGGCATTGTTGACTTCGGCTTGAAACAGAGTCGTCGAATCAGATGCTGAACCGACAATCGCCCGGACGTCCAGTTCTTCATTGATTTTTGCAACTCTATCGGGGTCGTTATCAACTACCGTCACGCTGTGCTCCATCCGGCAAAGCAAGTCAGCAATTGAAGAACCGACGCGTCCTGCACCGAGGATCGCAATATTCACGAGGCCACCTGATTAATGAAACTGAAATACCGATAATGAACCGAGGATTATTGGAGTATTTCCCCGACGTCTGCGAAAGGGGGGAATGTGAAGGGGGGCGCTGAAACAGAGTTGCCACCGATGGAAAGCATCGGTGGCACTGAAATTTCACCAGCGGAGGATCGTGGACTAACGGTGGGTCCTGACATCACCCTTGGCCAGATTGAGTCTGCGAAAATCGCTTTTTGCAAAGCTATTTCTGCATACCTACTTTTGCACAATTACCCATGGAAATTTACTCGTCGTTCTCTGACTTCATGCTGAATGCTAGAAAGTGGTAGCCCGTATCATCGCTCACGACGAAGCCGCCTGTTGGGCGGAAATATCCCTTCATTTCGTCGAAATCCGGCAGCGGATTCTCTGCCAACCTGGATTGGATTCCGGAAAGGATGGGGTTGTCCTCTATTTGCGTTGCCAGAAGGGCCGAAGTTTGCTCTGAACCGGCGAGTTCAAACAACATTCGGAAGGCTTGCTCCGGATTTTGGTAAGTCATTGCACAGGGCATGTCGCTTCGAAGGAGACGTGTCATTTTGCGTTGAACTTCCATGTACTTTTCATCATCGAACATTGGCATTACCTCGCCCTCCGCTGTGTTGATGGCATGTTCGATAAAGTCCATGCTGCGTGGTGAAAAGGACATGAGTAAATAATTTCCAACGATCGCCATCGCAGGTCGAGGCCTCATCTCATAGGTAATCTCTTGGACTTCTGGATTAACTTCTTCGTCATCGTCTTCGCCGCGAGCCTTGCGACGAGCGTCGCGCCGAGCGTTGCGTTGAGCAGTTCGTCTGTCCATAGCAGCTTGAGACAAAGTCCACGTTTTGAAGCCTTTGTATTCGGAAGTCGTCATCCAACTGCTCTGCTCATTTTCGCTTGCGTCATCTTCATTACGATTGTTGGGGCGGGTGACGGTTTGGATGATAGATTCAAAAGATTCTTCGAATGCTTCCGCGTCAGAAAGTTCCATTGCAAACAACTGAACCTGACTGTTGAGGGCCATCGGTGGTGCGTACCAATCCGCGTAGGTCACTCTGCCGGTTAGGTGTGCGAGAACGTCTTCTTTCAGATCCATTTGAATCCGTTCGTTAATGTTGCCATCAATCCACTCGTCCACCAAGCCTTCTCCATTCTGGTAAAGGTCGACCATTTTGGACAGCTCGGCGAGAAGTTGATCGACGTCCCAGCTGGTGGTCATGTAGGTGGCTGTGTCCGCAGGCAGCCAGGGTTCAGGCTGGTAATCCGTTGGCTTGAGTGCCAACATTTCCAGAATGCCTTTGCGAGGGTTTGAGAGAAGAATATGGCCGTGCACAACAGATTCAAAATCGTCTTCTGACAATAGCATACTTCCGCCAACGCCAAGCAGTCCATCTAGTCCAATGATCGGAAGGAAGTTAATTGCGGCCTGAGCAGCAAAGTTGCCGCGGGTGGCACTGCGGGCGAGACCGATCGGGTCAATGAAGAAGCGTGCTTCCGGTTCGATTTCATTGTTCCCTAAGCACCGATTCATGATGGTGACAAATTTACGATTCGATGTGAGGGGGCGAACCTTTTCGACCTCTCGCTCCATCCAGCGATCGACAAAAGCATCGAGCTCTTCTGCGGAACTGCAGCCGACCATCAGTCCGTCTTTTTCGAAAAACTTAAAATTTTTCCCTGCGGCGTTGAAGGTTTCGTATTCGATTCCATCTTCGCTCTCTTCGGTGGTAACCGGCTCTCCGGTTTCGGCAGCAATCACTTCACGACCACGTTCGAGAATTCGCTCGCCTGCGCCGGACTCAGTGTCCAGTTCGATAATCAGCATGTATTCCGGGTTTTGCCGTCTGGGAGCGATGATTGCGAAAGTCATTTCTCCAGAGGGCAGTTCTTGAATGTCTTCGAGGGTAACTCCAACTTCAGCTTCAACGTCGTTGTAAGCGAGTCTTGCCTCATCCCAAAGGCCGTCGATCAGCGGGGCAATCGATTCATCCTGTGTCATCTGCCCGAATGAGGTTTCTTGGAGCTTTCCAACCATATCTCGGAAGTCGTCGATCTGGATAAACGCCACCGTGGTTTCCGGCAGCAATTCCTGAGTTCTCGGCCGATTGCTGGGATCTGCTTCCTGCCCAACCGCAAATTGCCCCGAGGCGTTGAAAGCGAAGAGCGCAGTAAAGACGAAGCAGGCGTTGACTACGAATTTAGAGAAACAGCGTTTGTGAGAAATGCACATTCGGGAAAGCATGGTTTTTCCTGGGATTTGATTGGCCGTTATCATGGGAGCAACGATTTAATAGCACGCTGGCCTAGTTTGATCGACTCCCTCCGCCTTATAAACCCGTCTGAATGGCAAATTGTTTCGGAGGTAGCATGGGAAAAGCAATATTTTCGGTCACGGTGAGTTTGCGAATTGGGGTCAGTTTTTCCGTGAGGCTCGCTTTTCTGTAAAATCGGCTGGTAACGATTGGTTTTTTTGAGTTTCAACGCCCCGGCGAGTTCGTTTTGACTTGTGATTCCCTAACGTCGATAAATAGATTAGGCCGATTTTGGTTATTTTAGGTAACTTTTCGCTTCGGCTGGGTTTAATGGGAAGGCAACCTGCACGTATCGTGTTCGGTGTCTTTTAACATATTTATGCACGTTGGATTGCGGGTCCATTGGCTTTCTGCAACACGGGGAAAACAGTGTCTACTAAAATAATCTCATTCAATTTGTCCTTTGTTTGTGCTTGCCTTTTTCTTTGTTTTGCCAGTGGAGTGACTCTCGGGCAAGGTGGAGGCACCGAACCTCGGCCTGACGAGGGCGGTTCGACAGGGCAGTTCGAAACGATCGACACCAACTTTGATCAAAATACATCGACTGGCTCAGGCGGTTCCAGCGTCACCGGTGCTGGTGAAGGCGTTGGTGAATTAGGTTCCGCGGTGGAATTCGAAGAATTTGATGACACCCGAAATCAAGGTTTTGTTGGGGCGACCGCAGATCGAATTCAGGAATCGGGATTTATCGGGCGCAGCGTATTGCTCGGCAGCCCATTGGCTGAGGGGGCCAGTTTTGGCGGCGGCGTCAACAATGTCGATAGCAATCAGGTAAATATCGGAGGAACAGCTGCTGGTGGACGAGGCGGGTTCGGAGCCACAGGAAACGGAGTTCAAGTTATCCGGCGGAGCATGCGATCACGAGTTCGTCCAAGTTTTGACGCTCCTAAACTGTCGCAAGCTCAAGTGTCTGGAAGATTTGAGCGGCGAATGGGCTTGCAGCCCAGCAATGTCGCGAGTGCAAATAGTTACTCTGTTTCACTAAAAAATCGAACGGCCACGCTCAGTGGTTCAGTTGGAAGTAAAGCAGAAAGCGATCGGGTGGTTCGGCAGCTAAGACTCGAACCGGGAGTTTACAAGGTTATTAATCGCCTCAAAGTAGTCAACTAAACCACTTTCGAATTCGACGATTCAAATTTGCTCGATTTTGTAAACTGTTTTCCAAATGCCAGTCTCATGACTGGCATTTTTTTGGCAGTCAGTAATGTTTCGTCCGTCTTAGTTCAGCAAGTTTAGTGTCGCACTAGACCAGGCTTGATATCGAGATCGAGATCTTCAAAGAGGCCGGCTTTGTAGCGTTCGACAGCAATTGCTCCCATCACGGCATTGTCTGTGCAAAGCTCAAGCGGAGCGATGTGAAGGTTGAGATTGTTGTCTTCGCATCGAGTTTGTAATTGCTCTCGCAGAACGCGGTTGGCAGCGACTCCACCTCCCACGCACAAGTGATTCAACCCAGTCTGCTCGAGCGCCGCGATTGCCTTTGCGACCAGACAATCGACTACGGCTTGTTGAAAACTGGCACTCAAGTCGGCGACTTGTTGATCTTCGAGTACGATTGTCGAGAGGTCACTGCAGCCAGGGCCGCCAATCGCGTAGCGGACCGCTGTTTTGAGCCCGCTAAAGCTGAAATCGAGTCTAGGTTCATGGATAAAACTTCTCGGAAACGAATAGGCCTTGGCGTTGCCGTTCAAAGCGGCTTTCGAGATTGCGGGGCCTCCCGGGTAGGGTAGTCCGAGCATGCTCGCGACTTTGTCGAAGGCTTCCCCAGCAGCATCGTCGATGGTTCCGCCAAGGTACTTTGCGTTTAGGGGGTCGTCGTATTGGTAGAGATGAGTGTGTCCTCCGCTGACAATCAGTCCCACACAGGGGAATACCGGTTGGTCCGACGCCAACTGACAGGCATAAACATGGGCGTGCAGATGATTGATCGCAATCAGAGGTAAATTTCCGGCCAAACAGAGTGATTTCGCGGCAACAAGGCCCACCAGAAGTGAGCCAGAGAGCCCCGGAGTGTTGGCAACGGCAATCGCGTCAAGATCTTGAAGTGTCAAGTTCGACTTCGCAAAGGTTTCATGAATGACCGGTAAAATCCGCTCAACGTGAGCGCGAGCGGCAATTTCAGGGACTACCCCGTTAAATTTTTCGTGGAGTTTTTCTTGGGAGGAAACGACGCTTCCCAAGACTTTGAGTCCGTCGGTCACGATTGCGGCGGCCGTTTCGTCGCAAGTTGTCTCAATACACAAAATTTTCATGGCGTGATTTTTTCAATTGTCGAAACATTCTTTGGTTTCGTGAGTTTAATACTCCAGGGACGATATGGCACCTGTTTGGAGATTGGTGTTTTTGTCTGGGATCGCTTGTTATTTACGTGATAATGACGTGATAAACCGAATATTCGGCCACCGAGGGTAAGTTCTTCGGACCGTATTTCGGGCCCTTCCTGTTTTCCAGCAAAACCGAAGCAATACTAGGTTTTGTACCTAAAACCGAACACATTACAAGCAGATCGTGAATCATGAAGAATTTCTTCTTTTTAGCCATCGCCTCGTTGATAATTGCCGCAAATTTCTCCACAGAGAGTTTGGCGGTTCAGGAGTCAGATACTACGAGTCCCCAACCAGCGGTTGAAAAACCAGTGGTGGCAACCAAATCGGCCAGCGATACTTCTGACGCGAAAACTCAAGCTGTAGACGGAGAAAAGAAGGTTCGGTTCACTTTTGATGAATCTGACTGGGAAAGCGTAATTGAGTGGTTTGCAGATCAGGCTGGGTACTCATTGCAACCAGTTTTCTCATACCCCGAAGGTTCGTTTACGATCAAAGATGAGACCGAATACACAGTTCGGGAGGCACTGGATCAGTTAAACCACGCTTTGCTGTTGCTTGAAGAACCCTACACGCTCATTCGCAACCGAGACATGTTGGTCTTGTGGAAGACGAAAGATACTAATTTCCCTGATGACTTGATTGAGTTAGTGCCGGTTGATGAATTGGAAGAACGCGGCAAGTTCGAGACCATTTACGGCGTTTTTGATGTCGGAACACTCGATGCAGAAGAACTGTTCAACCAACTACGTCCAATGATTAGTTCGGAGAATAAGGATTACTGTGCGGTGTTTCCCGCGGCGAACCAAATTCGAATCCGTGAGACGGGTGGCCGTCTTCGGGAGATCCTTAAAATTATTAAGGAGTCTCAAAGTCGCATGAGCGGCGGTCTGGAGACAATCGAAACCTACCGTCTGCAGCATGTTGATTCTGAGTCGTTTTTGCTTCAGTTACGCCCTTTGCTTGGCATGGAAGCAGATCAAAACAGTCGAGAATATGACGACGGTACTTTAGCGATTTCCGTTGATCCGTTCGGCGATCGGATTTTCATTAGTGGAACTGAAAACTATCTCGCGAAGTTCAAAAAGGTCGCAACATTAGTCGACGCCGAGCCTGAACCAGTCGATGGGGACGGAGAATTCGAGGAGCCGTCTTTGGTGACTTACACGGTTTTGATTGACCCAGCATTAGCCTTCAATGTCTTGGACACCATGCTTGAAGGTTTGGAAGTAAAGATGGACCAGGACGAGGAGTCCGGAGCCATTTCCGTATTAGCACCGGCCAGTATTCACGAGAAGGTCAAAGAATACCTAGCAGCACTTTCGCAGCAGGATAGTGAAGACTTTGCGATTCTAACACTCAAGAAGCGAGACCCAACCGAAGTCATTATCATTCTTCAGCAGATGTGGGGAACTTCCGAAGAAACCACAACCGGTCCTGTGATGTTGGCTCAATCAGAATTGAATCAAATTATCGTTAAGGGAACTCCGCAAGAGGTTGCGACTGTCAAACGGATGGTTGTGAAACTGGATGACAGCGCGACGCTTCCTGACACTGGCCCACGCACTGGGCGGCGAATCATCGAAATGTCGGAAAGCGAGCAGGATACGTTGCTGCCGATGCTCGAAGATTTACTGCAAATGAATGGGCGACCAAACAAGCTGAATATTATTATGCCGGAAGATCGTAAAGACATCCGATCACGAATCATCACGCCAGCTGCTGATGAAGATTTGCCGTCTTTGTTCGATTTGCCCGGAGGCAGTGGCAGCTTCAAGCCAAGTCAACCACAGGGGCGAAGCTATCGGGGGAGTCAATGGATTCGACCGACCAACGAAGCTGTGTTTTTGATTTCATCTTTACTGGGTGGAAATAGTTTTGCGTCCAGCGTTTTGGTTCCGTTTCAGGAAACTGAACCATCAACGGCAAATGATGGAGTTTTCCGAGATCAGGACTACGTGCCTGCTCCCAAGCAAGAATCGGTCCCCGGATCTCCTATTGAGGTTAAATTTACCGAATTCGGAATGGTCTTAGACTCCAAGGATTTTGATGCTTTGGATGATTTGGAAACCGAAATTTACAATCGTCTGGGCTCCGTTTCGGATGCACAGGGGCCGCAGTTCTATCAGCTGATTTACCGTGGTGCCGATGAGATGCTTGGGTTTTTGGAAGAGTATTACGGAATCGCTGATAGTGGTGGTGGCGGTGGCGGCGGTGCTGGCGGCATCATGGGCGGAATGATGAGTAATATGCTCGGCGGTGGCGGAGACTTGCTCGGCGGATTGTTGGGCGGCGACCTCGGAGGCGGCGTTGGCGGAACGCTTGAGGGAGACGTTCAGTTTGGCGTCGATATGAAGTTTAATTTGCTTTGGGTTCGCGGCGCGACAGGCAATGACATTGAAGAGATCACAAACCTGATCGATACACTGGACAAAGCAGAGCCTCCCAGGAACCCCGAATTGTTGGGTGAGTTTTATACCATCGATGTAATTCATCGCGATCCAACGGAACTAAAAGATATCATTGAGCAGCAACTTTCCGAACTGCTCGACAACGGGCAAAAATCGCAGGGCGGCGGTCAAAATCAGGAAGCCGCCCAAATGATGAAGATGATGCAGCAGCTAGCAGGCGGCGGAAAAGGTGGGCGAGGTGGTTCAAGTGACCTCGAGCAAGCAAAGCCGAAAGGTAAAATTGGAGTCGATGCTGTAACGAGTACAATCTTAGTGACTGGTCCGGACTTTCTGTACAAAGAAGTGTTAAAGCGAGTCGAGGAACTTGATCGTCCGGATCTTAGCGCTCCTAAGAAATTTGAAATCATCCCGGATGTTGGCGACGTAGCCCAAATACAACAGACATTGCGAGCAATGTTTGGAAGTAAAATTGTTAACATCGATCCAGAAACGGGTGAGGCAGTCGAAGGGGCAAAATCGGCTACTCCCAGTAGTTCAAGTAGCTCCTCCTCGAAAAGCGCTGCAGCACAGGCAGATGCCCAGCGGCAGGCGTTTATAAAAGCGATCCAACAGCGTGCCCAGCCATCAGGTGGCTCGCGCGGTAGTAGCCCACGCGGCGGTAGCTCGGCCGGCGGTGGTTCTCGCGGGTCTCGTGGTGGTGGAAAATAAGATCGGATGGATACGCGGTAATCGGATTAGGTTTTACTTGTTATTTCTTAGTTATTTGTTGGACTAATAAGGAATTTATTAAATTATCTAGCCCTTTTATCGCTTCTTTACGTAAATAAAAACACAGTTTGGCTCATCTAGACTAGGTAATAAGAATGGTGAGTGGTGTCGGCTTGAGATGCTTCGTTGCGTTGTATCTCGCTGGGTATGGTTTTGGTCAGGGGAATTAAGATGGCTGATAGTTTCTGGTACATCAAAAATTGCAACTTGTTTTCACAGTTGTCTGCCGCAGATATTTCGGAACTCGAGTCGCAGTCGCGGATGCGTAAGTTGAAGCGGGGCGAAGCAGTTTATCTGCCGCAAGATCAGGCAGATGGTGTCATCTTGGTTGCTCAGGGGCGAGTGAAAATCTGTCACGCGACTCCCGATGGGAAGCAGTCGATCCTCGGTTTCATCGATTCAGGTGAGATTTTTGGCGAGCTGTCTCTTCTAGGAACTGAAAGACGCGACGAGTACGTCGAGACAACGGAGAAGACAACGCTGGTTCTGTTACCGAAACCGGCGCTTCGCGTGGTTATCCGGAAATATCCGGAGATCGTTTTAGGAGTTACTAAGCTAATTGGTTCTCGTCGGCAACGAGTAGAAAAACGTCTTCGGAACCTATTATTTCGCTCCAATCGCGAACGCGTCATTCATCTTTTACTTGAGCTTTGCGAAAAGTATGGTCAGATGACTGACGATGGAATTGCGTTGAATATTCGCCTGTCTCATCAGGAAATGGCGTGTATCATCGGCAGTACAAGAGAGACCGTCACCGTTGTTTTGGGCCAACTTCAGAAAGAGAATTTTCTACGAATCTCTCGACGGCGGGTCATAATTACCGATCTCGATCGGCTTGCATCGGAGGTGAATGAACCGGCCCCGACGATGAATTTGCCAACGCTTGCGGCGAACCAGTACATCCCCCGCTTTAACCCTCAGTAATGACGATTACATAAACTGCTGTTTTTTCGCGAACATTTGGCTGGCTGTGGTTTGAATTACAATTTGAATTTCAAATTATGGTCAAACTAGAGCTAAGAGTTTTGAAAAAATAGTTTTATATGTTCTGATGTGCTGATGAATAAACGAGAGCCTAAAGAGGATGGCTGGGATCCTTGTCATCCTGGAACAATTTTTGACACCGCGGAGACCAATCGAGCTGGTCGTGTACTGATTGGTGTCGTAATTGCTGGGGTTGGTTTGTCGATGGGAACCATCGTCGCGGTTGCCTTAGCGATCTTCGCCCCGCCGGAACCTCCAACGCGGCCCCTGCACACTGCGGTATCAATCGATGCTCGCGTAGTTAACTGTACGTCGGTAAATGCTGAGTTGATTGCCTTCGTAAGTGGCACAATCACTGATGCTGAGTACAAGAAGAGCATCGCGGTTCACATTTTAAATTGCCCTGATTGTCGCCAAAGATATAAAGCGATTTGTTGCCGAAGTGAAGCGTGCCCGAGTCGCCCCCAGAACGCGACGTTGAAACCTCAGTTTGTGCAATCACCCAATCCGTAAAGCGAATTACAGTGGGCAGGTTGCAACCCGTGTCTTGACCGACGTCTCGCGGAGTACGGGTGATTCAGGTGCATCTAGATTTTAGTGAGCGGATTTCGACGATGCTTGGCTTGGATTAAGCCGTTTTTGATTAAGCCGTTTGCAAGGTAATCCGTAAAAAATGGCGAGTCCGATTGGTTGATTATTGCTTGGCGAGTCTCAACTTCTCGAGAGTGCCCGCTATTGATTTCACATTAGGAACTCCTCTAAGCCTGGTCGTGGAGTCTTCCTTATCGCTCGGTGACAAGACAATCGTGCCAGTGCCGGCGAGCTGCTCGATCAAGTTTTGAGAATAGAGTACTTCTTCTAAGGCCCGATAACTGATCGGTAGATACTCGCTGTCCAATATGCTTTTGCGTAAATAGAGATGGTCTGAATCATATTCAAATGGATTCAGTCGTTTCGCCATGAGGTATGAGAAACAGATAAAACAGCCTAGAAGAAAGCATACTACACCTAGGCAGACCCAGACTGTCGGGTTGGTGTTGAGTTTATCTATTGTGAGAAAAGTGGTCGCCATCGCGGCAATGATCAAACCGATTGCTGTTAGCGGCCCAAGCAGACTAATGAGTGCGAAATTTACGGAGTATCTATTTGCGATTGCCATCTTGAATTGGCGCTCCTGCCCTTTTGTCTTGGATGGTTGATAAATAAATGTGAATGAAGAAGTTGTTTTGGATTTTTAAAAACTAACTTTTCCCGCAATTGTACAGGCAAACTTCAAATAGTGGGAAATAAAGGCGGCTTGTTTATTATCAGAACCAATTGAGGTATATTAGCGGAATCCTATTCAGGGGGTATCGCTGCGATACTTTATGACACCTAACTCATATTTGGTTTGAAATGAAGTGCCCCTACTGCCAAGTTGATAATGACAAAGTAATCGATTCCCGCCCAGGCGAGGATGGTTTTGCCATTCGGCGTCGGCGAATGTGCGTCAGTTGTGAGAAAAGATTTACGACTTACGAACGTGTTGCCGAGTTGGAAATTCGCGTAGTGAAGAAAGACGGCTCGCGCGAACCATTCCGGCCGGAAAAAATCAGACAAGGTCTCGAGCGTGCTTGCTGGAAACGCCCCATCCCAACGGATCGCGTGGAACAAGTGATTACCGAGATCATTCAGGGCGTCTACATGAATGGTCAGTCTGAGCTCGAAAGTCAGATTATCGGTGAGATGGTGATGGAAAAGCTAATTGAACTCGACGACGTAGCTTACATTCGTTTTGGCTCCGTCTATCGACAATTTCGGGATATCCATGACTTCCTCGAAGAAGTTCGGCCAATTTTTGACAAGCATCAATTGCATGTCGATAGCGACGCTTAAGAGGGCCGCGGTCTACTGATCAGGCATTCGGTGATGCGAAGTCAAAACAATAGTTTCTTGACGACGAACTGGCTAGGCGGGATTAGCGAGTCTCCGCAGCTATACTGAAATCAAGGAAACGGATTCGTTATCTTGGGGGGCGAATCTGGTTGGAACGTCCCCCCTGAAACGACACCGATTGGATCGATCGAGGTTACATCATCAGCATGCCTTGATTCAGTGGCTTCAGTGTGTGCGACGTAGGACAAATTCCGCCAAGTCCCGCAGGCTTGTCGCAGCGGAGCTAGAAGGCAACGACTTGGCGAAGTCGATTGCTTCCTGCGCCTGCCTCTCGGCAACTGAACGAGCGTAATGAATCGAATCGGTTTCAGCTAAGAACGGCATCAATGTTTCACAGGTCGAGGAGGGGTCGGCGAGAATTGATTTGAATTCTTTTTGAAGCGAGGGCTCCATGTTCTGGAGGCAATGGATAACCGGAAGGGTTGGCTTTTGGTTGACTAGATCGGTGCCGAGTGTCTTCCCAACCTGATTGGGTTTACCAACTAGGTCGAGTACGTCGTCGATGACCTGGAACGCTACACCAAGACGCCTGCCGTAAGATTCATAGTTTTCACATTGCTCTTGGGGGGCACCAGAAAGGTAGGCTCCCAGACGGCAGCTGACACCGCACAATTCAGCGGTCTTTTCCGTAATCATCAATAGGTATTCGGATTCGGTGAGGTCAAAATTACCCTGCCAGGCGTTTTGTCTCATTTCCCCTTCGCACACCCGATTACTTGCCACGGCCAACATCCGGAGCGCCTCACACGATTCGGAAAGGCTGGCAACGTGAAAGGAGTGTGTAAACAAATAGTCGCCAAGCAGTACGCTGATTTTGTTACCCCACGTGGAGTTGGCAGTCGCCCGATGGCGGCGGGTCAGCGCCTCGTCAAGGATGTCATCGTGAATGAGCGTTGCGGTGTGAATCATTTCTAACGCAGCGGCAACCTGCAAATGAGGTGGACTAATGGTTCCACAGCTGGACCCGCAAAGTAGCAAAAATGCCGGGCGAATCCGTTTCCCGCCGAGTAACCAGCTGTGTTTCAGCAGTTCGTCAACAAACGGAACCTCGTTCGATAGTTCTTTCCGCAATAAACTTTCCACCAAGCTCATCTCGGCTCGGATCGGTTCATAAACTGATTCAAGCCCGTTGGCTGTAGAAGACAATTGTGGGACTCCTGTCACCCCGTTGTCATCCGTTCGGCTGGCTGTTTGACTCACGAATCGTTCCTTATCCATAATCTCACTCGACTTCTATGAGCTAAGCGAAACTTAATCTACCGTTATTCAGGCTCAGCATCCCGTTGGAAATGCCCACTTTTCCCGCCGGACTTCTCCTCCAACTGAATCTCCAAAATTCTCATCCCACGGTCGACGCTCTTGCACATGTCGTAGACGACCATCGCTCCGACGCCGACAGCAGTGATCGCCTCCATTTCAGTCCCAGTCGTCTCAACCGCTTTGACGGTTCCAGTGATCTTTATTTGGGTGTCAGAAACATAGGTGAAGCGAACATCAACCGAATCAATTCGGATCGGATGGCACATTGGAATCAGGTCTGGAGTCCTCTTCGACGCCATAATTGCAGCGATTCTCGCCACCTCAAACACGTTACCTTTCTGGAACTGGTCGTTCTTAATCAATTCCAAGGTCTCCGCGGCCATTTCAACCCGGCAACTGGCCACTGCCGTCCGGTGTGTTGCGGTTTTCTCGCTGGTATCCACCATGCGTGGATGTCCGTCAGCGTCGAAATGAGTGAGTGAATTCAATGGATCGTCAAAGGTGATGGGGTTCAGTTGCTTAGCATCGAGCTTCTCTATTATGAAATACCGAGCTAAGTACTCAAGAATAACGCAATAATGGGCACTTTGACACCCGCAAACCGGTCAATTCGACGGTTAAACCCGGTGATCCCAGAAAGCGACCCGGTGTGAAAACCGCTTTGTCGGGTTGTTATTCCCACACGGACGCGGTGGACATTGGTAGAGGTTTCTAATACCTAACTTCCAAAGATGTAACAAAAAAAACCGTTGCCTGTGGGACAACAGGCAACGGTTTATGCGAAAGACGGCGAGCACACTTGGTCAAAATTGAACCTGCGGCGACAAACCTTGGGCAAGGTTTAGACAAGTTCCTTCAATGAGCCGATTAGTGTGCGAAGTCGTTCAGCGAGCAAGCTCGCGTCAAACGGCTTCTTAAACGTTTCGTTAATTGCCGAACGGTCGAACGAGATTGGCTGTCCGTCGTCTGGCAGTAATGCGATTAGAATCGTTTCCGAGAAATCGGGATTCTTACGCAGGTTTTGACAGATTTGCATCGCCTCTACTTTACCGATTGAAAAATCGGTGATGATGCAGTCGGGGTGAAAACTTTCAGCTTGAATGCCGGCTTCGAAGCCGCTGGCAGCCACAGCTACTTTGAAAGATTTCTCGGGAGGTAGCTCCCGCTTAAGATTTTCGATTAATACCTGATCTTGAGCGACAATCAAAATTTTTGCCATCGCTTCATCTTCGAGATCACCCAAAGGCATACCATGCTCTTTGAGGAATTTGATCAGGTATTCGCGTGGGATACGACGGTCTTGCGAACCGGGGATTCGGTAGCCTTTGAGGCGTCCCGAATCGAACCATTTGCTGACCGTGCGCGGGGCCACTTTGCAGATCTTAGCGACCTGTCCAGTTGTGAACACCTTCATCGCAGGCTCTCCATAAACACTTTGAATCGTCTTTCGCTACACAGGCTAGACAGAGAAAGTTCCCTGGCTCTCACAGTGTAACTGCTTACCCCTTTTGTCCGCTCGGTGCGTCCAACTGGGTCGGGATAAACAAGTAATCGCTTTTTGGGGTTGAGTTCGTGTCCGTACTTACCCACCCGTTACGACATCGGCCATGTCTGACCAAACTATCAGTCAATTTCGCTAAGATCATTCGGAGTCGAATTATCGGCTCCTTACAATCGGCAAACTCACATACAGTTTGAAACGTGGTGACGATGATGTCGCCTAAGAGAAAATGCAATCAATCAACACCAATCGGGTCAAAGGTGCGTATTGATTTTTAGCCGAACAGACGCTCGGTTATTGATTCCCCCCCAAGGAATCTTTGCCACTTTGCTGGCTTGTTAGCAATGCAACACTGATTCCTGTTTTTATGTTTCGTTCGTTTGTAGGTAGTTTCTTTAGAAACTTTCAGTAAACGCGGCGTTAACACGCCTTGAAACCAAAAAAACTGTTCAAACGGGAGGGCTGCCGTTAAAAAAGTGGCCGAAATGCCGACTTAAATTACCTCGAAGGCGTAATCGGTTCAATTTCGGTGTCACTCAAACAAAGTGCAAGCAGTGTATTATTCCGCGGTTCGGTTAGGGTGTCTTGATGTCAAACACAAGTACCTGCTCCAGCTTTCCATCAATCATTTTGACGAATGCCTTGTGAGCCGGGTGGGGTAGATAGGCGTCACGATCTTTTTCATTGGCAAAACTTACAATGAACGCGTGCGTATAGCCCTGAGTGAGGTTCTCTGGGCTGACGTTTGTGCCTGACTCAAGGGAAGTGATGACGTCGATTTTTTCAGTAAGTTGATTAAAAGCTGCCGAGATTGCGTCAACTTCGCTTTGGGGGACTGAGTCTTTAAACTGGAACAACACTATGTGCCGGATAACCGAGGACGCCTGGGGTTGGGTAACATGCGTTTTCAATCCATCTAGCATTTGTTTGGCAACAAACTGATTGCCTGCGGGATTTAGGTGTACGCCGTCGGATGTCAAAATGTTCTTGGTGAGATTTTTTGGGTTATTCTCTTTTAGGTGTCCCACGAAATTGTTTCGAAGGTCAAGTAATTGGGATCCGGTTTCACTTGCCACGCGACGACTGATCGCTGAAAAGTCCTCGAGCATTTTGTCGAGTGGATTAGTTCCGTCCGTTTTTTCTCCAATCATGCTTGGTGTGCAGAGGATGACCTTTCCACCTTGCGACTGAATCTTACCAATGATTTCTTTTAGACCTGATTCGAAATCGGCCGGCGAGGTTCCTCGGCCACTTTGTGAATGCCAGACGTCGTTGATGCCAATGTAAATAAACACTAGATCAGGTTTTTTTAAGAGAACGTCTTTATCAAGACGTTTTTGAAGGTTTGGGACTCGATTTCCGCTGATTCCTGCCCCAATAACGTTAATGTTTTTATCGGGGTAATTTTCTGCTAGATGATTTTTAAAGAGTGTGACGTAACCGTTTGGCCGGACCCCTGCCTGTGTAATCGAATCGCCAAGAAACAGAATGGTCGTATTTTCGGGAATCATAGAGAGATCGTTGTTTTGAGCAGATGAGTTGTTCGTCAAAAATAGAACCGCAATAAATAACGCAATAAAAAGGATGGGGCTTTTCACGAATCTCTCCAAGGAACGCTGGTTGAAAGGCGAAATTGTAACAAACATTGGGTGGTCGGAAAAGAAAATTGAATCGGTGTTCTAAATATTTAACTCGAATCTGTTTGAATTAACTATTCCTCGGTGCGACTTCTTTTGGACGTCATTTTGAATAATTACGTTTAAGGTTAGACTAATCGTATGACCATTTTCCGTCCCTGTATCGATCTGCATGATGGCCACGTAAAACAAATCGTGGGTAGCACGCTTAACGACTCGAACGACCGCTTAGCTGCAGACGACCAATTGGTTGTGAATTTTGTTTCGGACCGGACATCAATGTGGTACGCGGCAAAATACAAGGCTGATCACTTGCGGGGCGGCCATGTAATCCAACTCGGGTCGGGCAACGAGGAAGCGGCTATTGCAGCACTTGCGGAATTTCCCGGTGGACTGCAACTGGGAGGAGGCATCAGGCGGGAGAACGCGGCCCAGTGGCTTGACCGAGGAGCGAGTCACGTAATCGTAACCAGCTGCCTATTTGACGAGCCTGGGCATTTTTTAGAGCACAAGTTGATCGAACTCGAGCGCGAAATCAGCGCCTCGCGTTTGGTGATTGACCTGAGTTGCAAACGGACAGAACAAGGCTGGGTGGTAGCCAAGGATCGGTGGCAAACTTTGACTGATTTGCCAGTAAATCACGAAACACTCGACCGGCTTGCGGGCTATTGTGATGAATTTTTGATCCACGCGGCGGATGTTGAAGGCCTATGCCAGGGAGTGGATGTTGAGCTGATTGATTTGCTGGGAGCCTGGGGCAAGATCCCAATGACTTATGCCGGCGGTGTCGCTTCAATGGATGATGTTCGCCTTGTTTCAGAAGTCAGCAAGCACAAAGTTGATGTGACGGTTGGATCCTCTTTGGATCTTTTTGGAGGAAACGGCGTAGCCTATCGAGAACTCGTCGATTGGAACCAGTCACGCAAATTAAACTAAACAGCCTTTGTGAGAGGCAGTCGATGCCAAGGCTCGATTATCGTTTCCCAAGACAGATTCTCTTATAGCGTAATTCCAGACCGTGGGTCGCTATGGGAATAGTCGATGATTTTCCAAACGCCTTCTTCGTTTTTTTCAAGAGTTAGCTTGATTCGTCGTTGCCCCCACAGCGGTTCGGCGCCGTTATCGACTCGGACGGTAACGGACACGTTGAAGAGAACCTCAGCGGTTGGTGGCGTGGATCTCAAAAGGTTGAACTTAAAGAAGCCTGATACGCGACAATTTTGAAAATCGTATCTCGGCATTTCGGCGTCGGCACGTTGACGGGTTTCAGCGTGGTCATCGCTGAAAAAGTCCATCGTCGCATCGAAGTCGTTGCGCTGAACCGAATCTGCTAGAGCGTAAATTTGATCGGTAACTTCTTCGCGTTGGGTAACGACTATTTGCTCGCAGGTGACGATCGCCGCCGTGATCACCGCAATGCCCATCGCAACATACAGCATTGCTTTTTCCCGCGAATGTACCCAAAAGGCGATAAATATGAGGGTTAGGATCGCACCGGCGATCAAGGGGACGGTCGAGTTTTCGGTCAGCCAAGACGTCATGGTTAGCGGAGAATACCTTTGTGGAGTCGGTGAAAGGGACCAATTCTCGAGATGCCTTGCTAAAACTATAAAAGAGTGAGGTGAAAAAAACAAATCCTTGCAGGTGCAGTCTGGCTAAATCGAGAGTTGCCTTTCCAAGTTTTCTTTCGTGAAGTGATTTGTAAAAGGTCTGAGAGCAGGATTGCGCGTGATTTTCTATAAAAAAATGCCCGCCGGGTTTGCCGACGGACATTTTCTGAAATTCAAACTCGACAGTGCTAATCAACCAACGGTCGATTGGGAATTCTTAAATTACTTTTTGCCAAACAAAGGGCCAGCGTAAACGGCAGCGTTTCCAAGTTGCTCTTCGATTCGAAGGAGCTGATTGTACTTGGCCATTCGGTCGCTTCGTGACGCGGAACCCGTTTTGATTTGCCCGGTCGAAAGTGCCACTGCGAGATCGGCAATGGTTGAATCTTCTGTTTCGCCACTTCGGTGACTTGAGATGCTGGTATATCCGTTGCGATGCGCTAACTGAATCGCTTGAATGGTTTCGGTCAATGTTCCAATTTGATTAACCTTAATCAAAATTGAATTTGCAATTCCCTCGTCGATGCCCCGCTGCAAACGCGTCGTGTTGGTTACGAACAGATCATCGCCGACTAGTTGGACACGGTCACCGCATTTGTCGGTCAGTAGCTTCCAGGCGTCCCAGTCATCCTCACTGCAACCGTCTTCGATTGAACAGATTGGATACTTGTCTGCCCAGTCAACTAAGAAGTCAACCATGGCACCAGAGTCTAGCTCTTTGCCATCGATTTTATAAACGCCTTTTGATTCATCGTAGAATTCGGTGGCGGCAACATCGAGTGCGATTTGCACTTGCTTGCCCGGTTCATAACCGGCCTTCTCGATTGCCATCATGATCAAATCAAGAGCTTCGACATTGCTGCCTAAATCGGGTGCGAACCCTCCTTCATCTCCAACAGCCGTGTTTAGCCCTTTGTCCTGGAGTACCTTCTTCAAATTATGAAAGATTTCACATCCACAACGCAGTGAGTCACTAAAAGTTTCGAAACCAAGTGGCATGACCATGAATTCCTGAACATCGACTGAGTTGTCGGCGTGCTCTCCACCGTTAACGATGTTCATCATAGGAGCAGGTAAAAGGGTTGCCGCCGCTCCACCAAGATAGCGATAAAGGGGTTGATTGCAGAAAACAGCCGCGGCCTTTGCAGAAGCAAGTGACACACCGAGAAGAGCGTTCGCTCCCAGGTTCGATTTGTTGTCGGTCCCATCTAAATCGATCATGGTTTGGTCGATTAGACCTTGATCGCAGCCATTGATCCCCATCAGGGCTTCTGCCAGTGGCCCGTTGATGTTGGCGACGGCCTGGGTCACACCTTTACCCATGTAAACGGACTTGTCGCCGTCTCGCATTTCCCACGCCTCGTGCGCTCCAGTGCTCGCTCCGCTTGGTACAGCGGCAGAGCCGAATGAGCCGTCTGCGAGGGTGACATCGACTTCTACTGTCGGATTCCCACGGCTATCGAGAATTTGTCGGCCTTTGATTTCTACAATGTTATCCATGTTTAGCTTCCACTATTACTTTGGTTTCTTGAGGTGATTGGCTCATATTGTCCCGATTCATCGAAATTCCGAAAGGGGTTTCTTTAGTGAGATTGCGAACTCACTGCTCTGCTCTGCAACGTTAGTTTTGCCGCCCGTTGTCGGCTGTTAATGTTGTCTTTTTTTGTGCAGGGGCTGTCGCGGTCGTTCGACGTCATTCGGTCTTGCGCCAAACCGACCTTGCGTTTTTGGTTATCTCAGCATCGAGGCGTTGCATTTGGATCCTCAATCTCCCAGCCCGTTCAGGGTATTGGGTAAAGAGGTTGTTTTGTTCGCCAATGTCATCCGCCAAATTAAACAGATAGGAGGTGGTTTGTGAGGTTTTATTTTTGCGATTGACCTTTGTAATTTCGAGGAGTTTCCAGTCGCCCTCGCGAATACCTTGCAGTTCACCCCTGGCAGAATAAAACAGCATGTCATTTCGCGGCGAGCGATCAGATATTAACGTGGCAGAGATATCTTTTCCGTCGATCTTGTTTGCCGGTAATTTGCTTTTGGTGAGTGAAGCAATCGTTGGCAACAGGTCGAGTGTGGAACTAAAGGCATTAGTCGAGGTGCCAGCAGGGATACGGCCGGGGGCCCACATCACGCAAGGAACACGCTGTCCTCCTTCGAAAGTCGTTCCCTTGCCGCTGCGAAGTGGCCCGGCGCTGCCGCCATGGCTGCCGAATTGTAACCACGGGCCATTGTCGCTGGTGTAAATGATGTATGTGTTATCCGCTAGGCCAAGGTCGCGAACGGTTTGAGCCAGTCGGCCAACTTCTGCATCGATGTGTTCGATCACGCAGGTGTAGGCATTTTTGGGGTCGGGGTCATAAACGTCTTCGGGCACGTACAGCGGGATATGCGGCATCGAGTGAGGGAGGTACAGAAAGAATGGTTTGTCCTTATTTGCCGTAATGAATTCGACTGCTTTATCTGTATAACGTCTGGTGATGGTGCGCTGGTCGACCGGAAGTTCGATGATCTCTTCGTTACCGACAAGAGGCGTATTCCAATGCGTAACGGCTGAGGCTTGGTTGGTCCAGCGTTCATCACTTGAAATTTTAGGTTTGTTCTTGTTGTCTGGGTGATTCATATCATTCGAATACGGAATTCCGTAATAAGAGTCGAATCCTTGTTGGCGCGGTAGTAATTCGGGCAAATGTCCCAGGTGCCATTTTCCAATACAGGCTGTTGAGTAGCCGAGCCCTTTGAGATGATTCGCGATCGTATGTTCTTGAGGATTGAGGCCATAATTACTTTTTGGAAAAAGTACGTGCTTCTCCATGCCGACACGTTTGGGATAACAACCAGTCAGCAAAGCTGCACGGGATGGCGAGCAGACTGAGCAGGGTACGTAAAAGCTGGTAAATTTTCGCCCCTCGGCTGCGAGTTGATCGATATTTGGGGTTTTGATCTTTTCGGATCCGAAACAGCCGAGATCGTTGTAGCCTTGGTCGTCGGCGAAAATAATAATGAAGTTTGGTCGCGGCTCATCCGCTGTCGCCGGTGATGAAACACCGTTCAGCATCAGAAACAGGAGTGCGAGGGATCTCAGAGCGAGGTTTGCAAATTTTAGCATTGATTTTGCTGTGGGTTGGGTGAATGGACTTCAGTATCGAGCATCGCCTTCGATTATAGCGTTTTCGAAGGTAAAGAAACCTTCCTGAATGTGGATCCCTATGATTTGTCATTGAAAAAGACGGCCTTTTGGCTTCTACTTTGCGGAGTTGATCGGCAAAGATGGCAAGCGTAGGCCGGTTTGGTCTGTAGTCGTAAGTTGAAGGGTTAGAAGTTTGTTCACTGGATTAGTGGAAGAAAAGGGAATCGTCGAATCTATTACGATTCAAGGGAGTTCAGCTGACCTTTTGGTTAGAGGTGCTCTGGTTTCCGTTGGAGTTGCACTTGGAGACAGTATCGCAATCAACGGATGTTGTCTTACCGTTGTCGCAATCGATGAGTCTTGCCTGACTTTTCAGGCTGGCGAAGAGACATTGAAGCGAACAAATCTCGGTGATCTGGTGCCAGGTTCTGATGTCAATTTAGAGCGTTCGCTTCAGGTTGGGCAGCGAATGGGAGGGCATTATGTGTCGGGGCATGTTGATGGCCTCGGGGTGGTTGATGAAATCAGCCAAGACGGAGAGTGGGCAAAGTATTGGTTTCGAATTCCAGCGGAACTGACTCGACAAATGGCCTCAAAGGGATCGGTGACCGTCGATGGAATCAGCCTAACGCTTGTCGATGTCGAAGAAGAACGGTTTAGTGTGGCATTGATTCCTCATACGCTAGAGGTCACAACGTTAGGTCGCCGTGCGGTAGGTGACAACGTAAATATTGAAACTGATTTGCTGGCAAAATACGTCCAGCAGCAATTGGAACGCAAGTAAGTATCATGGCTAAAGTCAATCGACAAACGGTTTCGTATCTATCAAGGCGCTTCGAAGAGGTCGGTCTAAACCCGAACAAACGGCATGGTCAAAATTTTCTAATCGACCTCAACCTGCTGAACCTTCTCGCAAAAAGTGCGCAACTGAATACCAACGATGTCGTTCTTGAAATTGGAACGGGGATGGGGTCGCTGACCGGTTTGTTTGCTGAGCAGGCGGCACAGGTCATCACGGTAGAGATTGACGAATATCTTTATCAGATGGCATCCGAGGAATTGGAGGTGTTTGACAACATACAAATGCTCAAACAGGATGCTTTAAAAAATAAAAATCAGTTTGCTCCTGAAGTGATTGCTGCGATTAAGCACCACATGCAGGTAGAAGACGGGCGAGTGTTTAAGCTGGCTGCTAATCTTCCATATAATGTGGCAACGCCAATCATCTCAAATTTGTTGCGTTCTGAAATCGTTCCCGAAACGATGACGGTCACGATTCAAAAGGAACTTGCTGACCGATTGGTGGCGGGGCCCGGGTCGAAAGATTACGGAGCATTGAGTATTTGGGTACAGAGTATTTGCGACGTCGAAATAGTTCGTATCATGTCCCCCAAGGTTTTTTGGCCGCGTCCAAAGGTTGATTCCGCCATTATTCATATTCGGCACTTTCCGGAGAGGCGTGAGCAGTTCGAAGACCTAGATTTCTTCTATGCGTTTGTCAGAGCTATGTTTTTCCATAGGCGTAAGTTCATGCGATCCGTTGCGGTCAGCGCTTTCAAAGATCAATTGACCAAGACGGATGTTGACGAGGTGCTCGCTGAATTGGGGCACGGAGCCGACGCGCGAACCGAGCAACTTGATGTCGAGCAGATGCAGTCGCTCTGTAACGCGTTTAGGGAAAAGTTGATCAAAGTGACTGGGGAACAAAATCCCAAGCTTGCCAATCAAAGTTAAGCGTTTTCGATCCGGTTTTGGGCTAAGTGCTGGGGCGCCTCTTGATTGCACCGAATGTGGTGATTCCCAAACGGGAAGTCGGCCAATTTGACTCGGGGCAGTTTATTTTGGGTCGATTTTTTTTCGTCCGGAATTATACTTTCGCTCGCAAGCCGGCTAAGAAATTCAACCCGTTTTTGTGTTTAGTTTAAAAAGCGAATGATCGAAAGACCTGAACAAGATAGCGATAACCCATTCACTGCCTCGGCCAATCCGTATCAAGCCTCGACGCAATATGAGCCTCAGAAAGTTCAGAGGTCGGAGAGGACTTTTTGGCAAGGGTTGCCCTGGATATTTACTAAATGGTTTCTTATTTGTTACGTTTGCGCTACTCCGAGTTTCTTTTTGGGACTCGCGTTCACAAACGGTACTTTCCCTTCAATTCTTGGGATGGTGGTTGGCGTCTTTTGCTACGTTATTGGCTATACTCTTTTGGAAGGTACATCTTTTGTTCAGCGTATTCTGCAGGATCGGGTTGTACGTAGGGCAGTAAAAATTGGTTATACGATTCGTATTGTTTTTTCTTTGGCTCCACTTTTGACGCCCCTGGATTTATTTTTGGGAATCGCTTCGACGACCGCTGGCAGTTATATCACGATGGCGGTTTACCCGTTACAGGATGATATGTCTCCATTTTTCACCGAAGAATTTGGTCCAGCCTTGATGTTTAGCTTCACAAGTACCATCATTCAAGGCGCGTTAATGAACGTGGTTCTTTTGGGATTTGTTGCGATCGTTTATGGGATTTGTAGCCTGGTAATGGATCCCATGAAAGGCTCCACTAATGGCACTCGTTGAACGGTGTTCGCCATTCCAGTCCGTGAGCTTACCGCGATTAGTAGTTCCAATCGCAAATTCCGTTTACATACTCAGCCGTGCCATCTCGCAGCCATGCATCAAGTTGCGCCTGCTGTTTTAATTGCTGGCCGCGGGCGAGCGGGACAACGAAGTAATTCGCCGTGACTTCAGGTAAGCCTGACATGTCACTCCAAAGTTTCTCAAATTGTGAGACAGGGAAAACATCTTCTTGACCGTGTCCCCATCTCTTCTTGACGTCCTTGATCGTGATGTAGGTTGGCATGCGGCAGCTTAATTGCCGGATGGCAGCATCTACTTTGGTGGCATTATCCAAATCGGATCGCTTGAGTCCGAAAACGGCAAGTAAGCGGTCCACGTCAATCCAAGTTGTCATCGAGTTGTAATAAGACAATTTGAATTCGTCTTCTTCTCTGGGCATCGAAAGGCCTTCAAGCAGCCTCGGTTGGCCATTGACTCTGGCCAAGCCACCTCCCCGGTCCTCTAGTCGTCTGGAAATTACCTCAAAGGACAAGCATCGCTTGCTGGCCAAATGCAAGCCTAATAAACCTGGGTCTACATTTGCCCCGAGCGTGTCGACGTTATGAAGAAGCAGCGTTTCGAGTTGCGGGTGGTCGTCCAATAATTTTTTGAGTGTGCCATTACGAATTAAATTAGGAATCTCGTACCAATGTCCAACCGGATGCAGGCATTGCATTGGTGAATTATCGCGATAATCAAGACCTTCGCCGGTTTGTCTGGCCCAGGCGATCAAAGACGACCTTTGACTTGCCCGCATTTTTTCTTGCTGCTCATCGAGCAACTGTTGCGGCATTTCTTCCCATTGAAATTGTAGGTCCCGCATCATTGGAATGGTCCGCAGGCCAACATATTGTCCGGGAGAAATCAAGACATCCCCCGGATAGTGATAATTTGAAAACTTGGCTAGGTGTTGCTGGATAGGTTGATCGGTCAGATAGCCGGTTGTGATGACATGAGGGAAGTGGCGGTCGTGCTGGCGACCAATTTTGTTGCTTTTGGCGAGATGAACCTCGAGAAAGCTGCGGTGCTTTCCAGCGAATTGGTGAAACGGATACAGGCCTTTGACGACGCCGGCACCTTCAGTCCAGCGGCTCCCGACGCCTGCGGCTAGCGTGACCACTGCAACGCGACCATCCCGGAGAGCATCACAACCAAGGTCTAAGTGCGTCTGGTTAATCGAATTGCCGGTATCGATCACGTCGGTCGGGGAGACATCTTCGATGTTCGTGTTAATCGGTAGTCGATTTTGAGCTAGTCCGTATCGTCCCGACTTAAGGTCGGCTCGGATTTGCTCGTGTTGTTCACGGTCAAATCCATGCCGGTTTAACAAATCGGCGAGTGATTCAGACGCTTCGGATTCGCTATCCTTGCCGGGAAGAATGCTTTCCACCAAAATTCGAAATTTGGGAGCATCGGATTCCGTTCGGTATTCCGCTCCAAGGGTTTCCATTTCAAACCGTGAAAGTGCTGATAAATCTCGCGGTTCCAGTTTCAGCCACTCAGGAATAAGCAACGCGTAATATTCGTAAGGCATCTGGGATTTTGCGGCGGGAGATAGTGTTCCAAATGTACCTTGGTCGTTGATTTCAAATTCATAGACAACCGGATCCATAGCGAAAGGTAGTCGAGATTCGAATTCCTTTTTGGTTGTCTGCATTGTCTCACGCAGCCATGTTTGAGCTTCCAGCTTTACCGACGGGTCAAAGATAAAGCCCATGCCGCCGCCGGCCATTCCTCCCAGCATCCAGAATCCCCAGAACTGCTCACCGTAGGTTGACTGGCACTTTTCGATCAGCGTGTTGGTAAAAAGATTTGTGCACCAAGGAATGATTTTTTGGAGAGGTCCGTTGAAATTGCGGTGGGTTGCTTCTCCAACAGCCCGGATGTCTCCGGAGAGTAACGCCTTTTTAATGTCTTCGAGTATTTCAATTGCTTCCAGTCTTGCCTGCCACTCCTCGGTTGAACGAAGAAGGTACTTCTCCGTGACCATCTCTAAGATCGGGCCTACGTTTTGGGCCATGCCACCATGGACGAGGACTAAACTGTCCTGTAGTTTTTGCCGGGTATCCTCAGTGATTTCATCAAAGCCAAAAATCTCGTGGCGAGGGAGTAGGCGTCCCCGACTTATTTTCCATTCGGGATCTGACTCAGTTGCTTCGGCTCCCTCGATCAGCTTGATACCGGGCCAAACGCCTCCTGAGTCCTGCCAACCGCCGCCCGATCCACCGATCCATTCGCCAAGAATCGCTCTGGCCGCAATGATCCGACGATCCGGTTCGGTAAGTCTTCCCGCGAGCGCTGAGACTTGTCCTGTTGCTCGCATACAGACCGATATTAAAGAGCCAAGCAAATTAGTGGAGACGGCAAGGCGAGATCCCTTGGGGATGTCGTTAACTTTGCTAACGATTTCGATTCCCAAACCTGGGCCAACGAGGCGTTCGAGCAGAGGCTTAATCGACTCGCCACAGCCGTCCATGCCGGCGGGCACGATTCCTGAGGCAATCACTGCGGCCTTTAATAATCCAAGGTAGTCTGCCGCGAAGTCAAACACTTCACTAATCGACTGAATCTCAGCCGTCGACTTAAGGTCGATGCTAACTAAACGTAAAACAGGTCTGTCGATTACGCGAAGATAGCATTCAATGGGAGGTTGAGGTTGTTCGTCCCTGTCGACGACGCCGAGATTGATCGAAGCATTAATGACTTTTGCACCGGCAGGGAAATCCATTCCCAGAAAGAAAATATCGCTCCAGCCACTGTGAGAGAAATCCATTCTCACGGCTGTTGTTTCTGAAAGAATGGGGAACGCGGGGGAGTTTTCATCTCGAGCCAGTAGCTCGGGGCGGAATCTTAGCGGATGATCGTCTGGATGGCCGGTTCGAAACATCCATTGATTGCCCCGCACCGTACGAACACTTTTTCGGACTTGATCTGCGAGGCGTTGAAAGGCGAGTTCGTGATAGGCTTGAGCCAGAGCACTTGAAATTCCATCGCTCGGACCGTTCTCGGTCTGAGCTGTCAGTAAGGAGTCGATCGATTCGATGAACCGGCGCTCGAGCAGTTGACGATAACTGTCAAAAGGAATTTTTCCCGGTGCGTATCGAGACCGGTCGAATTGTTTCGGTAAATGGTATCGGTGAATTGCCGAAAGAAAGAACAACGCTCGGACTTGAGTGTATAGGTTGTCAGTGGTTCGCCAAAGTTGATCTAGCGCTGCGGAATCGCCCAAAAGTTCTTCGCCTGTTGACCCGCGGCATAGCTCATCGAGTGCTTGATTTCTCAAGTCATTATCGCTGGTTTCGATGACGTTAACCAAGCGGTTAGATCGCCAGTCGGTGGTTTTGTCTTTACCAGCGAGTGGATTTTCCTGATCGGCGTTCAAGTTCATCGGATTTAAGCTCCCGATGAGGGGGTTTGACGAGAGTTTGGTTTACTTTCAGCAACAAGGTTGAGTAGTTCAGTTAAAATCTCGTCGCGGTCTTTACCTGATAACGCCAGGGCGACCTGCGCTTTTAATAAGCCATATTGGACGCCAATATTGTATCGGCCGCCGTCGACTTCGGTTGCAAGGTACCGTTCAGATTTTGCGAGTTCCTCAAGCGCTGGGGACAAAGCGATATTGTTGTCAGGCTCGGCAGACCGCATCTCTTTTTCAAGAAGGTTCATTATGGTGGGGGTGAGAATGTGCATTCCAGAGAGGCACAGGTAATGGCTCGCGCGAAGGCCGGCCACAATTAAGTGTTGTTCTGCTTGCGTTGGGGTTGGTTTTTCCATGACGCTTTTGATTTCGTACAACTTTTGCCGATTCGCAAGCCTCGTCGCTCCGACCGTTCCAAAGAAAGGCAAGAGGTTTTCTCGCGTGGGTTGGACTGTGGATACGGCACAGTTTTCCGCGGTCGCAATATCAATCAGTTGACCGGCGTAACCTCGTGGGTGTTGGCTAAGGTAGACGTGGTCGGACACAAGATGTAGAAACCGGTCATCTCCCACAAAATCCCGAGCTCGCAATAATGCGTCTCCGTAGCCACGGGGATTATCTTGAGGGATAAAGGTTAGGCGAGAAGAGTGCTTTCCAGCAGCCTTTATGTAATTATCTTGTTCTCCCGGGCAAATGATGACCGCAATCTCTTCGACGCCGGCCGTTACGGCTTCGTCGGCAATCAGCTGAAGAGCAGTTTTGGTTTTGCCTTGTTGATCAACAAGGCTTTGCAGAGGAAGTTGTTTTTGGTCCGGGGCGGCTGCGGTGATCACCGCCTTTAAAATGCTCATTGACCGATTTAACCATCAGAATTTTGTGACGAATAACGATGATTGTAATAGACGCCGCAGCAAAATTAAACATGAGACAAAGAGGAATCAAAAACAGCAAAATTATTTACCCGTGTAGATGGTTTTTGACTTGGTTGCTGAAACACAAAAATGATTACGGGGGTGTTTCCGTCAAACATCTTTTGCCTAGTTCGTCTATTTTTAATTAGAGGAACGGGTAGCAAACTAATCATCGAATTTGATAGACTCAGGCTCCTTAAAAACTTAGTTAGTGAGAGAGCAAATGCGTTATCTGGCGATAATTTACCGCTTCACGTTTTATGCCGCGATCGGATTAGTTGCACTTTCGTTGTTTAACGAGGCAACCCAGGCGTGGGGGTTTGAGCCCGATACCGCCGGAGAGGTAACAACACCGGAAAGTGATGGTGAAGCTGCGGTTGAACCGGGGCTCTTAGCAAATTTGACGACCCTCGGTTTTTTGGTCTTGTTGCAAGCGGTATTGGGGTTCGACAACCTCCTTTATATCTCACTCGAATCGAAGCATGCTCCCGCAGATAAGCGGCAAATGGTCAGGTCCTGGGGGATTGGAATTGCGATTTTCTTGCGGATCGGTCTGCTCTGCTTTTTGGTCTATCTTAAAGACTGGTTTGAACAAACGACCTTACCCAAAATTGATTTGAAAGTTTTCGAGGCGAATTTCAGCCTTCACAGCCTGATTGTTTTAGCGGGCGGCGGTTTTATTATTTATACCGCGATGAAGGAAATCTGGCACATGACGCGGTTAGAGCACGACGATCATGGTGGTGGTGAAAAGAAGAAAAAGTCAGTCGGCTCTGTGATTTTTTGGATCGTAGTAATGAATCTTGTGTTCTCTTTCGATTCGATTTTAAGCGCGATGGCTCTTTCGGATGTCTTCTGGGTGATGGCAGCCGCAATCGTCATTAGTGGCGTCATGATGGTCTGGCTGTCAGACCACGTTGCCACGTTCTTAGAAAAAAACCGGATGTATGAAGTGCTTGGGCTGTTCGTGTTGTTCGTCGTCGGAATTATGTTGGTCAGTGAAGGTGGTCACCTTGCACATATCAATATTTTTGGAAGTGCAGTAGAGCCAATGACCAAGACCACATTCTACTTTGTGCTTGCTGTATTAGTTCTGACTGATATTGTTCAAAGTCGATACCAGAAAAAAATTCTCTTGAGCGACAAGGCGAAGGCCTAGGCAATTCAACTGTTTGAGGTGGGTGAGTTTCGTTGGCTGCCGTTGGTCTGAGACTTGATTGGCTAACAGCCGATTTCACTCATAACACGATCAGCCATTTTGATCGTGTGTTCGATGTCTTCGTCGGTATGTGCCGCTGAGATAAACAATGCCTCAAATTGACTGCAAGGCATATAGACGCCATCGTCGATTAATCCCCAAAAGTATTTTGAAAATTGATCCGTCTTGGATTGAGATGCGGACTCCCAGTCGGTTACTGGGCCGTTTTGGAAAAACAGTGTCATCATACTGCCAACACGCTGAATGCAATGTTCGATTCCATTGGCTTCAGCGGCCGCTCTTAAACCGGTCTCTAGTTTTTGGCTCAAAGCTTCTAAGTATTCATAAGGTGGCTGATCTCGCAACGCTTTCAACATTGCAATCCCGGCGGCAGTGGCAATGGGGTTGCCGGACAGTGTCCCTGCTTGAAAGACCTTCCCGGCAGGTAGAACGTGTTGCATGATTTCACGTTTTCCTCCAAACACGGCGAGTGGCAGTCCACCGCCAACGATCTTTCCCATGGTGGTTAAGTCGGGAGTCATGCCAAACAGTTCCTGCGCACCGCCGTGGGCCACGCGAAAACCGCACATCACTTCATCGAAGATGAGAACACTCCCAGCATCTTCGGTGGTTCGTCGGAGCGTTTGTAGGAATTCAGGAGTTGGAATGACGCAACCCATGTTTCCGCAGACCGGTTCCAAAATAACCGCTGCGATGGAATCACCGTGGTGTTTGAAGGTTTCTGTCAAACATTCGCAATCGTTGTAGGGTAAAACGAGTGTGTCGCGGCTGGTTCCTTCCGTAACGCCGGGTGAATTCGGGACGCCCAGAGTGGCCGCGGCGCTACCGGCGGCGACTAAGAGGCTATCGACGTGGCCATGGTAATTTCCGGAAAATTTGATGATTAAATCGCGTCCAGTGTATCCGCGAGATAGTCGTATCGCGCTCATGGTTGCTTCGGTACCAGAGTTAACCAAGCGTACCATTTCCACGCTGGGAACGGCATCGATTACCAATTCGGCTAGTTCGTTTTCGGCAACTGTCGGGGCGCCAAAGCTTGTTCCACGTTCAACCGCGGCGTGGACAGCTTCTTTGACGGGGTCAAACTGGTGTCCGAAGATCATGGGGCCCCAACTGCCAATAAAATCGATGTATCGATTGCCGTCAACGTCGAAGAGGTAAGCTCCCTCTCCTCGTTCAAAAACGATCGGTTCCCCACCGACAGCTCCAAAAGCCCTGGCAGCACTGTTGACGCCGCCAGGCATCAATTGTTTGGCACGACTGTACTGTAGCTGGCTTTGGCTATGGGATAGTTTCGTTTCGCTCACTTTATTTCCAATGAAAGTTCGGGTGTAGGGTGTAATGCTTGGTCGCTGCCTGCTGGAAACCTGAAGTTAGTTTGTGAACAGGCCGTCATCAAGCGGGTGTTCGAAACCTGTCGTTTTGGCAACGCGAGATTCGAACAATTCGCTCCAGTTTTTATTTAAGAGTTCGCTTGCAAGATGGATTGGGGAGGCTTTCCATTCCTGGCGGTCATTTCTTGTGGCGAGCGCTAGTCTCTCTAGTTTTTCAAGACCATCGTGAACTTCGAAGTCGACATCAATACCCGTGGTCTGCTCAAGGAACTCTTCGACTAATTTGTCCAATTCATCTTCGGTCAATCCTGGTTCAGTTCCGGCACATTTCCACAAGAACGTATAGGCTAGTACGGCTTCGCACAGTTCCTGCTCTTCGGCTTCGTTAAGAATCCGATAAATGACACCTGAGTTGTTGTCCAGGTTCTTAATGTAGAGACTTTCCGTCAATCCAAATTGATACTTATTCTTTGTATTTAGATAACTGAGAACTGATTTAAAGACGTAACCGCCGATGGCTCCAATTAAGATTGCCCATCCAAGAATGTTGGCAAAATGAAAGGCGAGCGATAATACTAGAACGCCTCTTGCAACTTTCCAGATGGTAAACGCCATGCCTGAAAGGGTGGGAAGTAGGATTTTGGCGCGATCTAGTTTGGTTAGACGAACTTTAGATCCCGGCAACAGAATCTCAAGATCATTTTCTGGAATGTTTTTAAACGCTTTTAGGTAAACAAATTTTTCATCGAGAGATTTTTGATTTTTTTTGAACTTATCCTTTTTGCCAGCGTTAAGTGCCGGGCTCATTCGGAAAGCCATGATCAGCCGTTGAAATTCGGGAAGCTCAATCGATTCGAGTCGGAATAGTTTTTGCCAACGGCGACGGGTTAGTTGGACAGTCCGGTAACCTCTGGCAAAGATTTCTAAACGTTCGTAGATGTCGAAGTTGACGTCCAGTTGAACGCCCCATTGGCATCCAACTTCAATCGCCCGTTCCAGTTCTTCCCTCGATAGACGTTTGTAATGGGCACTGAATAATAGTTTTTCAACCTCGCTCAGCAGAGCATTGGTCAACGCTTCTCGCTTTTCGATGGACACCGTTTCGAGATCGACGATATTGCTGTCCGGATCGAGTGTGTCGTAGATTTCTTCGAGGTAAAGTAAGCTTGCCAAATGCTCAACGTGAAAAATTGCCTGAAGTCGCGAGCAGAGTTTCTTGTATTCCAGGAGTTCACCGTCGGTAATTTGAAATTTACTGATCAGTACTTTTTGAAGGTCTTTTTGCCGCAGCGGAATAAAAGTAGTGCGCTTGGGCAATCCATCTACGATTGGATCGTCCTCGATACGACTGTTTAACGTCGGTGAGTTGCGCAGATTCAAGTGTATATTCGTACAGAAGATAAAGGTGACTGGTTGCCGGTGGAAATTCGTCCCTAAATATACACTGATTCGTGGCTTAATCCGATCGGTGCCTCAAGGTGGGGCGCGGTTATTTCATAATCTACACGAATTCGAGCCATCTTGGTTCTCTCCAGTTCTCATCAAAATCGGATTAATTGAACGTTTCCTCAATTAATTTGGATTGCGAAGGCACTTTGCAAAAAATAGTTTGTGGCAAGTAAAAAGTTCTGGCGTCTATAAGGCATTTTTTAAACGCGTCCAGGGCAGAATCCGTTTAGCAAGAGCTTTCGGTTTTTGGTAAACTGAATTTTCGGGATCGACTTTGATTTAACGAGTCGACAACTGGTTTAAATGTTGAGAAATGAGTCCATGATTGGTGCTTACCAAAAAAAACAGAAACTGCAGCGGCGTTCTGTCAGTGCCTTCCGTTTTTGCTTCTTTGTTTTGCTCGGTTTGGTCGGAGTAAATTCAGCGGGCTTTTTAGCGGGGCAAGAGGTTGTCTCAGATCAGATTGACTTCGGGTCCCAGATTAAGCCGATTTTGGCGGATAAATGTTACGCCTGTCATGGTCCGGATGAGTCCAAGCATGAAGCTGACTTTCGCATTGACCAAAAAGCAAGTTTGCTCGATCCAGAATTAGGGATTTTGATTCCCGGGGACCCTGACGCCAGTCTGCTCGTCGAGAGAATTTTATCGACTGATGCTGACGTAGTCATGCCGCCGAGTGATCATGTTAAAACACTTACAAAGATTGAGAGAGAGCTCATTGTCGCCTGGGTAGCACAAGGCGCGACGTGGGCTGAACACTGGGCCTTTAAATCACCTGTGGCCAAAAAACAGGAAGGCTTGGTTAAGGACTTCATTGACCAGTCGATTCAAGAGAGACTTTCCAGTATGGGGCTAAAGTCGTCGGAACAGGCGAGTCCGGACGCGCTGCTGCGGCGACTGAATTTAGATTTGATTGGTCTGCCACCAAGTCCGAGTCAAATTACTGAGTTTAAATCAGATGTGATCAAGCGAGGATTGGAAAAAGCCTATGAAACCGAAGTCGATCGCTTACTTGCGAGTCCGCATTTTGGCGAGCGAATGGCAGTGAACTGGCTGGATTTAGTGCGCTATGCTGACACGGTTGGTTATCACGGCGACCAAAACATGAGTGTCTCACCGTATCGAGATTATGTGATCGAAGCTTTTAATGCGAACATGCCGTTTGATCAGTTTACTCGTGAGCAGTTAGCGGGAGATCTTTTAGAGAATCCGTCTGAGGAACAATTAATTGCTTCTGGTTACAACCGTTTAGGGATGATGTCCGCCGAGGGCGGAGTGCAACCGGAAGAGTATCTCAATAAGTATGCGTCGGATCGGGTGCGGACCACCGCATCGGTCTGGCTTGGAATCACACTCGGTTGTGCGGAGTGTCACGATCATAAATTCGATCCCTTCTCCTCGAAAGAGTTCTATGAGTTTTCGGCGTTCTTTGCAGATATAAAAGAACAGGGACTCTATGCGGGGGCACACAACACTGGTTTATGGGGGCCTTCAATTAAGGTCGCAGATGATAAACTGCCCGGTTTGTTGATCCCAATCGACGAGGCGATTTCAAAAGTAAAAACAAGTCTCGCACAATCGCCGTCTGCAACACAAAGCCGATTGGCTTGGGAAGCGTCGCTGAAAAAATCGTTGCCAATTTGGAAATCGCTATCGCCAACACTGGTCAAGGTCCCCGAGGGCGTCAAAGCGGTTGCGGAGCCTGACCGTTCAATTTTGATTTCGGGAGAGAATGTGGCTCAAGCCGTTTATGGTGTTTCTGTTGAAGTAAGTGATTCACTTGAGGCGATCAGATTAGAGGCCCTACCGCATGAATCACTTCCTTCCAACGGTCCGGGCCGAGCGTCAAATGGAAATTTTGTGGTGTCTGAGTTGATCCTCATGAGCGGTGATCAACTGCAGCACTTTGAATGGTTTGACAAAGACTTTGCAGAGTGGCCGGAAAAATTAAAGGCTAGATTGGTCCAGTTGAGTGATGCGAGTGCCACGGTCGAACAGGTTCAATCTGCGAATCAGCATCCCGATAAAAAGTGGTCAGCAGCAAGTGCGATTGATCGAGACACCCGTGGAAACACGTGGGGTTGGGCCGTGCTTCCGCAGGTTGGCAAGGCTAATGAACTGGTTGTCCGGGCGAAAACGGGGCCGTTTAAAAAAGGAAAGTTTACCATCGTTGTTCGGCAACAGCACGATAACTCCACTCATACGCTTGGCCATTTTCGATTGTCGGGAACCGCTGTCGAGCAAGCGGTGGCGAACCCACTCGGTTCAATGCCACAAGACATTCAGGACATTTTGAAGGTTCTTGAGTCCGATCGCAGTACGGAACAGAAACAGGCGATTCACGACTACTATGTTTCCGTATCCCCGGAATATGAGAAAGCGAGAAAACAGATCAAGGCGTTGGAAGTCGAGCGGGATCAAATCGTCAAAGACCATACGCGGATTACGCTGGTAACGACTTCAGTCGAGCCTCGCGAAATACGAGTTTTGGCACGAGGGGATTGGATGGACAAATCGGGCGAACTGGTAAGCCCCTCGGTTCCCGCTGTGTTGGGGGGGCCGAATTGGGAGATTGACGGCGAGGGCAGCGAACCTGCAACCCGGCTCGATCTCGCTAATTGGATGGTCAGTCAAGATAACCCGCTTACCGCACGGGTTTTTGTGAATCGTATTTGGCGGTTGTTATTCGGTGCTGGAATCACAAACGTACTTGATGATTTCGGATCGCAAGGGGAGCCTCCGACTCACCCCGAAATCCTGGATCAACTCGCGGTTGAATTCATGAGTTCGGGATGGAATGTCAAACAACTGATTCGAGAGATTGTGCTGACGAAAAGTTATCGTCAAACTTCTGGTATTCGAACGGATCTGCAAGAGTTGGATCCCGAAAATAGAATGTTAGCACGGCAGTCGCGATTTCGATTGGACGCGGAGTTTATTCGGGATCAGGCTCTTGCCGTAAGTGGTTTACTGGTGAGGAGCCAGGGTGGTAAGAGCGTAATGCCCTATCAACCGGAAGGGCTGTACCGCCACCTGAATTTCCCGAAACGAAAGTACAAAGCGAGCAACGGAGTCGATCAGTATCGCCGTGGTTTATATACCCATTGGCAGCGGCAATTTTTACATCCAGCGATGAAAACGTTCGACGCGCCGTCTCGTGAAGAGTGTACTGCGGCCAGGCCCCGCTCGAGCACGCCTTTAGCGGCATTGGTTCTGCTCAATGATCCTTCTTATGTCGAGGCCGCGAGATCGTTGGCGACGCTTGTCTTGGAAAAGCGGAATTCGACCAAAGACCGAATTGATTTGATTTTTGAGAGAGCCTTTTCACGTGAGGCGTTGGAGAGTGAGAGGGAAGTGATTGAAGAACTTTTGGAATCCCAACAACAGTTCTACAAAGCGAATGTTGAGAAGGCGAGCGAATTAATTTCGATCGGACAAACTCCGAAGCCTACGACTGAGCAGTTCAACGTTCCCGACGCGGAACTGGCTGCTTGGACTTCCGTTTGTAGAGCCGTAATGAATATGCATGAATTTGTGTTGAGAAAGTAAAATGAAAATTGAAAATTCAAGCGAAGCAGAGTTGAAACGGGCTGCGCAACTGTCCCGGCGGACGTTCTTGAAACGGACGTCGACGGGGGTCGGCGGAGTCGCATTGAGTTCGATGCTTGCAGGTTCAGCAACCGCGGGGGGTGGCGGTAACTTGGTGATTCCGCCTCGGTGTAAACGTGTGATTCACCTTTGCATGGCTGGAGGCCCGTCCCATTTGGAGACGTTGGATTATAAACCAAAGTTAGCAGCGATGGATGGCAAATCCATGCCCAAGTCGTACACCGAAGGACAACAAATTGCTCAACTGCAGGGGCAACGCAATAAACTGAGAGTTTTGGGTCCTCAGCACGGCTTTAAAAAATGCGGTCAGTCGGGGAATCAAATTGGAAACGTGCTGCCACACATACAAAGCATTGCCGACGAAATGTGCATCATTAACTCGATGCACACCGATCAAATTAATCATGATCCTGCGCATAGTTTGATCAATACCGGGACAAGCATCCCCGGTAGGCCTTCGATGGGGTCTTGGTTGTTGTATGGGCTTGGCTCGGAAACTGATAATTTACCTGGCTATGTCGTTTTGACTTCGGTAGGCGGTGGCCAATCGCAGCCAATTGCGTCGCGACAGTGGCATAGTGGGTTCCTGCCAAGTAAATTCCAAGGTGTAGAGTTTCGATCTCAAGGTGAGCCCGTGCTTTACGTTAAGAATCCATCCGGGGTCGATCGTCCGCGACAAAAAGAAATCATAGACGCGGTTGAGCGGTTAAACCGTATCTCCCTCGCTTCGGATTACGATCCAGAAATTGAGACCAAAATATCGCAGTACGAATTGGCATTCAAAATGCAGATGTCGGTTCCTGAATTGGCAGATATTTCAGATGAGCCCCAGAGTATTCTTGACCTCTACGGTACGCAGGGAGCGGACGGTAGTTTTGCAGCTAATTGTTTGTTAGCGCGAAGGCTGGCTGAACGAGGGGTCAGGTTCATTCAGCTTTACCATCGAGGCTGGGACCATCACGGCAACATCAAACAAGGCATTGAGGTAACCTCAAAGTTTGTTGATCAAGGTTCGGCGGCGTTAGTCAAAGACCTTAAACAACGCGGAATGCTGGATGACACATTAATCATCTGGGGTGGCGAATTCGGGCGAACCCCGATGGCGCAGGGGAACGGACGCGACCACCACATCAAAGGCTTTTCCTGTTGGATGGCGGGTGGTGGTATCAAACCCGGAATGACTTACGGTTCGACCGACGAATTAGGTTATGCCGCGGAAGACAATCCTTTTCACGTTCATGATTTGCATGCTACGATGTTACATCAGTTTGGTTTGGATCATACGCGGTTGACCTACCGGTATCGAGGGCGAGACTTCAGGCTCACAGACGTTGCAGGAAATGTGGTCAAAGATATTTTGGCTTAAACCAGCTTTTGTTCACAGCGGTGCTGAATCGAGTGGTTGGAACTTAACCGTGCGCGATCTCGGTGTTTTGCAGGATCTACTTCCCTGTTTCCTCCCACCAGCCTTGGGGCGGTTTAAAGCCAGGCTTTAAGAACTGGGAATGCTGCCGTTCAAGAGATGGTTTTTGTTTATCTCGAATGTTAATCATTTCTTTCTGTTGTTTTTTGAGATCGAAGTTTGGGTTCACAGTGGGTTGGCGTGCATCCATTTCCGCGATCCAGCTTTTTAATTCCCGAGCCAGGCTTTCCTGGATTTCGGGGTGTTGGTCGATGATGTTTTTGGTTTCTGAGATATCCGCGTCGATATCATAAAGCTCGTATCGCTGGTCCTCTAAATAGTGAATTAACTTCCATTTTCCACGCGTGATAATTGAGGAAGGCTCACCTCCTTGGTTTCCATAATGCGGGTAGTGCCAAAACAGAGGTCGAGCGGGTAGCGTTTGCCCTTTTAACAGTGGGACTAAACTGAGACCATCAACGTGTTGGTTGGGGCGTAGGGGAAGCCCCGCCAACTCTAAAAGAGTCGGATACAAATCGGTGCCGATAACGGGCGTGTCGCACCGTTGCCCCGTGGTCGTAGAGCCTGGCCACTTGATATAAAACGGCTCGCGTATTCCACCTTCCCATTGTCGTCCTTTACCACCGCGGAGTGGTAAGTTGGAAGTCGCTTTTCCATCACCTGCAGAAACGCCACCGTTGTCGGATGTAAAGACTACGATGGTGTTTTCGGAAAGAGCTAATCGATCGAGCGTAGCGAGGACCATGCCCACAGCGTCATCCATTGATTCGACCATCCCGGCATAGAGCGGATTGTCTTGGACTTGTCTGACGGGTGTTGTTCGATCGATCAGGAATCGAGATTCTGGAGCATCGCCTAGCTGAGTGGCTTTATCACGGTACTTTTTCCAGAGCTTTTCAGTCGTTTGGATGGGGCCATGAACTGAATAAAAAGAGAGGTAGGCAAAAAAAGGTTCGTCCTTGTGCTGTTCGATAAATTTTACTGTTTCCTGGCCAAGTCGCAGAGGAAGCAGTTCCCCCTTGGGACCGCTTTCCATTTCCGGATTGCTGTAGGGGGAGAAATATCCGCCGGGTGGTGAACCGCGGTGGTGGCCTCCAATATTGAATTCGAAACCATGGTCGGTCGGCAGCGAACCCTCGCCACCGAGGTGCCACTTGCCAGCAAAAAATGTTCGGTAGCCTGCAGCCTGGAAAGCTTCGGCAAGCGTTTCATCTTCTGCCGGTAGCTCATGGTTGTATGTCGCAGGGAGTAATTTTGTATTTCGTTTCCACTGTGCCCCCTCTGCCGCTCCGATCCAGTCAGTAATATTTAGACGCGCAGGGTACTTGCCAGTCATGAGACTTGCCCGGGACGGACTGCATACCTGGCAGGTAGCGTAGCCACGGGTGAACTTCATTCCTTCGTTAGCGATTCGGTCAATGTGCGGACTCTCATAGAAGGTGCTTCCCTCATTGCTTAAGTCGCGCCAGCCAAGATCATCAGCCAAGATAAAAACAACATTCGGTGGGTTGTTTTCCGCTCCATCGTAAAATCCGTTCAGCAGTTGGGTGTCAAAAGCAAATGCAAGCAACATAATCGCTGCGATGGTCGCAGTGTTTCGGAAGTTCATTTTGAGAAACCTGATTTCTTGGGAAAATTGAGTTAACAACTTCGTGTGTCTCGCGAGGGTGGGAGGCGTTGTTGACGCAAAATATTTATAGCCGTTGAGGCAAGGGAAATCCATTACTCGATTACGCCGGAGAAAATAGACTAACCGCCCCGAGTGATTGGTCGTGACCGAGCAAGGGTGCCTATGGTGATTTAATCGTGGTTCTCTAGAAAGACGGAAGGAGTGCTGCTTGGGAGTGCTGCCTGGGAGTGCTTAAAGGTGTTTATGTTAGCGCATGAAAAAAGCTCATCAATGGTTGATGAGCTTGCGAATTTTCAATTGTCTGATTTACTAGACATCCACTTCGTCGGTCGATGGGGTCACGACGCGACCCATGTAGTACCCGCAATTTGGGCAGACGACGTGAGTCGGTGTTGTTGTGCTACATTTAGGGCACAATGTAAGTGGGCGAGGTTTGATTCCATCGTTGGCTCGGCGTTTGCCAGAACGGGAATTCGAATGTTTTCTCTTTGGAACAGCCATGATCTCTACCTGACGGAGGGTCTTGTGTGCATCTTTGATCCGAAATTTTAGCGACCGATTTATTTTCGCTCAACGCCTGATTTCGGTTTTGTCGATGAAAAACCCCGCTTTTTCTTTTGCGAGGTAGTTTCAAGCAGAACCGGTTTCTACTCGGAAGATACCTAGTAGGTGCCGGTTTAACACGGTTTTTACCGCGAAAAATGACTGCCGGCTCTGTATCCACCTCAATAAATCGACTAATCAACGCCTTTACTCCAAAATACATTGCGATTTTTATTGGAATAGACGAGCCGCTCACGACGCCCGTCTTCTAAAGATCCTCTCCATCGAAGTAGCCAAATTGGAACCAGCTTCCCGCCTGCTAGCTTGTTTAAGCCGTTGCTTGGGGCTGATTGGATTGCAACGTTCGAGCATCGGAACAGGTAAAACGCAGCATTTTACTGCTTAACTTCTCGCCAAAACGGGTTGAGGAATGAGCGAACGATTAGTTTGGTAAAGTTTGCGGATTATCGCAAGTTTGCCGAATGTAGCGACGATAAATACTTTTGTTGGTTCCGAGATGACTCAACTGCGCCTTTTGTGCAGCGGGTCATCGAAGGACAGAACCGGGGGGTTCGATGGCAGACCGAAGTAGTTTGCCAAAAGCGTATTCGTGGCTTGCTGCGAGCCACGAAGCGTTTTTTTTCGAACAAACATCAGGATCGTTCCGATGAGTTTCAGCCCCTCGAAAATCTTATTCTGCTCCGTTTTGGTCGCGTTTGTTGTCTCGGGATGCACGCCGACCAAGCCCATCTATTTTAATGATGTTGGGGATCTTTCGCATTACGTGGAGCAGGCGACCACCGTTGAGTACCCCGACGTGGCAGTACCAACACTCGATGAAGTAACTCAGGCCCATCGACCAATTACGGTGATGGACCCCGATTTTGATTCTTACGAAGATATTTCACTTGAAGACGCTGTCGCTTATTCGTTGGCCAACTCAAAAGTAGTTCGAGGCTACGGCACGCCCGCGTTGCAATCGACACGAGTCTTGCCTGGTCAGGATAGTTTGGCGGTAAACCCTGGCGTGGCGGCAACTTCCTATGATATTGCGATCCGCGAAACAGAACCGGGGTTCATTGGACAGCCTGGGCAAATTGGCAATCCATCAAGTCTGTCAACCAACGGCGGGTTAGATGTCAATCAAGGTGTCGAAGCGGCACTTGCTGATTTTGATGCACAGCTGACCGGCAGCATTAATTACGCCAAGTCAGATATTCCGAGGAACAGCATTCCTACGAGTCCGCTCAATGATCCCATCTTCCAGCAAGATCAGGTGTCATGGCAATCTGAGATTGGGAAAAAGACCGCCGGCGGAACTCAGGTCTTTTTTCGCAACGTCAATCAGTACACGGCTAATAATAACCCTTTGGCTGGAGGGGGCGGAGGTGGACTTCAGGTTCTCGACAGTTTCTATCAGACCAGTTTCGAAGCGGAGATTCGCCAACCTTTGCTTCGTGGACGAGGTGCATTCATCAATCGAATGCCGATCGTAATTTCTAGGATTGGGACTGATCAGCAAATTGCTAATTTAGAGTCAACGCTACAAAATAAAGTAACTAATATCGAAATTCGTTATTGGGAACTTTATTGTGCCTACCGAAGATTCGAAGCTGCAAAGACCGGTCGCAAGGCGGCTTTGGAGACTTGGAGAATCGTCAAGGATCAATTCGACGAAGGTTCAGAAGTTAACATTCAGCAGGTGGCTCAAGCAAGCGGTCAGTACCACTTGTTTGATTCCCAGGTCATTGACAGTTTTAACAACCTTCTCAATGTTGAAGGTCAGCTCAGGTATTTACTTGGCTGGGCTTCGACTGACGGTCGATTTTTGCGGCCGACTGATGAGCCTGTGATGGCACCGATCGAATTCGATTGGGAAGCTTCTTTGGCGGAGGCGTTGACCTATCGGCCTGAACTGCGTCAGGAACGATGGGAAGTCAAAAAGAAAGAACTTGCATTAGCCTATTCTAAAAACAGTTTGCTGCCTGAACTGAACGTCTCGATGGTTTATCGATGGCTTGGTTTGGGGAATCAGTTTGGTGTTAACTCAAGTAATAGTCAGCCATTCCCAAGTGCTGATAGCGGGGCTTTGAATGAGCTCTATGGTGGTAATTTTCAGGAAGTCCAATTCGGTGGTACGTTCGCGATGCCAGTCGGTTATCGCAGAGAGTTGGCCAATGTTCGCAACGCTCAGTTAAAATTGGCCCGAGAGATTGCCCGTGTTGAAGATATGGAATTGGATGTCACCAAGGAGCTTAGTGAGGCGATGCGGGCTCTGGCAGCTAATCAAATGGTGATGCAGGCTTCCTTTAATCAATGGAAAGACACGACAGTTGAAGAGGCTCACTTTATTCGATTGCAGGATGCGGGAGTAGAAACGCTGGACGTAGCCTTAGAGGCTCAGCGTCGGCGGGCTCAAGCTGAAGACACGTTCTACACGGCACTTTGTGAGTACAACAAAGTGATAGCTCTGATTCATCGTCGCAAGGGAACGATCCTTGCCTACAGCGGAATTAGTTTCAGCGAAGGGCCTTGGCCTGGGAAGGCGTACAGCGATGCTGATGAGCACGCTCGAAGACGAGGGGCAAGCCGACAAATCGATTACGGTTGGACTCGTCCCCAAGTCATCAGTCGAGGCGAAGACTGGCCGACATCGGATAACATCGGAGGGTCTCCGAAGGTTGGGGCAAGCAACAACAGTAGTGCTGAAGGTGGGGTGCAAAGCACCACCGACATGAATTCACTCAATGAATCAAGTTTTGATGACGCAGCTTTTGATGAAGTGCAGTTTGAGAGTGAGTTCCCGTTGTTTGAGCAATCAGAGCCGCGGTATCGGATTCCTGATCAGGGGGCCAATGCGGGAATTCAGCAGTACCAGCGAGTTTCTGAGGCGTCGTCTTCACGGGAAGCCGTGGTCGAAACTCAAAAAGTGAAACAGGTTGGGTATCAAGAGGAGATTCCAATTGTTCAAGCGGACAATTGGAGAGAAGAGTTGGGAGCGATTGGAATGAAGAGGCTTCGGTCGGGTAAATCAGGTGGAAGTCAGCCAGCGATTGACACTACACCTCGCCCGTCCAAACGGTTGGTGAAGCCGGCTCCGAATACGTTGAAGCTAAATGCATCAACGGAATCGGCAGCAAATAGCAACCGGTTGAACTGGGAGAAGTTTGGCTTCGATCGCCCAGAGGCTATGTCTCAGCGGTCGACTGCCAAGATCAAATTTAATTGAGTTAATCCAGGTTTTGAGTTTCGTTTAAATTTTTAATTTTATTCAATTGAAAATTAGCAGTCCGCCAGATAGATACAGAGTAATTTTATGAAACGCTCAATTTTGATAATCTTCGTGGCCACTTTGAGTGTGGGCAGTCTGGGTTGCAGTATGTGTTGCGGACCATTTGATTACGATTACCCGGTCTATGGTGGAAAATTTGAGCGGGTTAATTCAAGTTATGGCCGAGTTGGCTCAATTTTCTCGGATCCAAATGAACCAGACGACGGTCCGAGTCCGGATTCGAATCTTGAAGTGCAGCCGAGCAATGATAAAGGGCGTCGCATCGAAGAGTTGCCGCCTCCAAAGGAGTTGCTTGAATCCTTTCGTGAAAAGCAGACCAGTGCCGAGATGAGCGATATTGAAATCGAAGAGTTTTGGGTTGCTGAGCCTTTGCGATCTGAAAAGTGAATCACTCGTTTCTGTAGTTGCACCGCTGGGCATTGGATAGGTTGCTGCTAAAAAGTCGGCATCTAGGTAAGTCGGTTCCTAATAAGTCGGCCTGTCTGCAAAGCTATTGGCAATTGCAGATTTTTAATTGATGGTTGAAGCGGCAGGCTGAGCGTCATTCTTTTAGGCGTCTTACTTCTTATGGCATCTAATTAGTCTTCCTTGTCGTTTTTTTTTAAGGCAGCATTTTCGTTTTGCTGCTTTTTGCGCAATTGGATTGTTGTGCTAGGGAGTGTTCTGCATTAGGAATCTGTGCATCATTCATTGGCTAAAATTTGTTGTAACTCTTTCTCGGAAAGCTTAAGATGCGAGGAGCCATCTGAGGTTCCCAATTCGAATTGCAACGAAGATTGTGTGATATATGTTTGGACGCGACTATTGTGTGCTGATGCTGATTGTTGCAGCGGTTTTGCTGGAGAGTGATATCTCATCCAGTGCGGCATGCCTGCAGGCTGAAAAGCAAATTAAAACGAAACCCAACATCCTCTTTATTGCGATCGATGATCAAAATGATTGGATTGGCTGTCTGGATGGGCACCCACAGGTCAAAACACCAAATATCGACCGATTGGCGGAGCGGGGAACTTTGTTTTCCAATGCTCATTGTCAGTCTCCGTTGTGCAATCCATCGCGAACGAGCTTGATGACGGGGCTTCGTCCGTCCTCGACTGGGATTTATGGGTTGGCGCCTTGGATAAAGAGCTTGCCCGAATTTAGGGACTGCGAAACGCTTCCGCAGTATTTTTCGAATCAGGGCTACACGACTTACACGACTGGAAAGATTTATCACGGAGGGAATGGCAGAAAAAAGACGGATACGGAATTTGATGTTATTGGTACAGCGTCCAGTGTCGGCGCGCGACCGAAAGCCAAACTGGTTAACACTCCTTCTGGGCACAGGCTTGTCGACTGGGGGGTGTTCCCGCACGAAGACGAGGACAAGGGGGACTGGAAGGTAGCGGACTGGGCGATCAAGACGTTGGAAGGGCCACTCGCGGAAAACAAGGATGACGCCTTCTTCCTCTCAGTCGGTTTCTTTCTCCCCCATGTTCCTTGTTACGCGACGCAAAAGTGGTTCGACCTTTATCCCGAAGATGGTTTGGTTTTACCGCCGATTAAATTGGGGGATCGTCAGGATACGCCCGATTTTTCATGGTATCTCCACTGGAAATTACCTGAGCCGAGATTGAAATTTTTAACGGAATCCAATCAACTGGCAAACCTTACCCGTTCGTATCTGGCGAGCACGAGTTTTGTCGATAGCCAGGTCGGGCGTGTATTGTCTGCGTTGAAGAAGAGCGGTCGAGCTGAGAATACGATCGTGGTTTTGTGGTCGGATCACGGATTTCATCTCGGGGAAAAAGAAATCACCGGTAAAAATACGCTGTGGGAGGAATCGACAAGAGTCCCGTTGATATTCGCGGGCCCCGGTGTTTCTAAAGGAGGTAATTGTCGAGAACCGGTGGAGTTGCTGGACATCTACCCTACCCTTTTGGAGCTTTGTGAATTTCCAGAAAAGCGATCACTTGAAGGACATAGTCTTGCCCCGCAGCTTGCCAATCCGAGTCAGAAGCGAGACTTTCCTGCAATAACCACCCATAACCACGACAACCATTCGGTTAGATCAGTGCGTTATCGTTTTATTCAGTACGCTGATGGCTCTGAGGAGTTTTATGATCTCCAGTCTGACCCAAATGAATGGGTTAATTTGGCGGGTCGCAGCGAACTGAGTTCGTTGATTGAGAGCCATCGTAAATTTCTTCCGGAGAATAATCACCGTCCCGCTCCCGGTAGTGCAAAGCGAATTCTGGAGCGGATCAATGGTAAAATCATTTGGGAAGGTGAGGAGATAAAGCCGGGGGCTCCCGTTCCCGAGCTTTGAGAAAATGCGGAATCGGAGGGTTTGATTTATTCGTTAACGAGCAGGTTGACGATTCGGCAGGCATGCCCTTTGCTGCGAGAATCTTTCGTCGGGGCAATTCGGACAACGAGTTGATGTGCACCCGCTGGGAGCTCACTCTCGAGTACGTGAACCCAAGGGATATGAAGACCGCGGCTCCAACGAGTAAACAGGTTCAGTGGCTTGAATGCCGAGTTATCAATTGAGTATTCAATGGTACCTGCATCGGGGCCAGCTGCCAGGAATAGCCCGACGGCACGTCCCTCGAAATCTAGCGAGAATTGATCGCCGGGTTCGGTTCCGACCAACATGGGGACATCGTGGAAACCGGCTCTTACGCTGCCACCAATCTTGTTGGCACGGGGGTCACACGACTCGTCGATGTTGAATCCAGTTAGTTCCTTGGCGTTCTTTAGGGTAACCATTTTGCCGCGATCGTAACTGTACTGATCGATTGGCTCGGGAAGCGAATGGGGGACGGGTTGCTGGTTAGCGTTTCGAGGTTCCGCCCACGCTTCATTTAGCATTCGTCGAATCGAGGATGCATAGATGGTGTGTCCAAACGGCGAGGGATGGCAATTCTTGAAATCGTTTTTCCAATCAAATTGTTTGCCGTCCATTCGCTCCGTAATTTCACGCGCCAAATGTAACGAAGGAACGTTGTAATGCTCGGCAATTTGCTCATGTTGCTGGATGACTTCAGGAGTAACGCCACGACGATAGTTTGCCACATGTTGGGGATCAACGAAGTGCATCATCACAATGTCGATGTTAGGATTTTGGACTCGTGCGTGACGGATGATGCCTTCCATCCCTCTGGTCATTTCGATTGTTTTCCTTGAATTATGCAAGTCGTTTACGGCGGCTTCTTCGAATAGTAAATCGACATCTCCGTTGGCGAAAACGTCTCTCATCAGTCGGAACGAACCCGGGACGGAACCAGTCGATGAGATACCTGCATCAATGAATTCAAACTTTGTCTTCGGGAATTTTTGTTGAAGGTAATTGCAAACGAGATCGCGCCAGCCATTCATGGTGGTGATGGAGCCGCCGAGAAAAACGACGCGGCCTGTTTTTTGACTCTCAAATTTTTCGCGGCAATTATTGAGTGATCCACGGATTTTGAAATAGTCCTTTGACTTTGGGAGCGTCGATCCAAACCGTTCCATGAAGTCAGCTGCTCGAATGGGTTCGGGGTGGCTGAAGTGGTGTCCACCTGATTTTTGAGTGCCTTTTTCGACTTTGATTATGTCGATAGTACCTCCCAGTTCTCGATAACGCTTCGTCAAGACAAATGTATTCTCACTGGGCGGAACGATAACGTCATTCATCGAAACAATGTGTAAAATCGGAATGTTGTTTTGGGCGATCGGAGCAAGGATGTCGATTGGGTTTTGCTTAAACTCTTTTGCAGTTTCTTCGGTAAGGCCGTATTCAGACAGACAGGTTTGCCACGTCGGGGCATGTCCCCTGCCCTTTCCTTTACCACCCGGCCAACTTGAAATATCACTGACGGGGGTGTCACAGTAAATACAAGCGACGCGTTCAGGCCATCGCGACGCAAATTGGTAAACGAATAAGCCTCCTCTGCTAACGCCCTCGAGAACGCATTCTTTGCATAGTCCATTGGTTGTTAAATGTAGGTAAAAGTTGTTCCAGGCTTTCATCGCTCTGGGACTGCCGAGCAAGCCATTGGTGTTGATGTGGGCGATGTGAAAGCCGCGGGCCAAAAGAATGAGGTCGGCCTCGGCATGAAACCCCGGGAATCTGGCTCGCCAGACCCATGGATTTCCCGGGGCAGGCGTTTTAGGAGAGACAACATAGGCATCTCGGTTTTCGAACTTGAAATCAGTCTTATTGAATCCATTCCACTCGCTGACTTTTCCTTCCCAGACGGGAGCAACGAGGCGTTTTTCTTCGGTTTGTGCGAAGCAGGAATGTTGCGTCGTCAGCCCCAAAAACAGAACCACAGAAACCGCAATCGTAATGCGTTTGATAAAATTCGATTTCATATTTACCGACTCGACTTGTTTTATTTAGCGGGAAGTTGTGGTTTGAGGGGCGAGAACGACATTTTAGTTGAATCAAATGGTGCTGTGCAATGGAAGCAGTTCTTGCGATTCCGTTCCGTAGAACTTAGTCGTCAAGAATCTTTTTTGCTTTTTGAAGGAATTCAATTTCTTGCTTGAGGCCGTGCCTCTGAGAAAAGCTAATTAAATTGTCGATTCGTTTGACCGGATCTGCTTGAGTCGCAAAGATGATTTTTGCGTGGCATTCAGGGCACAGATGGACCGGTTGGCTGTCGGATTCCTTGAGGCTGTTGCTGCCTTGCATATTACAAGCATATCGCGTGCAGTGTTTGATCGAGAACATGTGCCCCGTTTCGTGAGTGGCCAGTTTACACGTCCGCTCAAGGCAGCGACGAAATGATTCAGGGTCGCTCGCAGGATCGCCGAACCGAGACAAGGACCAAACTCCGACTCGTTCTCGGAAAGACGCGTAGCCAAACACAAAATTCCAGCCATCTCCCGGCCACAAATCGGATGCCGTGAAAGCAATTAAGGCAAACGCATCTGGAGGTAGTTGGGGAGCCAGTTGTTTCTCCAGCAAGTGGGAAGTCAATAACTGGTGGTTGCCCTGTGTCGGATGAATTCTTTTTGCCGTCGCCGGGATTTCATCTTCAGATTGAGGGTCGAGTATCTTTACAGGGCAGCTGAAATAAATGGACAGGTATTCCGAACTGAGTTTAATGATCTCTTGCTGGCTTGGATTGAAATTGCCAATTGGCTGAACGTAGAGCGTGTGTCTGGCGGGTGTGAGGGTGAGTGGGCGACTGCGGAGGTATTCCGAAAATGACTGACCAGATTCTTTTTGCTGGGCCAGCCACTGACCAGGTTGAGGTTCACCGAGCAACTCATTGATTGGCTTAAGCTGTTTTGTTGTCTTTTTTAACGCAGGAACGCTCAGCGGACGAAACTGCCGCGACGATTGCTGCTGGCAAACGCCGAGCGAAAACGAAGTGCTTACGAGCCAGATAAACGATACGCAGCATAATGGGAGAATGAGCTTGAGCTGAAGGAAGAAGGGCTGCATGTTTTCTCAATTGCTAAAATCCGAAAATAGGCGAATCTCCGTTTGAACCGCCCCCTGCTGAATTCAAGTAAATTAGTGATGTTCTCTATCTTAGCAAATCGCTCGACTAACGTCGAAAATAGCCCTTCGCTTTCTTTCTTCCGGGCAAAAAAAAAACACCGTGGGCAACAGCCAACGGTGTTTTGTAATCTTAATTCACTCAGAATTAGGCGTTTTGCAACGCTTCTTTCATTTTTCGTCGTTCATCAATGATGTCTTCTTGAACGTTACGCGGTACTGGTCGGTACCCTCGCAATTCCATCGTGAACGTCGCTTGTCCCTGTGACATGGACCGCAGATCAGTCGCGTATCCGAAGGTCTCGCTCAGAGGAATTTCGCAACAGATCAATACTGAACCATCAGGCTTAATATCAGTCGATTCCATAATGCCTCGACGGGAGGTGAGATCACCTACGATTGAGCCTTGTGCGGGCTCGGGGCACTCAATTTCGCAGAACATAACCGGCTCCAAAATTTGTGGCTTGGTCTTGGTCATGTATTCGCGGAACATACCACGGGCAGCAGCCTGGAACGCCATCTCCGAACTATCAACGTCGTGATAGGAACCGTCTGCAAGCATCATTCGCATGCCAACGACCGGGTACTCTGCAAGAATGCCTTTGACGATTGACTGACGCATTCCTTTTTCGACGGCAGGAATGAACTGTTTCGGAATTCGACCGCTGACGATTTTGTCTTCGAAAAGGAAGTTGTCGACGACATCAGGATTGCTTTCATCCTTTGCGAATTCTTCCTCATCGAGTGGCTCGAGCCATCCCTTGATGTGGGCAAACTGACCGGATCCACCAGACTGCTTCTTGTGCTTGTAATCGAATTCGGCTTTGAGCGTCGGTTGTTCACGGTAGCTAACTTTCGGTGCACCGACTTCGACTTCAAGACCGTATTCACGTCGAATTCGCTCAACGTAAACGTCCAGGTGAAGTTCGCCCATTCCAGAAATGATAACTTCTGCAGTCTCTTCATCGGTTGAAACGCGGAAGGTTGGGTCTTCTTTTCGGAAACGCTGAAGAGCCTTACCAAGTTTTTCGCTGGCTCCTCGGTCAGCCGGTGCAATCGCAACCGAAATAACCGGATCTGGGACGAACATGTTTTCCAGCGAGCAATACTTGGGAGTTTCTGAGTACGTATCACCTGATGCACAGTCGATTCCCATAACCGCAACAATGTCACCGGCAAATGCCTGGTCAATTTCTTCTCGCTTATCCGAGTGCATGCGAACGATTCGGCTGAATCGTTCTTTGCGACTGGTGCGTTGGTTGTAGTATGTTCCGCCTTTTTTGACAGTACCTTGATAGATTCTCATGAAGGTAAGCTGACCAAACGGGTCTTCAACGATCTTGAATGCCATCCCAACGAGCGGCTTAGTCTTATCTGGCTCAAGCGGGAAGTCTTCGTCTGGATTGTCCCATTGCTTGGCCGAGATAACTCTCTCCAAAGGATTGGGAAGGTAGCGAACGATCGCGTCGACGAGCGGTTGAACGGCTTTGTTCTTGAACGCGGTTCCCATGAATAGCGGAGTAAAGCTTTGGGCTTTAATCGCTGCTGCGGCGACCTTGTAGATCAAATCTTTGGAAACTTCTTCTTCCGAAAGAAGCAATTCCATCATTTCATCGCTGTACATCGACAGACCTTCCAGAAGTTCCTGACGGTACTTCTTGGCTTCGTCGACCATGTCTTCTGGAACTTCTTCTACGAGGATTGTCTCACCTTTGTCTCCGTCGTTTCGGTAAGCCTTCATCTCAATCAAATCAACAACGCCATCAAAGTTTTCGCCAAGACCAATGGGTAGTTGGAAAAGGATAACTTCGACGCCAAGTTTCTCACGCATTTGATCGGCAACCTTAAACGGGTCAGCACCCGTTCGGTCCATCTTGTTGACGAAGGCGAGACGAGGAATTCCGTATCGCTTCATTTGGCGGTCAACGGTCAGCGATTGGGCTTGAACACCACCGACCGCACACAGCACCAAAACCGCACCGTCGAGAACACGTAGAGATCGCTCAACTTCTACGGTAAAGTCAACGTGACCAGGCGTATCGATCAGGTTAATCGTGTGATCATTCCAAGTCACCTGAGTTGCGGCGCTGGTGATCGTGATACCGCGCTCTTTCTCAAGTTCCATGTGGTCCATCGTCGCGCCGTCACCACCGCCACGTACGTCTTCAATTTTGTGAATTCGTCCGCAATAAAAAAGGATTCGCTCACTGAGAGTCGTTTTTCCCGAATCAATGTGGGCTGAAATTCCGATGTTCCGATAGTTCTTCAGGTTCATCAATGCACCGTCAACAATTAACTTTATTCTTTGAATGAAACAATTTGGCCGCTTCCGATATTCGGACCCTCCGGCCGTTCTGAGGCAACGCACCTCGGTGTCGTGTGTAGAGCAAATCGCAGGTTTGCGAAAAAGCTATACAAAAATCTAGTTGGTGGGGTATAGGTTAAATCGGCCTAATCCACCGCAAACTCCAACTAGACCGGCACACAGTTAATCTTCTGTGAAACAATCCGATTGGATGATTGGCGTTCAATCCAGCGTGCAACTTTTTGCAGAGATTCCACAAAAATCCCGACAAAACAACTGCCGGGCGAAGTTATGGCTCAAAGGCAGAAATTCTGCCATCGCGTAATCTTAGTTAATCCAGTTTTGTCGGGAAGCCCAGTTTGCGGTTTTTTGCGGTTAAATTTGGGAGAGCAGCGGTCACGGCATGATTGATAACTAATTCTTATCGCATGGGTCGGTATGCTCGCTACGAGTTATATCGACGTGTCGGTCCAAATCAAGGTGGGTTTAGAGGTCTTTATTGGCTGGTTAGCGGTGTCGTTAGTTGATTTAGGTCGGGTGTGGCTAAGTGTTTTCATCTGGTGTGCAAAGCTGGCATTGAGCATTGGGATAGAAGTTTGGCACTCTAAATAAAGTAGATCGTTTCAGGCGAGCTTTGCTTTATCTCTGTTTTGACGAATAGGAAACCAACTAGTTTCCTCGTTTCATTTTGGTTTGGCAATCAATTCGTTCCACCTCGGCCTGGTCATTGCCCAGTTTCGTAATCGTCACGTTTCTAATTGACCGTTTTTATTGGCCCCAATCGGTTGTTTACAGAGTCGATGTTTAGCGGTTCAAAAGGGGCGGGTGGATTTTATGGCCGCGTTTTTAAAGAGGGTTTGCCAATTCGCGAAGCTTCGCGACAATAGAAGCCCCTCCATGTCCAGTTTGTGGAAATGGTCAATTTTGTTAGGGGGAGCGGCTGGGCCCTCCAGAGGATCTTTGGTTTTTGGCGGTAAAGAATTAACGGGTAACATTGTGCAGCAGATCAGAATTGATGAATCTAGAGGTAGCGGACACATTCGGTTTAGTGTGGCAGCACTCATGCTGGTATTTGTCTTTGGTTTCACCTCCATCGCGAGATCGCAGTCGGGACAAGCGGAGCAAACTCCGGTTCCTGAAGCTCCCGTCATTGAGCCGGCCAGCGACGAAGGGCAAGCGGCGATACCGCAATTTAAATTTCCTGAAAATCTTCAGTGCGAAATGATCGCGGCCGAACCGGATGTTGCGAACATCGTTGCCTTCCACCGTGATTATCAGGGCAACATCTACGTTTGCGAGACGTTCCGTCAAGGCAAAGGCGTTGAGGATAACCGCAATCATGCTCATTGGATGGATGAAGAGTTGGCGGCTCAGACGGTTCAAGATCGAATCGATTACGTAAGAAAGTACATTCCGGATGCGGATCAGGCTTACACTGCCAAAGATGATCGAATCCGTTTATTAAAGGACACCAACGGAAATGGAAAGCCGGATTCGATAACGGTATTCTCAGACCGTTACAATAAACTAGAGATGGGCACCGGAGCAGGTGTTCTGTCTTATCGGGGAAAAGTCTATTACACGTGTATCCCTGACTTATTTGAATTGCAGGATGCCGATGGTGATGGTGTCGCGGAAATTCGAAAATCATTGCATACCGGTTATGGCGTCCGCTATGCGTTCCGCGGCCATGACATGCATGGTTTAATTGTCGGTCCTGATGGGAGACTTTACTTCAGCATTGGTGACCGAGGTTATAACCTTTCACCCACGATTAAAGATCCAGCCTCCGGTGCAGTATTCAGGTGC
>Ga0214479_100029_pt1 | contig 78680 bp, 60 predicted proteins | sample M1_20Mar14CPVII9_5_FD_165054 | JGI IMG/M metagenome (GOLD analysis project Ga0214479, IMG submission 165054) | Marine eukaryotic communities from Monterey Bay, California, United States - M1_20Mar14CPVII9sort6BwellE14 | ecosystem: Environmental > Aquatic > Marine > Unclassified | place: USA... | reverse complement strand
GACGTAACGGTTGGTAAACCCAAATACCGGCTCGCCGAATTCCAGTTTCGCCATTGCGTCTTTCGTCATCTCCCGATCTTCCGGATGCACAAAATCTAAAAATGGCCGGGCAAGTAGTTCGCGTTCGGTATAACCAAGAACCCGATTGAAATTACCATTGACTCTGCGGAAGTATCCGTCGAATCCAGCAATACAGAACAGATCGAGAGACAACTCGAAAAATTGACTAATGTCGTTTTTCAATCGGTCGAGTGCCGAGTCACTGTAGATCGCCATTTCCTTCGCCAGAATCGCAGCATCCCAAGGTCGATCAGAGGGGTTTGGCTGCAGACATAATTTCGCCAACCGGATGAGTGCTTTGTCATAAACCGAGCGATCTAGCCGGGCATATGCATCCGCCAGATTCGCGTCTTTTGCCAACTGCAAAACCTCCATCGGACACTCTCCCAGATAAGGGGGATGACCAGTAAGGACTTCACACAGAATTGCCCCCAAACAAAACACATCTGTCCTCTTATTAACTCGCTCTCCATTGGCCTGTTCTGGTGCCATATACGGCAGTGTGCCATGCACTCGCCCATTCTCGACTGTACTTTCCTCTGAATCAGGAGTTGCCAAGAATTCAGCCGCCGAAAGATGCGGCACTTCCTCTGAATCAACAGACCGCGCAAGCCCCCAGTCCATAAGGTGAATTTCACCGAACTCGCCGACCATGATATTTGCCGGTTTGAGGTCAAGATGAATGAAGTGTTGCGAATGAGTGTAAGCCATAACCTGGCAGACATAAGAAAACACGTGCAGTAATCGAGCATCTGGATTCTCTCGATTCCTACGTTTTCTGATGAGCGAATCGAGCGTTTCTCCTTCAACAAGCTTCATTACATGAAAGGGCCGCCCTCCAGTCGTTCGCCCAAACTCATAAATGTGCACGACCCCTGGATGCTGCAAGCTCCCCATAATTTTCGCCTCCTGGATGAAGGCCTTAACCGCTGCGTCTGAAGTACCGTGACCGCAACTCAGCAGTTTAACTGCCACATCTCGATTCAGATCAAGATCACGAGCACGAAACACCACCCCCATCCCGCCACGGCCAATTTCACCGATGAGCTGGTACCTGCCGGTCGTTTCAATGTACTCATCTGGATCCGCATCGATAATTTCGAAATCGTCTGAGGCTCTGGTATCCGAAAGGTTGCCATGTCTCGTTGAATCCATTTGCAGCTCCGACTTGTATTTGGCAAACGATAATTGCAATCCTTAATGCCTACTTATGACTGAACCTCGACGAGAATCTCTACCGGCATTTTAAGTGGCCTAGTTCCCGGAGCAAAACAAAAACAGCAGAAAATTGATTCCCATCCCCAGGTTATTAATTGGCAACAAGCGCCTTCCAACAACCTATCACCCTTAAAAACCGAAGAATTGTCAAATGAGCAGGCTTTCAATTGTGAAAACCCGCAACCGATGGCGACCCAAGAAACAAGATTATGCAAAACACAACTGGAGCGGCACACGTAAAATTAAGTTCCCCGCGGCTGTTGATAATTTGGGTGATCGGCTTTCCCAGTCAATTCATACAGGAATCGACTTGGTTTAGTATCCCTTGGCTTTCCCCACTTTAACCGCGTCAGCGACATCGACATAGTCAACCTTTCTTCAGCACGCGTCACCCCGACGTAACAAAGCCGACGTTCTTCATCGATCGATGCATCGTTTTCCAAAGAGCGATGATGAGGCAGAATCCCTTCCTCCAACCCGACAATGTACACCTCAGGAAATTCAAGCCCTTTCGCGCTATGCATGGTCATTAACGCGATCGCATTCTTTTTCAGTTGCTTTTCTTTTTCATCATTTGCGTCCTGCTCCCCGAGCAAAAGCTTGTCGAGAAAGTCGTCCAGTCGAGGCTTTGCTGCGGACTGTTCGTATTCGCTTAGCGAGTTAACGATCTGCTCCACTACTGCCCAACGCGATTCCCGCTCTTCGGGTTCAGAATAAATCCGATCAATTTCACTTCGATACCTAATATTTTGAATTAGATTTCTGGACAAATCGACAAGAGAATCATTCTCCGTTTGATAAAGCGTCTCCTCAATCTGTGAAGCCAAATCTTCAATCCCTCGTAGCGTTTTGGCATTGAGAGTTGGGCGCTCTTCAGCCCCCGTCACCAGATCCCAGAGCGAGACTTTATTGTCTATTGCGTGCTTAAGCAAAGTTTCAATTGATTTTTTCCCAATTCCGCGAGGCGGTGTATTGATTATCCTCAACACAGATACCTCGTCCGGTGATCCACCGATCAAACGGAGATAGGCCAACAAATCTTTGACCTCTTTCCGATCAAAGAAGGACATCCCTCCGACAAGGATATAAGGAAGCTTTGCCTTTCGCAGCTCGGTCTCAAAAATTCTCGGCTGCTCATTGGTGCGAAACAAGATGGCGAAATCGCGTGGCTCTCGCCCTTTTTGCTCAAGTCGCTTTCGGATGCTGTGAACGGTTTCCTGCGCCTCAACGGTTTCGTTTGGAAACTGAAGGATGGCCGGTTTCTCGCCGCCTGACCTAGCCGCTCGCAGGACCTTATCATGCCTCGTCTTGTTAAACTTAATCAGCGTGTTAGCGACTTCTATAATTGCTTCCGTTGAACGGTAATTATCTTCGAGGCGAACCACCTTTGCATCTGGCCAATCGCGATGAAAACTCAAGATATGCTCGACCTCGGCCCCCCTCCATCCGTAAATTGACTGATCATCATCGCCAACAACGCAGAGATTTCGATGCTCGGCCAATGCCTTCACGATCCGATATTGACTCGTGTTGGTGTCTTGATATTCGTCGACAAGAATATGATCAAACCGAGCCGCTTCGGCCGCGCGGACGGATTCGTGTTCGTTGAACAGCTTTTCGGTCAACAACAACAGATCATCAAAATCGACGGCTCCCATTAGCTTGAGTTGCCGCTGATACCGCTTGTAACCAATCGCTGCGAGATGCTGAGCGTCCGTCTCACACGCAACCTCCGCCTGAGCTGGCGTCATCGACTTGCACTTCCAGTGCCCAATCCAATAGAGCAGTTGATTCGGCGCGAGCAATTTATCCGACACGTTAATTTCCCGAAGTACATTTCGGGCCAAACCCTCTTGATCGCCCCGGTTATAGATCGCGAACTTTAGTGGGTAACCCAGCGGCTCAATTTGTCGCCTTAGGATCCGAACACAAAGGGAATGAAACGTCGAAATGGTTGGGGTATGGTCGACTGGGACCTTTCCATTTTTCTTCGCTTTGACGGGGTAGGACTTCCCCATGCTAATGCCAAGCATCTTACCCAATCGCTCTTTCATCTCGTTAGCCGCTTTATTGGTGAACGTCATTCCAAGAATGCGTTCTCCGGGCACACCAGATTTAATCAATTTTGCAATCCGAAAGGTAATTACACGCGTCTTTCCCGTTCCAGCCCCAGCCAAAACCAAAAGTGGGCCAGATAGGGTATTTACGGCTGCATACTGATCGGGATTCAGTCCACTCATTAAATTTCAAATAGATTCAGGTTTTCTAATTACTAAGCAAACAACGACACTGAATAACATAAAAATAACAGCAATCGCCGCTTAACAAGCCGAAACGGACATTTTCATCCCGCCCACACTAATGTAACGGGTGATCTCTTGTTAGATGAGGGGGCGGGAGATGTTGGGTCGCTATTGACCATCAGTTCAAAACGCCCGTATACTGCGTTCTTGAAAAAAATTTCCCAAAAGCATGCGGTCGATTTTCGACCCATCCACGAGACAGGCGACCAGCCCAAATGGCCAAAAAAAACAAAAGAAGATCTGGAAAACCACCGGTTGAAGAAGTCGAAGAACTTACAGCAGCCGAGCAATTCTACGAAAATATCAAACCACATATCACGACCATTGTCCTGGTCATGATCGCGGGTACGCTTGGCTTTATTGCCATCGTTTTTATTATCAACAGTAGCCTCGCTAAGTCAGAAGGAGAATGGCGAGCACTCGCTCAGGCTTCTTCAGTGTCTTACGTCTCCGGAGACTTCAAAGCCCTCGATCTTGTTTCGACTGAGTACTCTGACACCAAAGCTGGGTTGTGGGCACTGCAGATGTCAGCAGACAATCGACTGCAAAATGGCGTACAAGCAATGATGGACGACAAAGTGGCCGCGCAACAACTTTTAGAAAAAGCTCGGGATAACTTTCAAACAATTGTCGATGCCCCACAAGCAAACAAGACATCGATGCTTAAGCTTCGCTCACTTTATTCGCTGGCCTATTGCCTCGAGACACTTGGCGATCTACCCGCGGCAAACAAGAACTACCAAACGCTAATCTCTGAAACAGATAACTCCGCTTTCACTAGTTTGGCACAGCAAGGATTAGAAAGAACTTCAGACCAGCGTTACGTAGCCATCTTTGAGAAGTTTAAAAACTACGAAGAGATGGACATCGGAGAAGCCCCCGGCGAAGAAATCTCCGCTGCCCCGTCTCTCGATCTTCCTCCCGAATTGCCTCCGGCGCCAGCGGCACCCAACAACGATTTCGTCCCACCTTCGAAAGAGAAGCCTGCAGACGAGAAACCTGCAGTAGAAAAACCTGCAGACGAAAAACCTGCAGTAGAGAAACCTGCAGTAGAAAAACCTGCAGACGAAAAACCTGCAGCAGCCGCGGGCGGGCAACCCGATGCTGAAAAAGATAAAACACCCTAGATCGATTACTTAAGTCTTCAATCTGGCCTGAATAACCAAGGACTCGGTTCAACAGTGGAAACTGCTTGAATGGAGTCCTTTTTTATGCGTTCGCTCTTACGTCAATTGACCTTCAGGATCATTTTTTTCGGACCGGTAGCACGCACGTTAGATCGCTGCTTCGTCCATGAAACTCTTGGGCTCTACGGCGAGCGTCTTGCTGCGAGACACTTGTTGAAACAGGGCTACTACATCACGGCTCGTCGATTCTTGGACCGTTATGGTGAAATCGATTTAGTGGCAGTCGATCAAAACACCATCGTCTTTGTTGAGGTCAAAGCTCGCAGCAGGATAAAATATAATTCCCCTGCGGAATCAGTGGGCAAAGAGAAACAAGCTCGAATCATCCGAGCATCAAAGCGTTATTTAAAGCAAAATCATTTAACAGACTGCCCAACTCGCTTTGACGTCATCGCCATCGTCTGTTCGGCCCCCGGGGCAAGGGCAGTCACCACGCACTATTTACATGCATTTGAGCCGCAAGCTTCGTTTGAAATTTTCTAGAGAGTGAAAAAACAGAACGCGTCCACAGTTGACCTTAAAAACCAATGCCTGACAAACGATTTAAAATTGAAAATCTCAAACAACTGCCTAGCCAGAATTGCCCCTGCGGTCTCGCCAAAAGAGCCTTTACGGAGGATCCCGAAAAAACCGCAACCATTCACCTCGTAGAAATCAGCCAAGACGCACGCGCTCACTACCACAAACGAACAACTGAAATTTATTACATCCTAGAAGGCAGCGGGCAAATCGAGCTTGATGGCGAGTTGTTTAATGTAGAACCGCACATGACCGTGATGATCAAACCTGGGTGCCGCCATCGTGCTGTCGGCAAAATGAAAATACTCAATATTCCAGTCCCAGCATTCGATCCCAACGACGAGTTTTTTGATACCGAGACGGACTTAACAGAAATTTCGAAGTGCCAGTCCGAATAAATCAAAACCGACGTCACTCAGAGCCAGTTTAAAATGATTGAGTGAAAGAGCTATTGACGATCGTAGTAATTTGCGAAGCATTTAACTCCGCACCATCATTCATCAAGTTGTTACTGTCGGACACATGATTGAGACCTAAATTATGTCCGATTTCATGAGCCACCACGCGAGCCACCACATCTCTTCCGCCGAGAAAACCGGGCAAATTATCGCCGACATGCATCGTGATCCCGTTCCCGCCGACATAGGCCAAACCGTTGGCGGTGTTTTCCGTTGTATCAGCAAACCCCGCGGCAATTTCTACGAAATACATATCAATAATCAAACTTGATGAGTCGCCAATTCCAGCAACATCACCGGCATTTACAATTGTTGTTAGATCGCTATTGGGGCGAGTCCCACCATTACCAATATTGGCGAACGTATTATCATACGTTTGCGGAGCCAACCACTCGACATCCACTTGGGCCTGTAGGTAAATCTCATCAATCAGTCGTTTGATCTCTGCTTCTTCTACCGCTGTTCCCAAGAATTCCGCAGTGTTTGAGCCATTTGTGTTGGAGACGATAATTGGATTAATAGTAACACGCTCAATCACATCGGCTTCGGCTACGCGATCGCCATCTGAGAATCGAAAATTCTCTGTGTTGTTCGCAAGATCGGTCCCCTCGACATCGACCGTATCGTCGACCACCAGTTCATCACCGCTTATTGTGATGTTGAACCTGTTAAACGCAAAACTGAAAACTACAAAATCATTTCCGTCGCCGGCGTCAACAACGTCGTCGCCAAATCCTGGAATAATGTAATCGTTCCCGTCTCCGCCTGAAATTGTGTCGTCACCCAGTTGCCCAGCTAAATAGTCATTGCCAGCACCACTGATAAGTGAATCACTTCCATTTTGACCATGCATTCGGTTTTCACCATCGCCGCCGGTTACCTGATCGTCACCATCACCGCCATAAAAGATGTTTAGCCCCAGCCCGCCCGAAAGCACGTCGTTTCCAGATCCGCCGAGAACTAAATCAGCATCAGCAGGATTCGTCGCTCCGGGCAAACCTCCGTCGCCTAAATTAACGATATCATCCCCGCCCAGCGGAAATATTTGATCGGCGCCGTCTCCGCCGGAAATTGTATCCACATCAGAACCGCCAAAAATCAAATCTGCGTCTTCATTCCCAAACAGCCGATTTAATCCCTCTCCTCCAAAAACCCTGTCATTGCCAACACCACCTTGAATCACATCCGCGCCAAGACCGCCAAGCAAACGATCGTCACCGCCAAAGCCTTGGATTGTGTCGTCACCGTCACCACCATTGACGACATCTATCCCTATGCCACCAATCAGCGTATCGTTACCGCCGTTACCGAGAATTAGACTTTCGACCGGAGTATCGTTGGTGAATTCATCATCGCCTTCAAACCCAATAAAGATAACCTTCGATACCGATGTCTTGGAAAAACTCTGCTGAGGAAATCCATCCAAACGAGCCCGATAAGTTTCAGAATCGACTTCAATAAAGCTCCCAACATTCGAAGATGCATCTCCCGCGATCGTCACTTCACCAGACGAAAAATAAATGCCAGCCAATAAGTTTCGAGCCTCTAAATGTTGAAAACTCAATTTATTAATTTTCGCAACGCGTCTGCGGCTGCTCGCCTGCGACGTTCGCTTTTTCGTCCCTTTAAACGCCGCCTTGAAAAAATTCATCATCATTTCGAAACCCTGTTTCTGGTTGATCTCTGCTCAAAGTCTTTTTCAAATCTACCTTATTAGAAAATTGTCGCACGACAAAGACTGGATTTTTGAGGAGTTTAAATCGTGATGCAGAAAGCTTCATGCCAGCACTTCGGGACTCGATCCGAATCGTCGCCTGCTTAAGATTCCAATGGCAATGACCGCTTCACGCCGGCGAACGACTCGCTTAAAAGCAGAAAAACCGGCAAAATAAGAGCTTCCGCGAGTACTTGCCGACCCACTGCGTCCACAACGCAATGAAAACCGCAACCGGATCGTAAAGCGTTCCAACAATTTTCCGTGTTTACAAAAACAAACGTTTTTCATGAACGATTATTTCACCATTACTTTTACGCGCGCGATGAACCAACTCCTCTCCTTCTCCCCGGTATGCATAAACTGCCTCTCCAGGACTGACGAGTCTATTCCAGTATTTCTGAAAAACGGTCACATCGGATTTGTTTTTTGCCAAGGCAGTTGGAACCGCATGATACATCGCAATTTCGTTTTTTGTCTTTTCAAAGTAATGCCCCAATAGCTCCGGAAGAAGACTCGACAGCCAAGTTTCGTAACGGCGCTTGACCTGCCTTGGGATTAAATAGCGGGGACGATCAATTGGCCCAAGCAGTTCCTTGATTGCCTCGCTAAATTGCAAACCCTCAGTTGGATTAGCTTCCTCCAAAAATACCCGCACATACCCGCCAGACAGTTGGCCTAAACGATATCGCAACCCCGATCGAAAATGACCAAGCTCAACAAAACTAAGCATGACTGCTTCAGCCATCGCGGAAGTGAGCGACTCCTCTGTCCAGATTTGTTTCTTTTCAATTCCTACCGGAAACCCAAAACGCTTGTTTGAGGTTTTTATTTCAACAGCATTAATCGGCTTCGCAAGAAAGGGATCGCCAATCTTCCAAAGTCCACGAACATGATCCCGCCCCTGACTGCGGCTCAGCATTTCCGAGTTGAGCACCGAAGCGGCTCCAAGTATTCCCTCAGGTTTCACATCCGTAAATGCGGGATGTACGTGCCCAACGCCCATTTCGATAACCCCATCATCACTCACCCCGTACAGATGCTTGTGCTTATCTTTGAACCGGCGGTAATCATCAAAACCCTTATTGAATTCTGGAGCTAAGCAGACGACATCCCAATTGTTGGCTAACTTGTCCTGCCAGGCAGGGTCGAGACGAAAGGATCGACCTCGCAATTGATTGATACTCATCTTGGTCGTAACGGTCGTTAAATCGATTAGGACGTTAATTTTATTTGCATCCCAGCCCTCACCTAACAATCCGCGGGTTCCAACCAAACAGCGTGTCAAACCTTCTTGAAACAGACCAGTAATCATTTCAACGTAGACCCGGGGTGCCCAATCTGAACCCGCACCACTAATCTGCCGAAATCCTGACATCTCCTCCGACGACAATGAAACCGTTAAATTGCGTTTCGCCAGCCACGCCCGACAGTCTTTCAAAAATTCTTCTTCTATTTCGTCGTCGATCAAAATAGTAGTGCCGGTTAAAAGAATAGGGTCAAGAAGGTCCGTCTTTGGATCACTTAAAACGGATTTAAACGCCGCAATCGCACCTCCCGTTTCACAGTCCATTAGGTCTTTTAATTCCGATGTGACCGCGGAAGATCTTTCGAAATCAGCAATAACTACTGCCCGCAACTGTTGGTCTAAGTTGTCCATTTCCTGTTGAAGAATAGGCACCAAAGCGTCAGACTTACTTTTGGAATAGGCAAGCACCCGACCGACCGGTGAAACGCAAGGCCGAGTTCCCGTTTCGGTCACCTGAAATCCAAGCGTCCGCAAACTCCGCGTCAGTTGTTCTCCCACTTTCTGCAACTCAGATTGACCTGATCGCCTCAAAAAATACCGAATGAAACGATCCAGGACCGAAACCCAGTACTCCAACGGGGGCACGGCCGAAGGTAGCTCTTCGACACCCAGCTCAGGCACATCTGGCGGCAATTCAATTCCCCGGCTAATCAAAAACTGACGCGCAGCAAGTGAAAACAAAGGATCGCGGCGTTCAAAATTTGCCCAGCTCGTCGCCGTCCCCACAGGCAACGTCAGTTCCGAAAGCGTTTTACTTACCCATTCCGGTAAATTCGAGGGCGGGTCAACAGGGCAGGGGGGGCTATCTTCCGGCAGGCAATTTAGCTTGCTCTTTAAAAATCCAAGGTCGCAAACCTCTTCGATTAATTCACTCAACTGGTTATCGGCTGTTGCGATAAACTGCAGCTCACTGTTGTTTGGACGGACAAAATACGCCAAGTCTTGATAGGGAGCTAAATAGCCATCTTTGACAACTGCGGGAACAGGCACGTCAAAATCTATCGGTCCAAAAAATTGATCATACCGCTCGACGTCGCGATCGTCTTTGCCCGAACGATCTGGCGGAGTCGCCGTTAACCCCAAGACAATGGGATCACCAAGCATCGTCATCGCATCGGCCAAAACCCTTCCCCAATGCCCGAGCAGATGATGGCACTCATCTAAAATTATTAACCCTACGTCAAGTTCCACCAGCCGACTCAGCGTTTCACGACTCGACTGATGGAGTAACGAAACGGAATCCCCACCGCGAGCAACCTCGTCACGAACCTTCTTTTTAAAGCCACTTATCTGTTTTTGATAATACCCGGGGTTCTTTTCGCGAAGATCTTCAATCCACCAATTCGCCTCTTCCAAGTTCGCAACTTGATTTTCATCGACCAACTTATTCCGCCACAACTCCAAGCCCGACCGATCAATCTCGGGCAACCCCCGAGAGGGCAGAGTCACTGACTGATAGGTTAGCGATGTCAGCAGTTCCGGTTTTCGTGGATCGGTAGATACAAACGAACCAAGATTCCCTTCGATCTTAAAGAGATCGACCCGTGATGCCCACTGCGATTGAATTGCAGAATTGGGAGATAAAACGAGACAGGGCTTTCGTACAAGTTCTGCCCACAAGTAAAGCCCAAGGACCGTCTTCCCCGAACCAGGGGGAGCAACGACATGCAAACGACGCTGCCCCTGAGATAATTGCTTTTTCGCAATTTCAAATACTTCTTGTTGAGATGGCCTTAATTGGCCAGCAAACTCAATTTCAGGAAAAAACGAATCGCTCACTCGTTCCTCGAATTCTAGATATCCAATTAAATGAGACTGTCAAAAAGACAACCCACGAGTGACCCGTCAATTTTTTAGCGATTACTCAACTTTTCAACTCGCACCGCACAGACTTTATATTCTCCGGTGCCCGTCACCTGATCGCCAGCGTCATTGGTCAAGAGATTAGCCCGGGATTCTGCAAAATGCATCGGCATCCAGATACAACCTGGTCTCATTCGAGGAGAAACCCAAACTTCAGCTTCAACCTCACCACGACGAGACAATACACGAACACTCTCGCCATGCTTTAAATCCAACTTCCTCGCGTCACTGCGATGCATCTCAATAAAATTGCTGCGTTGTTTAGCAACTGGACCGGCATCGCGTCGCGTCTGAGTCGCACTATTGTAATGGTAAAGCGTACGTCCTGTCGAAAGCACCAAGGGGTATTCGTTGTCCGGCAACTCTGCACTTGGGCGATAATCAACAACTTGAAACGGAGCTCGACCGATCATAGGGCCATCAACATGTAAAGTTGGAGTCCCCGGATGAGACTCGTCGGGGCATGGCCATTGAAGCCCTGACACATTTTCTTCGAGGCGCTGGTGTGAGATGCCCGCGATTTTAGGCGTGAGCGATGCGTACTCTGAAAATACTTCTCCAGCATTTTCGTAATCCGGCATTGGATAGCCTGCCGAACGAGCCACGTCACACAAAATCTTCCAATCTTCCCTCGCTTCACCAGGAGGATTTACTGATTTGCGAACCCGCTGCACCCTTCGATCGCTATTGGTGAAAACTCCATCCTTTTCGGCAAAGCAAGCCCCGGGCAAAATGACATCCGCAAACCGCGTGGTCTCATTATGAAAGATCTCCTGACAAACAACGAATTCGCATTGGTTCAGCCCGACTTCCACTTTTGTAACATTCGGTTCAGAGATCACAATGTCTTCGCCCATCACATAAACGGCCTTAAGCTTGCCGGCAGCCATCTCTTTCATCATGACATTGAGATTTAATCCATTATCCGGTGATAACTCTACGCCCCAAGCATTCTCAAATTTCTCTCGAACCCTGGAATCCGTAACGGGTTGGTACCCCGGATAAAAAATTGGAGTCGCTCCCGCGTCGTTGGCACCCTGAACATTGTTTTGCCCTCGTAACGGGTTCATTCCCGCCGCACGAACGCCAAGATGACCGGTCATCAGAACAAGATTCGCCAAACAATAAACATTATCGGTACCGTGCGTGTGCTCAGTAATCCCAAGGGTATAGTAGATCCCAGCATGTTTCGTGGTTGCGTACAGCCGCGCTGCGATTCGGATATCCCCCGCTGGAACACCCGTTATTTCCTCCGCCTTTTCTGGTGTGTATTCGGCCACTTTTTCGGCCATCGCATCAAAACCCTCCGTGTTGGCTTCAATGAAATCGCGGTCGTGAAGTCCCTCACTAATAATCACGTGGGCCATCGCCGACAACAGCCAAACGTCCGTTCCCGGTTTCAACTGCAAATGCAAGTCGGCCATCTCAGCCAGCCAGATCTTACGAGGATCCGCTACGATTAATTTAGCGCCTCTCTGCCGCGCCCGCTTCATTTCCATTGCAATGATCGGATGAGCTTCGGTCGTGTTGGAACCGATCACAAACATCAACTCAGAATCTCGAATTTCATCAATCGAATTAGTCATTGCTCCCGCTCCAAACATTGTCACCAGACCGGCGACAGTGGGAGCATGTCAGGTAGCTGCACATTGATGGACATTGTTGGTTCCAAAAACAGCTCTCGACAATTTCTGCATTAAGTAATTTTCTTCACCAGTACACCGAGACGAAGAAATAAAACCAAGCGAGTCGGCTCCATACTTATCCTTTACCGACTTTAGACCGTTCGCAACCGCCGTCAGCGCTTGCTCCCAGGAAGCGGGGTGCAACTCACCGTCAGTGCCACGCACCAGTGGCGTGGTGATCCGATCTTCGTGATGTATGAAATCATAAGCAAACCTCCCTTTCACACAGAGGTTCCCATCATTTACTGTCTCCCCCGGTTCCGGGCTAGTAATTTTGACAACTCGATCATTGTGAGTGTGCAAGTCGAGCTGACACCCGACGCCACAAAAATTGCAGGTCGAACGAGTTACCTCCGTCTTAAGGGTTACTAGATTTTCCGGCGCTTTCTTCTCAATCAAGGCTCCTGTAGGGCAGGTCGCGATACAACCTCCACACAATTCACAAGTCGTATCGAGAAGCCCGCGATTACCCGCGGTGGCAATAGTCGTCTCACCACCACGATTGGAAAGCGTGATGGCATTAACGGCTTCGACCTCGTCGCAATAACGCGTGCAGCGAGCACACAAAATGCACAAATCTGGATTAAATTCAATGTACGGATTCACATCGCCCGGACGCCCCGCACGCGGCGCATTAACGGGCTCGAGGGGTAATGGGTCAATCGTTTTGCACAATTCTCTCAACTGATTGCCGTTGCCCGTCTCCACCGGCAGCCCAGACTCATCCAACTGGTGATCCGCCATGTACATGCTATAGAGAATGGTTCGATGCTTTTCGATCCGCCCCGATTCCGTTGTCACCTTCATATCGGGATAAACTTTCCAGGCACATCCAGGCTGCAACCTTCGCTGCCCCTCAACCTCTACTAAACAGACACGACAAGCCCCAGCGGGCTCGAGTCGGGTGTCGTGGCATAGCGTTGGGATTTCAATTCCCTCTCGCCGCGCAACATCGACGACCGTCTCCCCTGAAATCGCCCGGCAAGATCGACCATTGATTTCAATTGAAAACGTCTCGACACGCTTCTGATTCGGATAATTCATTGGCTTTTTCGCGATTGTAATTTATTACAAACCGACTCATTAACAGTGATTTAAATTCAGTCTCTTGTTTTAAACGCATCGGGAAAGTGCTTCCGTGCCGATTCCAGCGGTTTCGCTGCCACCATCCCAAGTCCGCAAATGGACCCCTCCTCCATCTCCCAACCGACATCGCCTGTCAATTCCAACGACGCGGGATCCCCCAGCTGGACGAATTGATCCACTTGTCGCCGGATGTACTGGGTCCCTATTCGACAGGGTGCACACTGACCGCAACTCTCACGCTCAAAAAACTCAAGCTGCCAAGCTGCCGCTTTTGCCATATCGACTGTATCGTTAATTACTACCACCCCCGCACTTCCCAGCATCGACCCCGCATCCGCAAGGTGTTTGTAGTCCAAAGGCAAATCACACTCTGTGATTGGAAGGAACCCAGAAGACGCACCGCCCGGAGAGAATGCGATTGGGTTTCCAACGTACCCGCCGGCCGCTTCAACCAACTCATTCAGCGACACGCCTAATGGTAATTCGTAAACGCCCGGCGCAACCACGTGTCCGGAAATACAATAGAGCTTACTTCCAGCTTCAGTTTTCCCAAGCGCCCGGAACCAATCACCGCCTCGATGAATAATCGAAGGAACGCAAGCGATTGTCTCTACGTTGTGAATCAGACTTGGCTTGCCTCGAAATCCAGACTCAGTCGGGTAGGGCGGTTTTAACCGGGGCATCCCCCGTTTTCCCTCAAGCGATTCCAGCAAAGCCGTTTCTTCTCCACAGATATAGGCACCATGACCTTTCACGATCGTAAACTCATATTCTTTTAATGCGTCTTTCGATTCTTCCAACGCTCGCTCGATCGCGCGATACTCGTTCGTGTATTCGCCCCGAATATATATATAAATTTCTTTTGCCTCGATCACATAAGCTGCGATCGCAAGCCCCTCTAACATTTTGTGGGTTTGACGGAGCATCAATTCGCGATCTTTGAACGTCCCCGGTTCGGCTTCATCTGCATTGCAAATAACATAACGTTCCGTTGCGGCTTGCTGACGAACAGACGTCCATTTGAAATGAGCCGGAAACCCAGCACCCCCGCGCCCCTGCAACCCCGATGACTCCAAGGCTGAAATTACATCCTCGGGATCCATCGCCCTTACTTTTGCCAAAGCCGAGTACGTCAGATCAACTTCGCCAGCGAGATTCATTGCAAATTCATTGGGCGGAGAAATTGCTGTTTGGTGTTTCGCGTAAGTCACCAGTTCCATATCTTCATCAAGCGAAGCAGGAGCTAAGTCACATTGCCCCAGACAGCTAACTCGCTCCACCATTTTCCCCGCATCGGTCAACTCATTCGCTAACGAATCAGCCCCAAACATCTGACAGGTTAATCCGTCACATAGGCGAATCCTCTTACCAGGTTCACGCAGTAGCGTGTAAAACAAACCAGTTCCCCAGATATCGGCTTCCGCTATTCCGGTTTGCTGATGAACCTCTCTTACCGACTCTTCTGTTACTCCTCCCGCATGCTCCAGCAGTTCAATAATTTTCTCACGGTTGGCATTCGGTTTTTGCATAACTAGTCCTGTAATAATGTTCTCTTTAGGATATAAGAATACGGCCGTTCATGCACCGTTAATTTGACGCAATAAATTCGATCGCCGACGTGTTTTTCCCAAATGGATGCTCCTTTGAATCGAAATCTAAATAACTTCTCCCGAATCGTCATCAAGATTGGCTCAGCGCTCCTCGTAGATCCGGCGAACGATTTGCGAAAAACTTGGCTCGACTCGCTCATCGATGACCTAGCAAGCCTCGCCCAAACCGGTAAAGAAATACTCATTGTTTCGTCGGGAGCGATCGCACTCGGCCGGAGCCAATTAGAATCTGTTCAAAAATCCGAACAACTAAAGCTAGAGGAGAGTCAAGCCGCCGCCGCGATCGGGCAAATCGAATTGAGCCGAGCGTACAACGAATCACTCAATCGGCATCAACTTTCCTGCGGACAAATATTACTCACTCTCGGCGATACTGAGACGCGGCGGCGGTACCTCAATGCAAGGGCGACAATTAATACACTGCTACAATCCAAGGTCATTCCAATCATCAACGAAAATGACTCGGTCGCAACTGCCGAAATTCGTTATGGGGACAATGACCGCCTCGCAGCACGAGTTGCCTCGATGGTCAACGCTGATTTGCTGATCCTACTCTCCGACGTTGATGGACTTTACTCGCAACCTCCCACAGCAAATCCGGACGCGACTTTTTTGGAAGAAGTTGAGATCATCACTTCTGAAATTGAACACATGGCGGGCGACTCCACCAATCAGAATTCCAGAGGAGGAATGAAAACAAAAATAGCAGCGGCAAAAATTGCAACGGCGTCCGGCACTACCATGATCATTGGGTCAGGTAAGCCTCGCAACCCAATCAAAAAAATTGCAGAAGGAGGTCGAGCAACGTGGTTCGCCCCCTCCAGCAATCCAGTCAACGATCGAAAAAAATGGATCGCTGGCGGTCTTGATGTTCCGGGATCCGTCATCGTGGATTCAGGCGCAATTGCGGCCTTGAAATCCGGCAAAAGTCTTTTATCCGCAGGAGTGACTCAAATTTCCGGCAACTTCTCACGAGGCGATACAGTTGAGATTGTCGATTCTGACGGGACTCGAATAGGCCGCGGACTGGTCGAGTACGATTCCAATGACGCCCGCAAAATTTCAGGCTTGCAAAGTGCTGACATTCGTAAACTTCTCCGCCAACCCATTCGCGCCGCGATGATTCATCGGGACAATCTCGTGCTCAACTCCTAATCGATTCGCGTCCACAGAGAAATAAATCGAGATAACGATTAACGCCACTCGACCAATTTGACTAGTTCAAACAATACTTCATCTCTCTAACTATCCCTAAATCTAGCGCTACAGGATGACTGAACAGGTCAATGTAGCTTAAGATGTTGGATGTAGGAAACATTCGCTATTCGCGTTGAAATATTACCCGCTAAACAGACCGCTATGAACATTGCTCAAACGATGAAAGACATGGGGCATAACGCCCGGGCCTCAGCAAGAATTTTGGCCACAACAGATGACCTCGCCAAATCAAACGCGATTCGGTTTGCTGCTGCGTCAATAATCAGCCAAGCTGGTCAGATTTTAGTCGCTAATCAACGCGATCAAGAAAAGGCGGAAAAGGGAAATTTACCCGCTGCCATGCTCGATCGTCTGATACTCAATGAAGAGAGAATCGAAAGCATTGCCGCCGGCCTCAATACGATCGCCGATCTTCCCAATCCTGTCGGGGAAATCATTTCGACCTCAAATCGCCCCAACGGCCTTCGGATTGATCGCGTACGCACTCCACTCGGTGTTATCGGAGTGATTTACGAAAGTCGGCCTAATGTTACTGCCGATGCCGGCGCACTCTGCTTAAAATCTGGAAATGCCGTGATTCTTCGCGGTGGAAGTGATTCCTACCATTCCGCTACCGCAATTCATGATTGCCTCCTAGCGGGTCTTCGTGCGGCAAATTTACCACCCTCATCTATTCAATTGGTGCCTACCACGGATCGCGATGCAGTCGGAGAATTGCTAACGGGCCTTAACGGTAATCTCGACGTCGTGGTCCCCCGCGGCGGCAAAGGGTTGGTGGCTCGAATCCAAAACGAATCTCGAGTCCCTGTCTTCGCCCATCTCGATGGTATTTGCCATGTCTATGTCGACCGAGAGGCGTCGCTTGAGATGGCGGTTCAGGTTGTGCTTAATTCCAAAATGCGAAGGCCCGGCATCTGCGGAGCAGCAGAAACACTTTTAATTGACACGGCGTGGTCACCTCAACATGTACGGGCATTAATCCAAAAACTGCAGCACGCAGGATGTGAGGTTAGAGCAGAAGAATCGATCCGAGAAAACGTCGAAGGTTGCCTGCCTGTTAGCGACTCCGACTGGACGACCGAATACCTCGACGCAATCATCTCGGTCAAACTTGTGGAGGGGGTAGCCGAGGCAATCGAACATATCAATCAGTATAGCTCACAACATACTGAATCAATCGTTACCGCTAATGACAAAACCGCTGCCCGCTTTTTGAACGAAATTGATTCGGCAATCCTAATGCACAATGCTTCAACCCAGTTTGCTGACGGTGGGGAATTCGGGATGGGAGCAGAAATTGGAATTGCCACAGGAAAGATGCACGCCCGCGGCCCGGTGGGTGTCGAACAGTTAACCTGTTTTAATTACCGCGTTCATGGCTCCGGACAGATACGCCCCACTTAGTTTACTAACTTATTTGATCTTCACCGGCGTAGACATTAAACCGTTCACCCGAAGTAAATCCTATTAAAATCATGTTGAATTCTCTCGCCAATTCAACAGCTAGACTGGACGGTGCGCCTACCGCCACCAGCACTGGAATTCTCGCTACGACTGCCTTTTGCATCAATTCGAAACTCGCCCGTCCACTGACCACCAAAAGATGACCACCGAGTGATAGCCTTGCAGTTTGCCCGGCTTTTGCGAGGAACTGTGAACCGATTAATTTATCCACGGCATTATGCCGACCCACATCTTCCCGGACGGCTAAAAGCTTCCCCTCTAAATCAAATAAACCGGATGCATGCAAACCGCCGGTAACATCAAACACTCCTTGCTGTTTCCGCAACAATTCAGGCAACTGAAAAATCAATTCCCGCTCGACCTTTACTGATTCAGTGATGGGCGAAACATTCTGATTTCGCAAGGTTTCCAGACTTGCCTTGCCGCAGACGCCGCAACTGGAAGTTGCGTAAAAATGTCGCTGAAATTTCTCAGGATCGAACTGAGCAGTCTCACTCAACTCTACAAAGATCGTATTACCGACGTCAGCGTCAGGGGGAATTGCCCCATCGGACTCAAATCCAATCACGTCGCAAGGCGATTGAACAATGCCTTCCGACAATAAAAACCCCGATGCCAATTCAGGGTCGTTTCCCGGCGTTCTCATTGTAATGGAAAGATTCTTACTGCGTCTTTGCCCCGCAGGACCAAACACAACACGAATTTCCAAGGGCTCTTCAGTCGCGATGCTATCGCTAAACCGCACGACTTGCTCGCGATGAAATTTCGCAATCTCAAATTCTTTATTCTGCAATGCCATTAACTTTTCACATTATCTTTGTTTTGCAAGAGTAACGCCGCAAAGGCAGCAAATAACAACCGATCACAACGGCTAATCTTGGCTGTCATCGCTGTCGCCAGCTTCAACATTTGAATTAGCGCCCACGCCATCCGCCACTGGTTCGCTGGTCATCGTGTCTTTTAGATCCGCATTCATTTTTTCAAGATCAACTCCTACTGACCAATTCAGCAATGCCGCTACGCTCGAATAATCATCGCTCCATCGGACCGGTAAAATTCCATCCACCCATTCCCGCTCGAACAATTTCACCTTCGCCGAATTCTTGAAATCGTTATTCTTTGTCATCAAAATCCATCGTGTTTTGAGCTTTCCGTCAGGTGAATGATAGTCAACCAAAATTGGCGTAAGACCGCTGCGAAGAGAATGGTCTAAGATGACCGGCTGTAAATCAATAAATCGATTTGTAATATGCGAGACTAACACTCCGTTGGGTTTGAGTCGATTTAAGTAGATTTCAAAGCATTCAGTTGTCAGCAGGTGAATCGGAATCGAGTCACTTGAAAATGCATCTATAAAAATCAAATCGTACAGATCCCTGTCACCGGCTTCCATCTCCTTCTGTAGCTGGAGTCGCCCATCGCCAAGCTCAACCCTTGTTTCTCCTGCTGAATTCTCAAGAAAACTAAAATGGTTTTCCGCGATATCAACCACCATGGGATTAATTTCAAAAAAGACCATTCGATCATCGGGCTCCAGCCAAGTCGCCATTGCACCGGCACCAAGCCCCAACACAGCTACGTTCAGACTGTCATCAGAGATTTCACGAAAGCCGTCAAACGCAACACCGACGCCGCTTTCGGGCACATAATAACTGATGTGTTCCATTTCTTTACCAGTTCCAACCTTCTGCCCCCCATGCTCAACGCGTCCGTTAATGAACTGCCGATAGCCATCTTTTTCTACGACGGAAACAAGCCCATATTCATTGCGACCGCGGAAAATCAAACCCTGCTGATAACTTGGATCAAGAAAATAAACAGCGCTTGAAAGCACGATAGCGAGAACAACAAAGACGGACATGGCTGCGCCGTACTTAAGCAGTTTAACACTCGGAGAAACTGCATCGGATCGCTTTCTCGACGGCAAGACAAGAACGCACAAAACCACAAGCAAGCTCACGACTAAACCGACATGAAATTCTAAAAACCCCGTAAAAATCTGCGGAGCGAGAATGCAAACAAAAACACCCCCGGCGGCGCCGCCAAAAGCAACAACGAGGTAGAAGCCAGTCAAATATTTGGGGGATGGCTTGGAACGCTCGAGTTCACCATGACATACCATGCTGGCAGAGAAACAAACCATCGATAACGCAATAATCTGAAATGCTAGACCGGTGAATAAACCTAGATGAACCAGGCCAACGGCGACAATCGAGCCAACAACAACCAGTGGCATAAAAATTAAACGCCGATAAACAGCCGGCCGGTCAAAGCAAATGATAAACGACAGCAGATAAAGACTTAGAGGCAGTATCCACAGGAATGGGATCGAGGCAACTTCTTGACATAATAAATTGGTGGTTGCCAGCAGAATGATTGACGCCGTCGCTGCCAAGACAAACCAAACGATCGTCACGATCAAACTTGGTCGCCCCATCTCAACCCGCTCACCATCAACCCGCTCACCATCAACCCGCTCACCATCAACCCGCTCACCATCAACCCGCTCACCAGTTTGATCCAGCGGGTTATTAAAATCGTCCCCAGACCAATTTTTTAATTGAACGGTCTGCCATCCGCTCCAACAACAAGTGATTGAAAAACAATAAAATCCGATCGTCCAGAACAACGCTTGGCTGTTCATTGGTAAATATCGCTCTACAAGAAATGGGTACGTAACTAGTGCCAAGATTGAGCCTAAATTCGAAAGCGCATACAGTCGATAGGGCGACTGCCCTTGATGTGAACTTGATTGCCAAGCCTGAATTAAGGGGCCGGTACTGGAAAGCACAAAGAAGGGCATGCCTATCGTGAATCCGAGAACCCCAATAATTCCGAGAGTTAAATTTTCGTCGCCGCTTGGTCGCAGACTGTCCGCTGGGACTACGGAGACAGTCGCAGCAGCAATCAGCAACAACCCGAGATGCAGCACCCAGGTCATCCGAGGAGAAACGAAGCGCCGCATTAAATGGGCATAAAGATACCCAAGCAATAGGAGCGTCTGGAAAAACATCATACATGTCGTCCAAACCGCTGCCGTTCCACCGAACCATGGCAAAATAAACCGTGCGATCATTGGCTGTACCTGAAACAGCAAAAATGCACTTAGAAAAATTGTCAGACAGTAGCGGATCATGGTTAAATCGTAAGGCTCTCGGCCATTCACCAAAAGATGTCTATAAAACGATTTTTCAGAAATCCCCAAAGAATCGAAAAGCTAAAAATACGCCTTACTCAGAAAGTCCTGTTTGCACAAAAGACATTGACTGCAAATTTAAGTGTCCAACTTGTTAGGGTTGTTTTTATTTGCCGTTAATATCGCCTTTTTGAAACAGCCCAATCGACGCCAGCCGGCGACACTCCGAAATCGCGACTGGCGAAGGGGCGAAACTCAGATTACTCAACGAGTACCGGGGATGTAAAAGCGTTCTTGATTATATTATCAGTTTCGCTCAAATCCGAATGGGGTCTTAAATCCCCATCATACAAATAAGATTTCCGAATAGTGATTGACGACTTCTTACTTCCCTTCCAGGTCGATGTGACAACCTGAACCACACCCCAGCCAACAATGTCATAACTCAAGTTTCCGCCAAAACTCTCCAAGTGATCAAACAATGGCACTAATTTACTCTGCCCATGCGCCGCAATCACCGCAGACTTGATGCCCGCCGAGAAACCGGGGTCGCCCGAAAGCGTAATCTCTTCTTGGCTATCTATGTATTCGTTGGTTGTAATCCTTCCATTTTCAGCAAGGCTATCGAGGTCTTCTTGTTTCAAGCCAACGTTGATTTGATCTACCAACTCCGAAGTTGAATTACTGTCGGAACCAACATTGATGGTCCCCCAATTGCCAGGGATTTCATTCCCAAATTCATCTTCAATCCTCCCATCTCCATAAATTGCCCAAGTAGAATTTTCGCCCTGCGTAAGCCAAACCGAAATTGGGATTCCTACTGGCAGTATATCGGTTCCTTCAGTCAACAGTTTTGCCTTTTGTAAAACTGCGGTGCTTGTTACCGAAACGCCCGTCGTTTGGTTACCAAAGAGCTTGGCGAAAAATAGCGATACCGACGAATTCGCCAAATCGTCCCGTCTAAGAGTTAAAACTACCGTATCAAAAACGCCATCGTCGAGCAGCTCTAACTCGGTATAAACGGTCAAGGGATTAAAACGCCCAATCTGAATATCGTTATCCAGAATCGAAATTGCGGCTCCTGCATTTAATTGAGCAAATTCACGCAACTTAGCGCGAACTTGATCCAAGTCTTGACTCCCATCGAAACTCGGCTCCAAATCTCTGACTGCCGCTAAAACCGCATGATCTGCCGAGCGTTGCAAATCGGCTCGGATGTAAAGTAAAAAACCATAATCTACAGCAAGCGCAATAAATCCACACATGACTGGCAGCATCATCCCGACGAAGACTACCGCATTTCCACGCCGATATTTACCCCTGCGGGCACGACATTGTTCAACATTTAAGCCGCCGTTAATTTCATACATTCCAGCCATTTACTCCCTCCTTCCAATCGCCTCGGATTTAACAAAGTCGAAACCAAAATACTCCCAACCTTTCAGCCAACGAATAGCATCAAAATCGAATTGCACTTCGACAGCGACAGGATCACCAGAGGAAATGTCCTCAAGCATTCCAGAATTAATCACCACTCCATTTAGATCGGTCACTTCAACGACAAGTGCAATCTCCAGTTCTTCTGCGGCACATTGTGGGAAAAGATCAGCGAAAACTCGCTCAACCTCAAACTCAACCTGCTCAACCGTTAGCGTCGTATCTTTTGCTGCAAATCTAGCGCCATGCCGGGCAGCATTAGTAATCGACTGAGCCAGATTGATGTACTGAGCAACGTCAGTCGCTCCCAGTGAAACCAAAATCAACAATGGAATCAACATCGCCGTCTCCACCGTTGCCGCGCCGCCCCGACTGTTTTTTACCGTTCTCCCAGAACGGGGACGCTTAATTAATTTTTTAATCATAGATTCTCCGATCACTCACGAATCATCGATGCAGAGCTTCTTATTTTTGCTCCGCACAAAAACATCTCCGGCAACCAAGTAATATCTGAACAGGCAACTTCAATAGCCATAACGATCGTCTCCCCCGAGTCAGGTGTTGCCGAGAAACTGGGTTCGATATTTATCGTTACGATTTGCTCGTCGTCGCTGTCGACAATCGTAGGCTTTAGAATTTGGCGAACAAAAGCCTCGGAGTCATCAGAGTCTTGGGTCGTCACAAGAGTTGCATGTCGGCACCCCTCTCGCGCCGCGTTGGTCAATGCCTGTTTGACCATCATCATTCGAGCGAATTCAACCGCTCCGAAGATAATAAAAAGGATAAAAGGAGCGACTAGCGCAAACTCGATCGTCGCAACACCACATCGATGCAAGCGATGAACAGCAGATACTGCACTGCGATTTATGCCCCCCCCCTTCTCGTTGGGACGACTTTGAAAACCGCGGGGGTCAGCTGATTGACGCCTAAACGCTCGTCCAATGGGGCCCCCCCCAACTCGACTGCGTCTCATGAATACGTTTTTACTAACGCAAAACATTGGAACTCCTGTTCGCGAACGAATCGCACACGAATTAGTTTTTATTTTCAGGTAACCTGGCGATCTCCAATTGAGAGACCCATGGCTTTGCGTCCCGACCTCACGATCGGTTTGCCTTTTTCTCAAAACTCAAACGAGTTCCAAGTTGTATATATTTTTTAGTGGTTTCGGTGTTAAGGTTTAAGTAGATGCGACTCAACGGCCGACAGTGGAAGACAAACTAAATTCAGTATTTCCCTTGTCATAAAACAGCGGATCAAGCAGCTCTACGAGGAAATTACACTTTTGGAAGCGTCGTTTCTTTCGCTTACTCGGTCAGCCACCTTGTTCAAAACCGACTCGCTCTCCTGACGTTCGCACAGTTGATTTAATGTATTTCGAAATCGATTTAAAGTTTGAGCGATTCGATTAGACATTCTTAAATTATCGAGCAGCACGAGCGGCAAAAACACACTCGACCCAACCACCGCTGGCATAATGAACCGCCAAGGCGATGCCGTTCCATCGTAAGGATGCAAGTCTGCTTGAGCTTCCAATGCGAGAAAGCCAAGCATCGTCGCGACCAAAGTCGTTTGGCACAGTAACCAATAAAACGAAATTCGCAGACATAACGCACCCTGGAATTTCCAATCTACGAGCAATCGGTTCTTGCGAATTGAATCTTTCATTAGTCATTTTCTCGCGCAGATTTTTTAAACTAAAAAAGGGTAGCCCAACAAAATGAATGAAGAGAGCCAATTTTTCCAAACGGGCAAAACTTGGTTTCCCTAGTTGACTCCAATCAAATTTCGTTCCCCCGCGAAGCCAGCTTAGAAATGAACAGAAACAACCTACCAACTGCAAAAAAAGAACCTCCGGCAAGCTACCGCCGGCCAACTCTCCAAAACACCATCCGTAACAGCAAATAGCCCAATCCGCCACCGATAAAATAGGGCGGAATGTCCGCCCAAGTAAATGAACTCCCAAGCAACGCCGCCCCCAATGTAGTCGAACGAATTTCATTCAACCAACCAACCTGCCAAAGCTGCAAAAATTCCGCGGCACAGGACCAGCCAATCGCAATGCCCGCACACAATTCCAACCGGCTAAATTTTGGCGATAAAGCGAAAAGAAAAGTAACGAAAAAAAGCGTATAGGGAATTCCTCCACCGCTCCGCCTCCACCAACCAGGTAGTTCAGTTCGAAAAAATGCATACGCCAAGCAAAGGCAAGCCGCCGAAATGCAAATTAATATTGCCAGCCTTAGATCGAGTCTTTGGGTTCGATTTTCTGTCAATCCATCACCATTGATAGGTTAAGCCTCACCGAGATCGACTAAGCGTCGGTGATAAAAACACAATCACTTCGGTTATTATAAAGCGACGAGCGTCGTGAAACTACTGATTTCCCAATCGGACCTGCTTCTCCCGGCGACCAAGTCACTTGCGTTCATCTTTGGATTTTTAATCGCCGCCGAAACCCTTGCGCCAATCGCCAAGCCTACCACTGAAACAATCTTAGGCATCCCTTTGATTCGCCCGTGGTTGCTGCAACCCGCGACTACCGTCTTATCAACTTGAATATCAAACGCTATCATCCGGTCATGAACAACGAAAAAATTTCGAGATACTTATCTCAGTTAGCCGATCTATTGGAATTCACGGGTGCAAATTCATTTCGCCTAAGAGCCTACCGCAATGGCTCGCGGATTATCAAGGAATTGCCTGAATCAATCGCCGGCATGATTGAGGCAGACCAGGACCTCACCAAGCTCGACGGCATCGGCAAAGGCGTTGCAGAGAAGTGTCATGAATTGGTTGGCACCGGCAGACTGAAGCAACTCGACGAAATTCTCGAGACCGTACCCAAGACAGTTCTTGATTTATTAAACGTTCCCAAGCTAGGCCCGAAGAAGTGCGCTGCTCTGTTTAATGAACTTGGAATTCAATCTCTGGATCAACTTAAAGCTGCCTGTGAAGCTCAGCAAGTAAGGCTTTTATCTGGGTTTGGCGCTAAGACCGAAGAGGCCATTCTTCAGGGAATCGCAATCGCAGTGTTAGCGAATGAGCGAATTCTGTGGGCACATGCTGACAAAATTGCGAAGGATCTTGGAAAACACATGAGTTCCTGTGCAGCGATTCGCCAAAGTGAGTTCGCGGGTAGCTACCGACGTGGCAAAGAAACCGTCGGCGATCTGGACCTCCTAGTCGACTCAGATGACAGTCAGACAGTCATGGATCACTTTGGTAAGTATCAAGAAATCACGTCTGTAATCGTGCGTGGTGACACAAAAATGTCGGTACGCTTGGAAAATGAATTCCAGGTTGACCTACGCGTTGTTCCCCAAGAATCATTCGGGGCGGCACTTCAGTATTTCACTGGATCAAAAGATCACAATGTGCTCATTCGAGGCCGCGCTAAACAAATGGGACTAAAGGTCAACGAGTGGGGTGTTTTTGAAGTTAATGATTCGGACGACCGACGAGTTGCTGGCACGACCGAAATAGAGGTGTACGAATCACTCGACCTACCTTATTTCCCACCTGAAATTAGAGAAGCGCGGCGTGAATTAGATTGGGCAGAAAGAAGTGAACTCCCCAAACTAATCGAACTCACTGACATTCAGGGAGATCTTCATATGCACACCACCGCAACCGATGGGAAGGCATCCATTGAGGAGATGGCAGACGCGGCAAGAACTCTCGGATTAAACTACATTGCAATCACCGATCATTCCCAAAGGGTCTCTATGGCCAATGGTTTGACTCCCGAAAGGTTATTGGAACAATGGAATAAAATTGACCAAATTAATGCAGAGTGTAGTGATAATTTCGTGATCCTGAAGGGCATTGAATGCGACATTCTCGAAGCTGGTGGGATGGATCTCCCCGATGAAGTGTTAGCTCAAGGTGATTTTATTATTGCCAGTATTCACTACGGGCAAAATCAACCTCGACAACAGATTACTGATCGCATCATTGGAGCGATCGAAAATCCACATGTGTCGATGGTCGCACACCCAACCGGTCGACTCTTAAACAAGAGAGAGGCATACGACGTTGACATCGATGCCGTCTTCCAAGCGGCAAAAGCTAATCACAAACTGGTCGAACTCAACGCGAACCCAATTCGGCTCGACCTCAATGACATTCATCTTTTAGCAGCTAAAACGCACGGCATCCCAGTAGTGATCAACACCGACGCTCACCGGACGCAGGGATTGAGCAACATGCGCTACGGTATTAAACAAGCTCGCCGCGGTTGCTTAACTGCCGCTGATGTTGCCAATACGTTGCCCCTGGCTGAGTTCTTGAAAACGTTTAACCATTGATACCGCTGCGTATGATTAATCGTCTGTTCGCAACCAGAAATTCAGATCAAATATTTCGCGGAACAGCGGTTACTTCCCACAATCCAGACGTTGCAGGAAGTCAACGTCCTTCCAGGCAACCGTTGTGTTTCTGCAACTCCGCCCTTGTAAATGCATGGGAAAACCGAGTTTTAATCAATGGCACAGCGCTTGCTTTGAATCTTCGTTAGCCGTCGGAATACGAATGATATTCTCCCTGCGGCCCTTTCACTCCATGACTCTCCAGTCGAAATTACTCTAAACGAAAACCCACCGACCTACCCACGCTATGCCTAAGCCCCAAACCCTATCAACCGTAAAATACTATTTGCCAGTCCTACTCAAGGAACAAGAAGAAGTTCTCGCAGCCAACAAGAAAAAGCGAGCCATCTTGTTCGCCAACACCTTCGCTGCCATTTTAGTTTTTCTCGTCACACTCGCCATCATTAACTCGCTGGGACTGACGCAAGGGTTGAATTCCGAAATTCAATCGCTAATGAATCAATAAAACGATTAACTTTTAATCGCAGTATTTTAACAGATGACAGTCAATCAAAAAACGCGTTAGTGTTCGGCGCGAACTACCACCTTCGAGAACCGAACTCAACCCTGAGAGCGATTTAGTAAGAAGCGCCCGACTCAGTGATTTGTTCGATCGGGTGCCACGTCGTTTTCACTTCACAAAAATCTTGAATCAGATAAGGGTTCCCCGCGGCCTCAGCGGACCAATCCTGATTGTATATCTTCACGCGTTTAATGGTTTCCGATGCAAACTCTTTGATCGTCGTATCTAACTCAGACCCCAGACCATCACAGGCAATCGCATTGACATCCAAATGACGGCTAAAGTGTTCCGACAATTCTTCGACTCGCCCTGTCAATATATTAACCACACCACCGGGCACGTCAGAGGTTGCCAAGACCTCGGCGAACGTAATTGCGGACAAGGGACTATTTTCGGAAGCAAGGACGACACAAGTGTTTCCCGAGGCAATTACAGGTGCAATCAATGAGATCAAACCCAACAGCGGACAGTCCCGCGAGGCAACAGCAAAGACTACGCCAACCGGTTCGAGTGTCGAAAAATTAAAATGCGACGACGCGACCGGATTGACGGAACTAAATACCTGCTGATACTTATCGCACCAACCCGCGTAGTAAATCAAACGGTCAATACTCTTGGCGATTTGAGTTTCAGCCGACTCGGCTTCCACTCCCTGCCGTATAAGCTCATCTAAAAATTGCTGAGATCGCCCTTCAAGCATCTCCGCAATTCGGTAAAGAATCTGGGCCCGGTTGTAGGCTGTACGTCTGGCCCAAGCTGATTGAGCGGAGCGTGCCGCAACCACCGAGTTACGCACATCTTTCCGAGATGCGAGGCAGACGTTCCCTAACGATGTTCCATCGACAACGGGCTGATAATATCTTGCAGACTCAGTTCGGGGGAACTTGCCATCGATGTACATTTTATAAGTTTTCAAGACCTCAAGCCGATCTGACTTGCCTGAGTTTTCATTTGATTCTGTCACTGTCTTTTCACCCGCTTAAACTATAAATTCGTCGTAAAGATTCCGTCACCGCTGGGAGTGACCATTCTCAAATTTCCAGATAGGCAGAGAGCCCATGCAGCCCTCCTTCTCGACCAAAACCGCTCTCTTTAAATCCTCCGAAGGGAGAGGTTGGATCGAAGAGATTGTATGTATTCGCCCAAACTACCCCGGCTTTCATTTGTGCGGTCATGTTAAAGATCTTGGACCCCTTATCGGTCCACACACCGGCTGACAAACCGTAAGGTGTGTTATTTGCCTTCTTGATGACCTCCGCCACCGTGCGAAAGGTTTGCACAGCTAACACAGGCCCAAAAATTTCTTCCTGTGCTATCCGATTAGACTGGGCGACATCGGTAAACAGTGTTGGTCGACACCAGAAACCAGCCTCGGGTAATTGACATTCCGCTTGGTAAAACTCGGCACCTTCCTGCTTACCAACCTCAATGTATTGTTCGATTGTCGCCAATTGTTCCCGAGAATTAATCGCACCGACGTCCGTATTCTTGTCCATGGGATCTCCTACGATCAACGTGCTCATGCGATGCTTAAGTTTCTCGATCAGCTGGTCATGAATCGACTCTTGAACAAACAATCGACTTCCAGCACAACAGACATGCCCCTGATTGAAGTAGATACCATTAACAATCCCCTCGACGGCCTGATCGATGGCAGCGTCATCAAAAACAATATTCGCTGCCTTCCCACCTAATTCTAGCGTACACCGTTTGTTAGTTCCCGCGATCGACTTCTGAATGAGTTTGCCAACCTCCGTAGAGCCGGTAAACGCAACTTTATCAACATCATCATGTTTAACAATTGCTGCTCCAACATCGCCGTGTCCAGTCACAACATTGACAACGCCGGGAGGAAAACCGGCCTCCTGAATCAACTCCGCCAATTTCAATGCAGTCAAGGAAGTGGTTTCTGCGGGTTTGAGGACAACTGTATTTCCGGTCGCCAACGCAGGAGCTATTTTCCAAGCCGCCATTAACAACGGGAAATTCCAGGGGATAATTTGCCCCGCGACCCCGATTGGCTGGGGGTTCCGATTAGGAAACGCATAACTCAGCTTGTCCGCCCAGCCGGCATAATAAAACAAATGAGCGGCGGCTAATGGGACATCGACATCCCGAGATTCCCGAATTGGCTTACCGCCATCAAGTGACTCGATTACGGCAAATTCGCGAGACTTCTCCTGTAACATTCTCGCCAGACGATATAGATATTTGCCGCGTTCTCGACCTCCCATTTTGGACCACTCACCTTCGTAAGCAGCACGTGCAGCCGCGACCGCCCGGTCGACGTCCTGCGAAGAAGATTCCGTAATTTCCGCCAACACCTCTCCCGTCGCAGGGTTGATCGATTGAAATCGATTGCCGTGGTCGGGCGTTCGAAACTCGCCATCAATAAAAACGCCATAGTGTTCTTTTAGAGAAATATGCCCAGTACTCTCAGGAGCTGGTGATAAATCCCAATTGCTGTTCTGATGTGTCATAATATTTTCTGCTTCGAAATTAATCGCTGATTGAAAAACCAGCCGGTGATCTGATTTCAAAAATTGAGATAAGTTTCTCTTTTATCAATCAATCGCAAAATAGTTGGCTGCCTGGTAGGCACCCGTCCGCTGTTTTGCGATCTGCATTAAAACATCGTTGGCTAATGAACTTGCACCAAACCGAAACCATTTGGGATCAAGCCAAGCATCGCCAAGGGTTTCCTTTACCATGATTAAGTAATGAAGCGCGAGCTTGGACTTTGATATTCCCCCGGCAGGCTTCATCCCGACCATCAATCCGGTCTTTTGAAAATGATCCCGAATTGCTTCAAGCATTACCAAGGTTACCGGCATGGTCGCCGCCGGTTGAATTTTTCCAGTCGAAGTTTTAATAAAATCAGCACCTGCGGCAATTGCAATATCACTGGCAAGACGAACTTTATCGAGAGACCCCAACTCACCGGTTTCAAGAATTGTTTTTAATCTCGCTTCCCCACAAGCGGCTTTCACTGCAGCAATTTCGTCGAAAACAAAATTGTATTCACCACGATGGAAACGCCCACGCGAGATCACCATATCAATTTCGTCAGCACCCTCCGACACCGCCATCGACACATCCGCCAATTTAATTTCCAAAGAGGAATTTCCACTTGGAAATGCGGTCGCAACAGAGGCGACATTAATACCAGACCCAGCAAGACAACGCTTAGCCAACCCAACAAAATTGGGATAAACACAAATTGCGGCAACCGTCGGCAAGCCATCGATTGAGTCATGTAAATGCTGAGCCTTATAACACAGCTGTTTAACTTTCCCTTCAGTATCCATTCCCTCAAGCGTCGTGAGATCAATCATGCTTAGAACCATTTCAAGCCCCTGCATCTTCGCCTCACTTTTGATGCTGCGCGTTGTAAATCGTTTAGCCCGCTCCACGACCCCTACTTGATCAATGACGGGCGAATTGAATACCCGTGCTATTTGTGGTTGATTCATATGCCTGCTTTTAAAAAAACAAATCTAAAGCCATCAAAGACCTTAAATGGTGCGGTATATTTGGCTTACCTGACCGCCGTTCGACCACCAATCTAAGCGATAAACACCTTCTTCAACCAGCCCCTCAATTCTCCCGCACAAACGGCCTTGCCAGCCCGTTGTTGACGACCCCGATCGCCTATGCCGAACCGGCTTCAGTCAATCGTCTATATTAAGACGGTAGGCAACAGTAGCGTTATATTCAGTCCGATCAGATTCGAAGGACCAAATCAGTTTTTTTCGCGACTCTGCCAACAGCCGTCTTACGAACAGCAGCATACCAATAACGAAAATAAAGCCACCCAAACCAGCCATCGCTCCCAATCGCACCAAATTTGCAGCAAGCTCATCGACGGCTTCCAATTCGTTTTCGCGGTTCAAAACCGCCCAGACTTCGATCCCCTTAACCGTATCGGGCAGTTCACTCTTACGCGTTCCCACCACGAGATCACCTAGGGAAATCCTTTCAATGATCGCGGGGAAATCGAATTCCTTCCTTCCCGCAAAAGAGACCTTTGATTCAGAATCAGCATTAGTATCAGCGCCAGCATTAGCATAAACCAACTTGCTACCATCCGACGGATCCTCGGGAGCAAGCGCCACCTTCGCAAAACCGATGTCCAAATCCTGCCCATCAGATTCTTTTAAAACCTGTTCCATCGCTGGATGCTCTAAAATTAATGCTACCTGCGTTCCTTCTTCCGTCGCGATCGAACCACGAGTATCAACCAGCATCATAAAATGATCGACTTTATCTTCTCCACTATCTGAACCGTCGCTGCTGGTTTCCCTCAAATCAAATTCCGCGATATCTCCCAAATTAATGGTTAAGGCGACGATCCCAGCAACCCTCCCATCAACCTGAATAGGAACTGAAAAAGCGACTTTGAGGCCATCGGTTTGTGTACTTAAGAATCCCGACGAGAGGTGGTCACGCAAAATTATCTTTCGATCATTTAGCGAGGAGACTGCGTCGCTGCCTTCCCGCTTTGAGAGCGATGGTGCTGATTTATCGAGATCCTTATAGTTGCCTGTAAAGTAGCTTCGATAGCTGAAATTTTTCCCGCGAGTCGTATTTACTTTTCGTCCTGCAAAAACGGACGCAACCTGATTCCCCCATCGATCACAGACGAACCAACTGTCGACATTGGATGGATACTGATTGTCGCGGTCTGTCAGCCTAGATCGCAGGATAGCCTCAATCTTGCGGACATACTCATTGTTTGCCAACCGCTCTCTTACCGGGCCCAGATCCGCCGAGTCGTCATTCAATTCCGGATATGCAATTCTGCTTCGTAGCTCCCTCATCTCGGAGTTGTTAATTAGGTTTAAAAAATCATCCCGAAATCCGTCATCATCCGAGAGTTGTCGAACCGCTCTAAAATACTCACTTAAATTAGACGCAGCGCCACGAGCCGCAAAATCTCCGGCAAACTTGTTCTCCAGTGCCGCTTTGTTTAGCACCGCTTCCTTGGCATCCGCATTGAACTTTTTAGACGCTATAAATCCAAAGACTGCCATGAAGGACATCAAGATGAACGGGGCAATCAAACCAAGAATAATGACCGGACGGCGAGCCTTGATCATCTCGCGCTGTCGCAATGCCAAAAGAACACTTTGAATATTGTTGAATCGATGCTTTGGATCTGCCGCAATGCATTTATCGATTAACTCACACAACTGACGATCGACCCCGGCAATTTTTCGATGTTCCGAAGGGACCGACTCAGCATGGAACAGTTCCTGGTAAGCCCTCAACCGATCTGGGACATTTTTGCCGGATTCAATGGTGCGAATGGAAGACTCCGAATAGCGAGGCGGATGTCCAACAAGCATGCTGTACAGCAACGCCCCCAATCCATAGACATCCCAATTGGCATCAGGGATTGCCGCTGTATCCGCTTGCTCGGGTGCCATATAAAAAAGCGTACCAAGCGAGGAATTCTGCTCACTGCTTAAACGGGATTGGCCAAAATCACAAACGCGAGGTTTCCCGTTCTGATCAAGAAGCACATTGCCTGGTTTCAAATCGCAATGCAGAATCCCTTTATCATGAAGAGATGCCATCCCAATTGCGATCTCTTGAAACAACTGAACCGATTCATTTACCGAAAGCGTTCCACCCCCTTTCAGTCGATCTTCCAGCGAACCACTCTCAATAAAGTCCATAATGTAGTAGGGAGGATCAGCCTCCCAACCGACATCTAACAATCCAATGACATAGCTGTCGTTGGATAATACAGCGAGCTTCTCTACCTCTTGAGCCAACATCTTAACGCCAGACTTTGACCCTTTTGTATAAAATTTAATCGCCACGCTTCGGCCGGTCTTTTCATTGATTGCAGACCATACTTCTCCGTAAGCACCGCTGCCGACAAACCCGATGAATTGATAACCTGCCACTTCTGCGGGGGGACGCCCCTTCATAAGACTCATTTTACGGGCGTTATGCTGTTCATCTGACGATTGATTTTGGGTTTCATCAGAAAGCATAAAACGTCCTAAAATTCGGAAAAAGACTTCTTAGGATCACTGATCGCTGAATGTTATAATAAGCAATTCAATCGATGGTGAGAGTAATTCCCTTAGTCTAACGCCAGTTATCCTAACGCTGAATCCCAAAAGCAGTAGCCACCAGTTCCGGAATCTCCGCTAGCTCACCGGAATCTAAATTGACAAAAACCCAATTGGTTTCTGCCTCAGCAAGTCTCCGGCCATCCCGCTGACGAATCACATGGTAACGACGCTTTGACGAGAAACGCTCCATGCCGGCGACCCAAGTCTTCACCACCACCTCGTCTCCAAGCAGCGCTGGTATTTTGTATTTGATTTTGTGAGAACGCACGATGAAGCCAAAGCCCAACTCGCGGTACCGATCAGATGTCCATCCAACACTCTTTGAATGTGCGCCGGCGGACTTTAAGCACCACTGCAAGAATACTAGGTTGTTGACATGGTTCATCTCGTCAAGCGCTTCCGCTTCCACTGTCAGCCGATGCAAATATTCAGACCGAAGTGTTTCTGAATCATTGTCTGACAGGTTTGCATTTGGTTGGTTCATTCACTTTATTTCTTCATAATGTCAGTATGGAATCTGGTCGTCCCCAGCGAAGAATCCAATTGGAATAAAAATTACAAATTCAACAACCCTCCGCTGATCTCTTTCGTTTTGTTTTGACTCGTCCGGAGCCACCTGAATTAATGTGAAACTTGCCACAATTGTCGGGATATCCAATTGTCCACTGCTGGTTCACCTCCATCTTAAAACGGCCACCCTCGGCCACAAACGTTTAAAAAAACTGGGCTGGATTTGTTCGGATCCCGCTCCAAGCTTGGAAATAACTGGATGACTCCAACCGGTTATACCGACCGCGCGAGCGATTCCTTGACATTTTTGAGAAATCAAACGAAACTCGATGCTTAGAAATTGCGAGCCGGTCACTGCCAAGCCAGAGTAGTTTCGGCACTGCACCGCCACGCGATGTAGCATCCGCCTAATTATTGTTTTTTCACCAATCACCCAATCAAGCATTGCACCTATGTTTTATCGCACCTCACAGATGCCCAAGGCGTTAATCTCGTCGATCTTCTTGTGCTTAATCACAGCGACATTTGCGCCCGCTCAGGAAACACCATCGCCAAGGGTTGATTCTAAAATCAACTCAGGTTTCATCTCGGCACTTCCCTTGAGAAGTATCGGCCCAGCTTTAATGTCGGGACGGATTGCTGACATCGCTGTCGATCCAACCAATCCAAATGTCTGGTATGTGGGTGCTGGATCGGGTGGCGTTTGGAAAACGACCAATTCTGGAACGACGTTTGAGTCGATCTTTGACGGCCAAAAGTCATACTCAATTGGCTGCATTACGATCGACCCGAACAACAACAATACAATCTGGGTCGGCAGTGGTGAAAATGTTGGTGGCCGACACGTCGGTTACGGGGATGGAATTTATGTAAGTCACAACGGTGGGAAGACGTTTACCAACAAAGGCCTGGCCGATTCTGAGCACCTTTCGAAAATCATTGTTCATCCTAAAAATCCAAAAGTCGTGTTCGCCGCATCACAAGGTCCACTTTGGTCATCCGGGGGGCAGCGTGGACTTTTTAAATCAATCGATGGTGGAAACAATTGGACCAACGTACTGAATTGCGACGGAAAACCCGGCGGAGATTACACTGGTGTCACCGATGTAACCATGGACCCTAATGATCCTGACACGTTGTACGCTGCGACCCATCAAAGACACCGTACGGTGTGGTCGTTACTAAATACAGGACCGCAATCTGGAATTTACAAATCCACTGACGGTGGCGAGTCGTGGGTCGAATTGAAAACGGGACTGCCTGGCGGAGACAAAGGAAAAATCGCACTCCAGGTTTCACCTCAAAAATCAAACGTCGTCTACGCTGCGATTGAACTGCAAAATCGAGTCGGCGGCTTCTACCGTAGCGATAATTTTGGAGGCAGTTGGACAAAAATGTCAGATTATGTAGGCGGTGGTACCGGCCCACATTACTACCAAGAAATTTATTGCGACCCTCACCGATTTGACGTGGTCTATCACGCGAACGTTCGCATGGGACGCACGGAAGACGGTGGTAAGACCTGGGATTCGATTTCCAAGTCCACCAAACACGTCGATAACCACGCGGTCGCCTTCAGCCCGACTGACCCCAACTTTTTGATTGTTGGCTGCGACGGGGGTCTCTATCGCTCTTATGACTATGCACGAAGCTATTCGTTTTGTGCCAATCTACCTCTGACTCAATTCTACAAAGTCGACGTCGATTACGAGTTCCCGTTTTACAACGTCGTCGGCGGCACGCAAGACAACAATACGCAATATGGTCCCTCGAGAACCGGGAACATACAGGGCATTCGCAACGCAGACTGGCGGATCACCATCGGAGGCGATGGTCATGACAATGCCATTGACCCGAAGGATCCCAACATTATTTATTGTGAATCTCAAGAGGGATACATTCGGCGGTTCGACAGACGAACTGGCCAATCGGTTGACATTCGCCCCCGTCCGGGTGCTGGTGAAGATAATTTAAGATTCAATTGGGATTCCCCCATTCTAATCAGTCCTCACGACAACAAACGGATTTATTTCGCTTCCAAGTTCCTGCATCGAAGCGATGACCGCGGCGATTCGTGGACCACCGTCAGTCCCGATCTTTCCCGAAACCAAAACCGATACAAACTCAAAATGATGGATCGCGTATGGAGTGTCGATGCAGGCTATGACCTCCTCGCCATGTCACAATATGGAAACATTACCTCCATCAGTGAATCTCCATTAGTCGAAGGCCTTCTCTACGTGGGAACCGACGATGGCCTGATTCATGTCTCGGAAGATGGCGGAGCCAACTGGACCGCTACCGAAAAAATTTTTGACGTTCCTGAATACTTCTTTGTTAACGACATCAAAGCTGACCGGCACGACCCCAACGTCGCCTACGCCTGCCTCGACAACCACAAAACCGGCGACTACCAACCGTACCTGGTGAAAACCACTGATCGTGGTAAAACCTGGACGCTGATCAGCGGCGACCTCCCGGAACGCCACCTTATCTGGCGAATTGAGCAAGACCATGAAAACAAAAACCTGTTTTTTCTAGGAACCGAATACGGCCTATTTTGCTCGCTCAACGGATGCGAGACCTGGGTCAAAATTACAGCAGGCGCTCCTAATATTCCCTTCAGGGACCTTGCGATCCAGCGTCGTGAAAACGATCTCGTCGCCGCCACCTTTGGCCGTGGGTTCTACGTTCTAGATGATTATTCTCCTCTACGGGATCTAACGGATGAATTGCTGGACAGCAGCGATCTACATATTTTCCCTATACGGAAGGCCCTTTGGTACATTCCGCAAAATTTGCTAGGTGGAAGAAAAGGTTCTCAGGGCGACAGTTACTTCGAGACCCCCAATCCCGCGTTTGGAGCAACGCTCACGTACTACCTCCAGTCAGATTTAAAAACAAAGGCAGCTATCCGAAAGGAAGCCGAAGCCAAACTCTCCGGTAAGGGTGAGGACGTTCCAATTCCTTCGTGGGAGCAATTACGCGAAGAATCACTTGAGCAAACTCCCAAGGTTTACTTCGAATTTTACAACCAATCCAATGAGGTTGTGGCTCGCGTTAACGGCAGCACGAACAAAGGACTGCACCGCTTATCATGGAATTTGAGATACACCCAATACAATGGGAGTCCCATGGTTGCTCCAGGCAACTACTCCGTCCAGGGTTTTCAATTGGTAGATGGAACCACTACCAAACTGGGCAATGCACAAAGTTTTGAGATTGTCTCAATTGAGGAACCGAGCCTAAAGCCAAAGAACTTAGACGAGACCATCGCCTATCAACTTTCTCTCGCCAAGTTCAATGATGCCATCAATGCGACATCTCAATCACTGGCAACAAGAATTGAAAGGATCGCGAACATCCAACAGGTCATTGAAAGAAGCCCCAACGCTGAACCTGCTCTCCTGAAACAAGCTCGTGAGCTCGAACTTAAATTGCGAACGGCAGCTCGCCAACTCAATGGAGACAATATCAAGAGTGACAAATTTGTAGAGGACGTTCCGTCCATTGGCAGCCGCGTTGGGTCGGTGCTCTACGGTTCTTCTCGCAATACTTACGGAATCACTCAAACACAAAAGGATCAAGTTGAGATCGCAAAAACCAAATTTAAGGCAGTTTCAAAAACAATTAAGAAATTAATTAATTCCGATTTCAAGACCTTTGAAAAGAAATTAAACGCCGGCGGTATCCCCTGGACCGAGGGCCGCGACATCCCCGGAATTAAGTAACGGTTAGGCGATGACCATAACCTCCGCCCTTGTGGAGGTTCGACTCTCGTTGTCTTCCATTACTGGTCAGCGAACTGCTGTTAATCAATACTGAGTCCGCACGACAAAATGGTCCGGAGTTCCGCCCGTGAATTTGTGCGAACAATGTGACGTTCCGTTGCAATTACGGTTGACGTTGCTGAGCCGATGGCACAAAGTGTTGACATGCCTATCGAATTTAAATGTACGAATTGCCAAAGTCTGCTCAGCGTTCCCGAAACCGGGAGCGGCAAGCGGGCTCGCTGTCCCCACTGCAAATCACTTAATCTGATACCAAAGACAAAGCCGATTGAACCTGCTGAACCTCCTGCTTCGCAACAATTCTTCATCGATTCTGTTTCCGGTTCAGCCTTCGGACCGATTACGAAACTGGAACTGGACCAGTGGGTTCGGGAAGGTCGAATCTCAGGCGACTGTGTTGTCAGGGCCAGCGGTGAAAAGGGGGGGCTACCAGCAAGCCGGTATTACCCGAATCTTCAACCTTCGCCCAATCAACGTCCCCAGACTACCAATGAAGAGGTCGCTCTCGATCGCCACCCTATTGCGAAAACAGTGGCTACCCAAGACGCAAAGCCAAGTTCGAAAACAACGAAAATTGCAAGACACAACGGCTATTCAGTCATTCCAACCGCAACGGATTTCGAGTTGATTTTCCATGCTGCCGTGAAGCTATTCCTTCGAAATGCCTGGATCCTTTCAACGACCGCCTTAATTTGCATGTTGCCTGCCATCGCTGACTCAATGTACCGATTAGCTGAGATCCAACTCGATGCAATTCCGCAGATCTTACTGAACCTCGTACAAATATACCTCAGCATTGGTCAAGCGAGACTGGCGATTCAAATTTGCCGAGGGCAACGGGCTACATTCGCGACCGTTTACTCCGGAGGCGACAAATTCCTGCCAGTTATCTTGTTCAGCTTTTTAGCCTACATCGCGTTGACTCTCGGCGTTCTTCTTTTGGTTTTGCCGGCAATTCTTTTGTTGCTCTATCTGTGGCCCAGCTATTTCTTAATCGTAGATGACCAAGCCGATGTATTCGAAAGTTTTACTATGGCAAAAGACATCTGTACCCCAAACGTTTTGACTACATTCCTGCTGGGCTTAACTTCAATTGGTATTTTGATCGCTGGTCTCCTGATCTGTGGAGTTGGCATTATTCCAGCTTCCGGGTTCGTCTCAATCCTTTGGGCCGTATCCTACCTTGCAATGTCCGGCCAACTTTCCTTTGAATAATTCTGGCAAGCTCAAACCTACATGAACAACAAACCATCGATTTCCGCCGTTGCTTTTGACATGGATGGCCTCATCTTCAATACGGAAGACCTCTACGATCAAGTAGGTGAAATTTTACTTTCTCGACGTGGCCTGAACTTCACACGAGAATTGAAAATGGAGATGATGGGTCTCCCCGCTCCGACAGCCTACGAAATAATGCGTGAAAGGTGTGCAATCACTGACTCCGTCTTGCAACTGCAAACGGAAACCGATGAAATTTTTGACGACCTATTGCCAAAACAACTTCGAACCATGCCGGGGCTGGAAACCCTACTGCAAAAATTGGAATCTAAAAAAATCCCCAAAATAGTAGCCACCAGCAGTCACCGCAAATTTGCAGATCGAAATCTCGCTCAATTTGGACTCACCCATCGTTTTGAATTTATTTTAACTGCCGAGGACGTAACTCAAGGGAAACCCCATCCCGAGATCTATCTGACCGCTTCAGAAAAACTTGAGGTCGCGCCGCTTAATTTGCTAGTTCTCGAGGACAGTAAAACGGGTAGCACCGCTGCAGCTGCTTCAGGAGCCTTCACGATTGCCGTACCGACCGATCACAGTATTGGGTTAGATTTCTCGCACGTAAACCACGTTGCTTCACGACTCGACGACGATTTCATTTTGAGTCTATTTGATTAGCGTTTGCGTGGGTTAAATTGCTCTAGCCGTTTCCAGAAGGTTCCCAACCCGCTTAAACGTGATCAGAAAGATTAGCCATATTGGCAGTGGTAAAGCAAAGAACACCCGCTCATTAATTACCGAACCGTACAAACAACAAACAAAACTAAATACAGAACATTGCAATTCCGTAGACAACAATCACCAAAACTACAAGTATTGGTGTGTATACGAAAATGAGGCGAGCGCAAAACAAAAGCCAATCACGCTGCTCTTCAACCTCACCAATTTCCGCATTGGTATTTGCTGGCGCCTGAAAAGGATTCGATTGTTCTTTCATGCTTTGAAACTTAGCGAAAAACAAAGATGTAGCTAGGAGTTCAGCTCGATGTCACCACAAGAATTGTTTTTTATTGAGAGTGGTTGTCGCTAGCCAAGGTTTGGCGTTAATCTTGTCGATATTGCCACATGCCCTATCAGAACTTACCTCCATGAAAAAACTAGCACTTATCGCTTTTATTTGCGTAATTTCGAACGTTGGTTGTTTAAGTGAAAGAGCAGGGGACCAAGTCGCGAGTGTTATTAGTTTTGGAGATCTGACGATTAACAGAAACACGCTCGGATTAAGCAACGAAGTTGATGGAAAGAGCAACATAACAGGTACTGTCAAAAACAACGGAAATGATGCTTTCGATGGTGTTTCAATTGAAATTAATGTGTACAGCAACTCCGGAGCTTTAATCGCCACCACGACTGCCGTTACCGGAGGCATAGCGCCCGGCGGCTCCTGGGAATTTGAAACGCTTGCCGCCCCAATCTCCTCAGTTGCGGACCTTGATAAATTAGAGATCGTCGAAATCTGGGGACTCAAACGAGAACGCTAGATTTGTTTTTCCACGTGGCAATTCACCCAACCAATTCCTGTTAAAACCTATCAAAGGTCACTAAAGGGGCAACCGCAAAATTCAGCTAACTCTGGCAAGCCAAGCTGGTGCATACAGCTGAGAGCTACCGCTAGAACCGCCTCTCAATTCAGAGCCTGAATTAAAAGAACACTAATCCTAGTTTGTCAAACTCTACCGAACCTCTAAGTCTATTTTTACAATCATCTTCACTAAGCCTCTTTATCGAGGCGATGCGTAAGTACTATATTACCGCAGAGATCTTGATCCCGCAGTTTTTTAAGAAGCGCACGATTCTCCAACACGGGCCTTACCTGATAAAGCAACGAACATGACCGAGCCAGCCAATCAACGCCGCGAACCAAAATCTACGGGGAGATTCTTTTCAACGCCCTTTGTTTTCTTGGCAGATTTTTTCTCCGCTTTGGAAGGTTGCTCCAGCTGCGGTTGCTCCGGTTGTGGCTGTTTTATGTTACCAACAATTCTCCTTGTAGTATCCATATTTGCCTTTTCTGGTTGCATATATTAGTCGCACCGAGCGAATTGACTTTCCAAATTTTAATTGGTTTCTACCGCGGAATATCCCTCCCAGCTCTAGAATGCTAATTTGGAAGGTTGGCCAGTTCTCACTTGGTTGTGGTATAACTAGTAGCTATGTTCACGGACATGCTAAGCCACGCTTCTTACTGGACGACTCATGCTTGAATTTATTGGAAAAGGGAAAAGCCACAACTGCAACGGTACAACGCGCCGCGACTTTCTTAGAGTTGGCGCTTTGAGCGGATTTGGAATGACACTTGCCGACTACCTGTGGGCTCAACAGCATGGAGCGGTCAAAAAAGATCAGGATAAAAAATCCTGTATCATGATTTTCAACCTAGGTGCTCCGAGCCAAATCGACACCTTTGACATGAAACCGAATGCACCAGCGGAAGTTCGCGGGCCGTTCAAACCAATCTCCACAAATTCGGACAACTTTCAAGTATCGGAAATTCTACCGATGCACGCGAAAATTGCGGACAAATTTTCAATTGTGCGAAGCTGTTACCACACCTCAGCTGCTGTACATGATGCGGGCTGGCAAATGATGCAAACCGGCCGGCAATTTTCCGGCGGCGTTGAAACACCTCACGCCGGGTCAGTGGTCGCTTTCCTCAAAGGTCGAAAAACCGACTTACCCCCGCATGTCGTTTTACCGCAACTTATGGGGCGGGGCGGAGGCGGGCTTCCCAACGGTCAAGCAGGAGGTTTTTTAGGCAAATCCTACGATCCATTCGCACTCATGGCCGACCCCTCCAAACCAAACTTTAAAGTTCCAGATCTGCTTCCACCGTCAGAAATCGGTACGGTTCGCCTCGATCGGCGAAAAAAGATGCGAGACATCGTCGATAGCCAAATCAAGCAGTTTGAAAAAAGTGATGACGCGAAACTCTTGAACGAAAATTTTCACACCGCCTACCGGATGATGACTAGTAAACAAGCCCGGGAAGCGTTTGATCTTAGTCAGGAAAAACAAGCCACTCGCGAACGCTACGGAATGAACCGTTTTGGCCAGTGTTGCTTACTCGCCAGACGCTTAATTGAGGCCGGCGTTCGATTCGTAACGATCAATACGTTCCTTACCGTCTTTGATGAAATCACCTGGGACATTCATGGCTCAAAACCATTCACGTCTATTGAGGGCATGAAAAACATTGTTGCCCCCACTTATGACCGTGCTTACAGTGCGTTGATTGAAGATTTGGCGCAACGAGGAATGCTCGATGACACCCTGGTTACCAACCTGGCCGAATTTGGACGGACTCCGAAAGTTAATCCCGCAGGCGGCCGTGACCATTGGCCTCAGTGCTTTACCGTTGGTTTCGCAGGAGGCGGCATTCAAGGTGGGCGGGCAATCGGCGCGAGCGATCCGATTGGTGCTGTTCCGGCAGATCGGCCCACCCCACCGGGCGATGTCATTGCCACGATTTTCCATTCCCTCGGATTGGATCTCCACGCCGAATTACCTGGCCCCGGCGGCCGACCGTATCCACTTGTAGATTTTGGGTCCCGAGAAATAAAAGAACTGTTTTAAATTATTCTTTGAGTTTGCATTCATGAACCAGCAGCCACGGATGATCAAGCATTTTGAAATAGGAAGTCTGCGACCAAACTTCTTAATTTTATACGTCATTGTGCTTAGCTTGAACCTTGCATTTACCCGCGAAACCTCGGGGCAAAACAAACCGGTAGAAACCCAACCGGCAGCCCTGAAATTTTCAACGCCTGAATCGCCCGAATTTACCCGCCACGTCCTGCCAATCCTATCCAAACTCGGTTGCAATTCCGGAGCTTGCCATGGCGCGCTCGCTGGGAAAGGTGGATTTCGACTTTCGCTTAACGGATACAATCCCAAAGGTGATCATTTCACAATCACCCAACAATCACTTGGTCGCCGCGTTGAAATCTCTGACCCAGGACGTAGTTTAATTTTAACAAAGCCGACGGGTACTCTGCCCCATAAAGGCGGCCTGAGGCTGGAAACGGATTCCGTCGAATACAAGATACTTTCCGACTGGATCGCAAAGGGTGCATTGGGCCCGTCGACGGCAGATGCGAAATTGCTAAAACTGGAGGTCGAACCCAAAACAATAGTGTTGAGTCCTAACGAATCAGCAAACGTAAGTGTCTTCGCCCACTACAGCGATGGGAAAAAAGAAAACGTGACACGGTGGGCGAAATTCGATTCGTCTAACACTCCCGTGGTTGATGTCAACAAAGATGGAACACTCAGTGTGGTCGGAAGAGGTGAAGCTTCGATCGTTGTCTGGTTTTCAAGCCTTCTGGAGGTCTCTCGTGTCCAACTCCAATTTGCCAACGAGATTGCACCTGAGGTATTCGAGAATGCCCCCAAACGCAACTTTATAGACGAGCTTGTACTTGAAAAACTCGAACAACTGAGACTCGCGCCATCTCCCAGATGCAATGATTCAACTTTTATTCGCCGCGCCTTCCTAGACACCATTGGCATTCTCCCAACGCCGAAAGAGGTGCAGGATTTCCAATCTAATCAATCGGAGTACAAACGGGACCAATTAATCGACGGTCTATTACAACGAGAAGAATTCAATGACTATTGGAGTTATCGCTGGTCTGATGTCTTTCTGATCAGTGGCAAACGGTTACGCCCCCAGGCAGTCAAAGCCTACTACCAATGGCTCAGGAAAAAAATTGAGACTAACGCGCCTTGGGATCAAATCGTGCGTGAAGTCGTAACCGCTCAAGGCAGCAGTTACACCAATGGCGCTACAAACTTTTTTGCCTTGCACCAAACTCCTGAAGACATGGCAGAAAATGTTTCCCAAGCCTTTCTCGGGCTGTCGATTGGCTGCGCCAAGTGCCACAACCACCCGTTAGAAAAATGGACGAACGACCAATATTATGCCATGGCTAATTTATTTTCGCGGGTTCGCGCCAAAGGGTGGGGAGGGGACGCGAGAAATGGAGACGGCTTAAGAACATTATTTCTTGCGACTAACGGTGAACTGATTCAACCGTTGACTGGCACCGCTCAACCACCGACGCCACTCGATGGCAAACCTTTGGAATTTGATGACCCAAAAGACCGCCGTGAACATCTTGCAGACTGGCTCACCAGTCCGGAAAACCCATATTTCAGTAGATCAGTTGCCAATCGAATTTGGGCGAATTTCATGGGTCGGGGTTTGGTTGAAAATGTGGACGACATGAGAATTTCAAATCCCGCAACCAATGAACCGCTCCTCAATGCGCTGGCAGCCCATTTGAGCGAAAACCAATTTGACTTGAAAACGTTGATGCGAGAAATCCTGCGATCCGAAACCTATCAGCGAAGCAGCAAGGTACTGCCTCATAACAAACAGGACGACCGATTTTATTCCCGATTCCTTCCTCGCCGGCTGATGGCAGAAGTCTTGCTGGATGCGATCTCTCAAGTCTCCGAAATCCCAACCGCTTTTGTAAAAATTGAACACAAGGGCGCCGACATCCGCAAAACCACGGAATACCCTTTGGGTACCCGTGCAACCGAATTATACGACTCGGCTGTGCTCTCTTCTTTTCTTTCTAAGTTTGGAAGAAACAGCCGAGACATTGTCTGCGAGTGCGAACGAACCAACAAGCCAAGTTTGGTGCAAGTTCTTCATATCGCTAACGGCTCGACGATTAATGAAAAACTCAAATCAAAAAATAGCTGCGTCGACATCGCGATTTCAAAACCAGCAACCTCCAACGAAGATATCATCCGCGAAGCATTTTTAAAAACGGTTGCTCGTGAACCGACAGAACGCGAAAGCAATCAGCTCCTGCAAATAATCGAGCAGGCGGGCGCGGATGATAGGAGAAGTGCAATCGAGGATCTTTACTGGAGTCTCATGAGCAGCCGCGAGTTCCTATTTCAGCATTGAGATAAGATTGATTAAACAGATGCCTACCCAACACAACTCAGTTATCCGGATCATTGCGTTCTGCCTGGCAGTTCTGCTAACGCAGGTGCAGACACGAGGTGACGAACCTACCTACGCCCAAATCCAACCGATCCTCACCAAATACTGCGCGGGCTGCCATAATGCCAACGAAGCAAATGGGGATTTCGCACTGGATGATTATGAAGCTCTTTTTCGAGGGGGCGAACACGGCACGGCATTAACTTCCGGCGTTGCTGCCTCGAGTCGAATGATCCAATACATGCGAGGAACACTGCAACCTGTGATGCCGCCGGAGGAAGAACCCCGACCTTCACCAACCGAAATTGACCTGATTGAAAAATGGATCGACTCAGGCGCTCCAGGCCCTAAAGGCCAAGGTGCACCGACCACACTCAGCGTGCCGAAAATCGCTCCTCGCACTAATCAGCGGCCGATTACCGCTTTATCCATCAGTAAAAACAAACTTGCAATTGGACGGTACGGTTCCGTTCACATTCAAACACTCAATTCGAAAAAGCCAGCTCAAACAATCAAGGGAATTACCGGCAAAGTCACGAGCCTTCGATTCCTCCAAGGCGACCAGTTTCTAGTCGCAGGAACGGGGGTCACGGGACTCTACGGCGAAGCAATCTTGATCGATCTTACAACCCTGCAGATCTCTAAGCGGTTCCGGGGGCATCGTGATCTCGTTTACTCCGTCGCAATCTCCGCAGATGAAACACATTTAGCGACGTCCGCCTACGATAGAACATCGGTGCTGTGGAAGCTTGATTCCCTGGAACCAGTTACTCGCTTCCTTGGGCACAACGATTCAGTTTTTCAGAATGCATTCGACCAATCAGGAAAGCGACTTCTCACTGCCAGCGGTGACGCCACGGTCAAAATCTGGCGGACTTCTGACGGCGTTCGATTGGACACTCGCAACGAACCTCTTAAGGCTCAGCATACAGTTATTGTCAGCCCCGATGGCGGGTCTTTTTATTCCGCGGGGGAAGATAACCGAATTCGCAAATGGAAACTTGAGTCAACTGCTCCAAATCAAATCAATCACCTTTCTGTTTCCCGTTTTGCTCACGAGTCTAGCATTGAATCCCTCCAATTCAGCCCCTGCGGCGGCTTCTTATTTTCATCCGCTGCCAATGGCTCTATCAAAATATGGAATCCGGAAACGTTAACTGAGATATATGAATTCAAAGACCTGCCCGGAGACATTCAGGCATTCGCCTTAACCGACGAACAAATCATCATCGGCACCTCCAAGGGGCAAATCCAAAAAGTCAATTGGTCAGAACAGACGCAGTCAGTGAAACTTAACTCGCCCGTAAACACCAAGGTCGCGTCCAACCTGCCACAGGCTTTGAGCGACCCAAAATCACTGCCAAATGCAGCGGTGGAAAGCGAGCCAAACAATAGTTTGGCAGATGCTAACATTAGGAGTGCTCCGTTCACGACGACAGGAGCGATTACTCAACCCGATGCGATCGACCAAGATCTTTTTCGATTCCACGCTCCCGAGGGAAGTCGCTGGACCATCGAAGCAAGAGCAACACAAGGCAGTCAGGTCGACACCCACATTGCGGTTCTCACCGGTGACGGAAAACCAGTACCTCGGGTCGTTTTACGTTCGGTGAGAGATTCCTATTTTACATTCCGCGGAAAAAACTCGACTCAGATCTCAGATTTCCGGATTCACAATTGGGAAGAAATGCATCTCAATGAACTGCTTTACTGTAACGGTGAGGTCGTCAGGCTGTACCACTACCCGCGCGGCCCGGACTCGGGGTACAACGTGTATCCTAATTTTGGCAAACGTCATGCAATGTTCGACACCACTCCGATCGCTCACGCGCTGCACGAACCGTGCTTTATTGTCGAAGCTCATCCCCCAGGATCCACCTTTCCCGAAATCGGGTTACCCGTTTTCGAGTTAAACTACGAGAACGATGACGCTGCCACTCAAGAAATCGGCACCGACTCTCGTCTGTCCTTCACAGCTCCTAATGACGGTGATTACTTTGTCCGTGTTCGCGATTCGAGAAACTTCGGGGGTGACCAATTTGGTTACACTCTCTCCGTCAGGAAAGAAATGCCCGACTTCAAAATAAAAAACGTCATTGGGAAAAATCCCAAGCTGGCTTTGGGAGGCTATCAAAGGCTTGGAATCGAGCTCGAACGAATCGACAATTTTAAGGAATCCGTTCAAATCGAAATCAAAGACCTGCCACCGGGAGTCAATGCTATTGGGCCGGTCGAAATCGAACAAAATGGTTTGAAAGCGTTCGTTACCTTGCACGCAACCAAGAACGCAAAACTAGATGACAACGCCGAAAACGCAGCAACGCTCGTCGCCACTGCCGAACTGAATGGCAAACGGATAATTAAGGAGTCGAAGATTGGAAAAATCGAACTGGTACCACCGTTAAAACTTTCAGTTGCACTGTCAGTTACTTTACAGGTTATGTCAAACGCTGGTTCGACCCTCGAATCGAGTGACGCTGAAATCACACCTATTCCAGAAATCAGCATTCGCCCGGGCGGAACCTCTACAGCAGAGATTTCGATCACGCGTGCCGGTCACCAAGGGCGAGTTAACTTTGGCAAAGAAGATGCTGCTTTGAACCTCCCTTTTGGAGTCTACGTAGACAACACCGGGCTCAATGGGGTTTTGCTCCCCCCGGACAAGAATTCGCGAACGATATTTTTAACTGCCGAAAGCTGGGTGAAGCCCTGCTCGCGGCTTATTTTCGTGAGAGCGGGGGAGGCTGGAAACCCATGTTCCAATCCAATCCGGTTGACCGTCCTTCCCAAGACTTCCGAGTAAGAATACTGATTGCATCGACTGAATCGACTGAATCGTCACCGCGAGTGCTTCGCTCTGGGGAGAGCAATTGAAAACTAAACTTCGGGACTGGAAAATTATCAAGTTTTGAAGTTTGATAGATGCTTAACTTCTTATATCAGGGCAGAAAGCTACAACATGAACTCTCCAATCGCAATTGTAATGGCCGCGGGAAAAGGCACCCGCATGGAATCAGAACTTCCTAAAGTACTGTGCCAGGCCAACGGACGCCCTTTGGTTCGTTACGTGCTCGATGCACTCAATCAGGCAGGTGTCGAGGGAATGGTTGTCGTTGTCGGCTATGAAGCGGAGCAGGTCGAATCAGAACTTTCGGGTGAGTCCAACCTTCAATTTGCCTATCAAACGGAGCAACTCGGCACCGGTCATGCCGTGATGATGTGTCGTGAGCAGATCAAGGATCACGACGGCCCAGTGGTCGTGGTTGCAGGCGATTCCCCTATGATGCAAGCTTCTTCAATCAAAGCACTTCTTGATGATTTCGCAGACTCTACCCCAGCTTGCCTTTTAGGAAGCCTCAATCATTCAGATCCAACAGGACTTGGTCGAATTGTTCGTGATCCAAATGGCCAGTTCGTCGGAATTGTCGAAGAGAAAGATGCAGATGAAGATCAACGCAAAATCTCTGAAGTCAATATGAGCACTTACGTTTTTGACTGCCAAAAAATGTTGAGTGCTTTAGACCGCTTGACCGATGACAACAACCAAAAAGAGTATTACATTACAGATCTGCCAGGAATCATGCTCGAAGATGGAGAGGATGTCCGTGCCCTTCCAGTTCTCAAGCCCATCGAGTCCTTTAGTGTTAATACGCTGGAACAACTGGCAGAGGTCGAACAGGTAATGAAAAATCTCTCGACAGAATAAGCAAAAGAATCGCGGAAAGATGGCCGAACCAACAATCATCGGCACGATTGAGTCCCGTTTGTTACTAATTTAAATCACCTGTTTATTCGAAGTACCAACGATGCGAGAACTGAAAATTTTTAGCGGTCGGGCCCATCCAGAGCTTTCTGAAAAAATTGCTGAGTTTCTCCACCTCGAACTGGGGAAAGTAAAGTTTTCTACCTTTCCCGATGGTGAAGTTCACTGCAAAATTGAAGACGTCCGCGGACGAGACGTATTTCTGGTACAGCCAACCTGCCCGCCAGTGAACGACACGTTGATGGAGTTATTGATCCTGATTGACACATGCCTTCGTGCCAGCGCCGAGCGGATTACCGCAGTCATTCCATATTTTGGCTACGCTCGGCAGGATCGAAAAGACGAAGGACGCGTTCCCATCACTGCAAAACTGGTCGCCAATATGGTCACTCGGGCAGGTGCCGATCGCGTATTAACGATGGACTTGCATGCCGCTCAAATTCAGGGATTTTTGGATGTTCCCGTTGATCACATGTATGCCGCTGGTGTGCTGAACGATCATTTTCGAGCGATGAATATCCCGAAAGAAGATATCGTCATCGTCAGCCCCGACGAGGGCAGCATTAAACGAGCGGTTGGCCATGCCAAGCGACTTGGAGGCGACATCGCCATTATTGATAAAAGACGCCTGTCAGCAGACAACGTCACTCAAGAAAATATCATTGGCGGCCCGCTTGAGGGCAAAGTGGCGTTAATGTTCGATGATATGATCAGCACCGCAGGCTCGATTGTCGGGGCTGCCGAGTTGGTGCGAAAGAAAGGTGCTCGTGAAATTCACGTTGCTGCATCCCATGGCGTTTTCGCCGGGCCAGCAATTGAACGACTAAAAAACGCCCCGATTGACAGCATTGTGGTGACCGACAGCATTCCAATTCCCCCTGAAAAGCGGTTGCCAAACATGAAGGTCTTGAGCGTTGCCCCAATTTTGGCCGAAGCGATCAAGCGAATCCATCAGCACAAATCGATCTCTGCGATTTTCAGCGACGCAGGTGGTGAAGAGGCTTAAGCCCTTCGCGAGTCGATACTTCGATCTCGACACACTCAACCGAGTTTTGTTTTAAAATTGGGAACTAGCTTCGCAGCTGGTTCCCATTTTTTGTAAACAAATTAATGAAACCAACCTCAAACGCAGAAACGACACGACGCAAAAACGCTCGGTTTAGCCTCGTTCGGAATCTTCACGTCGAAACACAGCAACGACATCCTCTGCTGGAACGACGAAAAGCTGGTTGTCCGACTCAAAATCGACAGGAATGGCATTTCCCGGGTGGAACAGAACTTTGTCGTACTGACGCAATGGCAAGTCTTCGTCGTGCTCAATCGCGGCTGAGATCGTTACGATTCGCCCCGTAATTGTTGGAATCTCTGCAGAATCAGGTAAAGCGATCCCACCTTTGGTTTTCTTTTTCGGCTCATCTTTACGCACGAGAACACGGAGTCCAATTGGTTCTACGTACTCAAATTTGGGTGCTCGAGCTTGTTTCTTACCAGGCTCTTTCGCCATTCCTAAATTCCTTGCAAACAGTGATAAGCTTTAAAAGCTCATTATTGCGACTTTTTAAAATACGTCGAGCCATCCCAAGTGCTGAAGCAGGATTTGAGGCCTGAATTTCTCGGTTCGAGGGCTAAAAACTCGATTTATTGACCCAGATTACAAAACGCGACCGGAGAAGCTTGGCTCTGAAACGGCCTATCTTCTTTAATTGAGTTAACCGAGCCGCCCCACGCTCCCCAAACCGTTTTAATTTTAAAACTCGATAAGCGATTTACAAGATTTTCTGTGATCTTGAAGTCTTTTCCCAAAAGCCGGCATTTGACAAGCCGATGGTACGATAGTGAAATAGGAAAGCGCATTTTAGATTCGCTGAATGCTGGCGTAAAATTAAGAATTAGCAACGAATAACCGCAGTAAATCAGCCGAACCTCAGACTCCCAGACGATCACAACGGCACTTATCAACCTACCGTTGCCAACTCGACGACGTTTGAAGCGGTAAAAAGGCGGCTAAAACTGGAACTTGGGCTTGTATCAAGTCGGGATTCTGCCAAAATGTGCGGTTTCACTGATAAAGAAATGGTGGACGGTTTGCGCCATCATATCGGCTGAGTTCCGCCGGATTGCAGCCCGCTTGCTAGGCGACCCTCGTTTTGTGGGTTTGCTTCGCACGAATATATTTTGCTTTGAATCCAAATTTGTATGACAGGTTAATAAAGTGGCAGACACACTTAACGTAGAAAAACGAGAAGAGACCGGATCGCTTAGAATGAAGCGTCTGCGTCAAACGGGAAAAATTCCTGCCGTTTTATACGGACACGGCAAAGGCACTGAGATGCTTTGCGTTCTCGAGAAAGAGCTCACCAAGGCAATTGACCACGGAAGCCACGTCGTTCAACTCCAAGGAGCGGCGACCGAAAGTGCACTCATCAAAGCGGTCCAGTGGGACGCTTTTGGTATCCAGATTATCCACTTGGATCTGACTCGTGTCGACGCGACAGAGGCAGTCGAAGTAACGCTTCCGATCGAGCTTCGCGGAGACGCAACAGGAACTCACCACGGTGGAGTGGTCAACTTCCTGCAGCACCAAGTCTCGATTATGTGCCCCGCAAACATAGTTCCTGAGAAGATTGAACTTAAAATCGCAGATTTGGACGTCGATCAAGTGATTGACGCAAGCCAACTGGTTCTGCCAGAAGGCGCAAGTCTTGCCGAAGCCGGAACCACACCAATTGTTTCATGTACACCTGCTGGTGGAGATGATGATGACGCTGCCGATACGGATGAATCCTAAAAACTGAAGGCAGTTACGATGAAAATCGTCGTTGGGCTGGGAAATCCCGGTAGAGAATACGACGGAACGCGACACAACGTCGGGTTTGAAGTTCTGGCGATGATCGCTCAGCGATTTGATGCCGGGCGGCCCAAAGCCAAATTTAAGGCGGAAGTCGCAGAAGTAAGTATAAAAAACCAGAAAACGATATTGCTCAGCCCGCTCACTTTTATGAACTTAAGTGGGCAAAGCGTAAGGGCAGCACTCGATTTCTACAAGTTACCGCTGAATGATGTTTTGGTGGTTTGTGATGACATCAACCTGGATGTCGCGAGGCTGAGATTTCGGCCGAGTGGGTCCGCTGGTGGTCAAAACGGACTAAAAAATATCATTCAGCAATTGGGAAGCCAAGATTTTGGAAGACTGCGTGTTGGAGTCGGAAAAACTCCAGCCAACTGGAACGCTTCAGACTTTGTTTTAGGCAAATTCGGAGCTGATGAGCGGTCTGAAATCGATCTCGGTATTTCTCGGGCGGCCAACGCTGTTGAGGCTTGGATTGAGCACGGGATTGAAGTGGCAATGAATCGGTTCAACGCCAACCCAGCACAGCAGAAGAAAAAGAATTCGGAAACGAACAGGCGGGTAGTCGACCCGCCTAGTCAAATCCGAGAATGACAACATAGACCCAATAAACCATTTAAAACGAGACTTATAAGGAAATTCGAACGTGGCTGAGAATGTTTACGAATGCATGTTCATCTTTAATGCCAACGCATATGCGAGAAACCCTGCGGGAGCGGCAACAGCAGTTGACGAATTGGTCACCTCCAACGGTGGCGAAATCCTTGCAAGTCGCCTTTGGAATGAACAAAAATTAGCCTACCCAATCAAAGGGCACCGAAAGGGTGCTTATTGGCTGAGCTACTTCCGAATTGACAGCTCGCAACTCGTCAAATTCAACCGCGCTTGCCAGTTGAATGACTCGATCTTGCGGCACTTGGCCATCAAGCTTGACCCACGATTGGTTGAGCCAATGGTTGCTGTAGCGAAAGGCGAGACTCCTGCTGCCGAAGCACCTGCGGAAGCTAGTGCCGACGCAAAAGCTGAAACCGTTGCTGCAGAATAAAACTGAAAACCGATTGATTTTCACGCCGGCCAGACCAACCGTGTCACTCCCGGCTCCGAAGATACAACTAATGATTTTTGTTTAGCGGATTCAACGGATTGTAAAACCGCCGAAAAAATGAAGCTGACGCCCGTCAGTGGATGGCTCTCAAAATTTTGGAGATTACCATGGCTAGTTACAATCGCGTCGTAATCGTTGGAAACTTGACTCGGGACGTCGAACTAAGGTACACCCCCTCGGGTACCGCAGTCACCGACATTGCTCTCGCAGTTAACGACCGGGTCAAGAAAAATGACCAATGGGTTGATGAGGTAAATTTTTTCGATGTAACCTTATGGGGACGTACCGCTGAAGTTGCTGGAGAATATCTTTCCAAAGGGTCTTCAGTTTTAATTGAAGGAAAGCTGAAACAAGATCGTTGGGAGCAGGAAGGTAAGACTCGAACAAAAGTCAAAATCGTCGGCGAAAAGATGCAGATGCTGAGCAGTCGCAACAGTGGAGGATCAGGTGGACGGCCCCCAAGCCCACACACTTCCAACGAAGCGGCGCCTCAGCCTGCACAGGCTGCACCTCAGCAAAGTGCGCCACCCAATGACGAAGTACCATTTTAATTTTTAAAACGACAATTCATCCAAAGACCAGTCGCCAAGACTTTGCAAACGGATTTAGAAACAAAGATTTAGAAACAAATAAACCGAGACAGTAAAAGAGACACTTCGATGCCATCATCTAAAACAAAAAAAATCAAACGCAACAAGCCACAGTATTCACGACTTCCACGCGGAGAAGGCGGTGGAATTGAACTTCTCTTGATTCAATCGGTAGATCACCTTGGAAAACAAGGCGAAGTTGTCGAAGTAAAAGCTGGCTTCGCTAACAACTACCTTCTGCCACAAGGCCTTGCAACCGTTGCCAGTGACCATCACAAACGAATGGTCGACAAGCACAAGGTCAAGCTTCAGGAAATTGAAGCTTCTCGACTGAAGGATCTCAAAGATCTTGCCAAACACATTGGTAAACAAAGCGTTACCATCGAAGCCAATGCAAACGAAGAAGGGCACCTTTACGGTAGTGTTGGCGCCGCTGAGATCGTTGCTGCTTTGAAGCAAAACGAAATCGCCTTGACCAACGATCAAATTCGCCTAGAAGGTGTTCTCAAGGAACTTGGCCTTTACACCGTCAAAGTACACCTCCATCAGGAAATCGAAACCGAACTAAAAGTTTGGGTCGTTCCGACAGTCGACGAAACAGCCTAACTCGAAGGACTTGCCGGAACGACGAGTTACCGACAAGTTTTCCAAAATTTATCGAAGCCTCGGTTGGTATTTTTTACTGGCCGAGGCTTTTTTCTTCGACTCAAAAAATCTTTTGACTCATCCTGCTTGATACTTTTGGGTTCTTCTTTTTTAACAACCCTCTCTCGCCGTAAAAATATCCAGAAGTGGTTGTTATCGACTGAGACGGACTTAAGATGGTGGTGGTTCATCGGTCGATCACAAGGAACAATGGAATGGCAGATAAATTCGACACCTCTTCAGGCAACAAACGCCGGAAATTTGTGAAACATGAACCGAGCGCGGACCTCCTGACTCGGCAACCACCCTACAACCTCGAAGCTGAAGTCGGCGTGCTTGGAAGCATCATGCTGATGCCCGAAACTTGTGACGAAATCGTCAATATCCTGCGTGAACAGGACTTCTATGATGAAGCCCATCGAATTCTGTTTTCACACATTATGGAGATGCATAATGGGGGTAAAAAAATCGATCCGTTGCTGCTTCGTGAGCGACTCGTGGCCGGCGGCGAAATTGAGGCCATCGGTGGCGCCGGACGACTAGCCGAGATCTTCACGTCAGTTCCGAACGCGGCACATGTCACCTATTACGCAAACATCGTCCGCAGTAAAGCGACTTCCAGACAGCTGATCAACACCTGTTCTGACTTGCTAAATGACGCATACCTCCCGGAAGGTGACCCGGACATCCTCCTCAACGACGCAGAACAAAAAGTGTTCGCGATTCGTGAAAGCCGACAATCCAACAACCTGGCGTCCATCGACGAAATTCTTTCCGACGCGATGGATCGAATGGAAGCCAGAATGGCTGGCAAAGGCCAAGAAGGCACCGTCGAAACAGGCTTCACCGACTTGGACCAAATGACGGGCGGTCTCCACGCCTCAGAACTGGTAATTCTGGCTGCCCGCCCAAGTATGGGCAAAACAGCTTTCGCCATGAACATTGCTGAAAATGTCGTGATGAAATCGAGAAAGCCTGTTCTGTTTATCAGTTTGGAAATGGCCTCCATCGAATTGATCGAACGAATGCTCTGCTCAGTCGCAAAAGTAAACGGTCACCAACTACGTGGCGGCACGCTGAGTTCTGACAGTCGGAAGAAGGTGGTCAAAGCAGTCGGCGAATTAAATCAAGTCCCACTTTTTATCGACGACTCGCCAACTCGAAATGTTTCTGAAATCGCCGGTGCAGCGCGCCGAATTAAACGAAAAGAGAATGAACTGGGGCTGATTGTTATCGATTATTTGCAATTGATTCAACCTGATAATTCCAATGATGCAAGACAGGAACAAGTTGCGAAAATCGCTAGGCGTCTCAAAGGTTTGGCACGTGAATTAAAGACTCCAATTTTGTGCCTATCCCAGCTGAATCGACAGGCGGAAGACTCTCGCGACCACCGGCCCAAGCTAAGCCACCTGCGTGAATCGGGAGCGATTGAGCAGGATGCTGACGTGGTAATGTTCGTGCACCGCGAAAGCTACTTCCAAAAAGGGCAACCGGAAGAAGAAGTCAATCAAAACGAAGCGTTGATCATTATTGAAAAACAGCGAAACGGTCCAACCGGGGATGTCGAGCTTCATTGGGAGCGAGATTTCACTAGGTTTTCCAATCGCGCTCCAGAGCGATACAGCGAATTTGACGACTTCCCGGGATAGTATTGAACGTCAGCCGCTCCATTGTCACCGCGTGTGTCTACCGTCGGCGACGACGAGCAATGATGGCAATCGCACCCAGACCCAGCAGCGTAGCGCTGGATGGTTCAGGAACACTCTGAATGTTCCAGGAAAACCCAAAGTCGGTTGCTGAATTTCCTGAAATTCGAAACGTATAGTTTCCTCCATCGAGGCCCTCAAAAAAGATGTGCTCATTGTTGTAAGCAGATCCGTTACTGGCATCGAGAAGCGTGCCCAGAAACGAGCCCGAGGAATCAAACAGTTCGAGATTCAGATCCGCAAGATTCCTTTCAGCCTCAAAGGCTATGCCGGAGTTGACATCAACGATGTCCATATTCCAACTCAAAACAGCCGACAAACTTGCATTGCCACCTGAGGCGATTGAAAAGTCGTAAAAGAGGTCTTGGCTGCCATCAAAATCTCCATAGTCCCATCCCAGGTTATTAATGTTTGAAGTCGGATCAGTGGTCGACCCTTCAAATTGCCCACCTTCAAAAATGTGATAACTATTGAAGATATTTAACTCACCAAAACCAAACACCTCGTCCATTGGCCGTGTCGAGGTTCGATCCCACGATGCGAATTCATCCTTAGTTGCCCCTGCAAAAAGAGTTGCTCGAATCACCTCGTTTTGGACAAAATCAGTTCCTGCACCAGCGTGTTTTAGTAAAGCCGCAGCACTACCCACCACTGGCGTTGAAAAACTAGTCGCACCAGCGGACGGCACTACGATCGACGTTGCGAATCGCGGGGCACCATACACTGAAGTTAAGCTTTGGGAGTGGCCGCCATCCGATCGGCCGACGGCGATTGCGTTGTAACTGGGAGTCAACACTTGCGGAGTTGCACTCGTCGAACCGTTATTGGCTCCGACTACCATTAAAGTGTTGTCTCGATTGATGACAAAATCGAACCGCTCGAGAATATCTTCAGCCTGTGCTGTCGTCAAACCGTTACCTACGTAGCTGTGATTGCCAATATCAAAGGCTGGTGTCGAATTCAGATCGTTTCCACTGAGCGCATTAAGCCAATTAAAGATGTAATCATTGGCATCGTAGCCGGTGATACTACTAATCCCGCCCGTCATGCTTGATGAATTTCCGTAAAAATTCCGGGCAACCAAAGTACCGTGGTTGTTAGCACCAAACGCCCCCGATCCTTCGGTAAACGTCTTTCCGGCAAATTCTCCACTGGTAACATCGGGCATGTAATTTCCCGCGCTATCGGGGGCCTCAGCCTGCATTACGTTTAAACCCGTCCCGTCTCCAAGGCTACCACCTTTTTCAGAAACCAGATCATTGAAGCCAATCTCAGACTTCCAGCTCTGACCAAAGATCATCGTGCTAGGCAACATTATAAATGCAAGAATAATTAGGATCGGTCGACTGTTCATGTTCGCTAACTCCGCTACTCTTTTTTTGCATATTCGCGTTCCCCAAGGAGGGAACGTACCTCTACTATAATTAGCAGCCGCACTGTGTTGCTGAATATGCTGCATTTAACAACATATTAATCACTATTTCTCTTGCCAGCACCCAATTGTCGCCGCAAAGGGATCGCAAATGGATCGCTAATACCACCCCAAATAACTCGATGCGATTGCACTTCGGTTTCCCTTACTTGATAATATGAAAGATGCTGAAACAGGGCAAGCGAAAGACAGCTTGCCAGGCTCCCCACTCTATGACGTTTTGGTGAATGTGACCTTAGTTTGATGAAAGATACTGGCATTGTAATCCTCGACGAAGTCGAGAACTGTCCCTATTTAGATGGCGAATCAGCCCGCATGCCTTTGCGCATGCCACTAACAAAATTGACGCCAGAGGGAATTGACCAACTGCTTTATGACGGCAATCGTCGTACTGGAGAATTTATCTATCAAACACAATGTGCGAGCTGTCGCGCATGTGAACCGATTCGTATTGTTTCCCAAGAATACAAATTCAGTAAAAACCAACGACGTCAGTTGAACCGGGGAGACAGAAAGTTCACACAACGCTTTGGCCCACTTTGTTGTGACGAGACAAGACTTGATCTTTTTAATAAGCATCGCAAATTGCGAGGGCTTGCCAAAAATGATTTAGATATCGACGCAGAAGAGTACACCTGGGGATTCGTACGAAGTTGTTTTGATTCATTTGAAATCACTTATTGGCTGGAGGATCGATTGGTTTGCCTGTCAGTCTGTGACCTTGGCCAAACTTCCTTGTCAGCTGTTTATACTTTTTTTGACACGGACTTTCACGCAGATGGACTGGGAACCTATTCAATCCTCAAACAGATTGAACTTTGTCAGCGTCGGTCAATTGATCACCTTTATCTCGGATACTACATCGCTGACTCACCGCACATGAATTACAAATCGCGGTTTCTACCCAATCAACGGCTGATTAATGGTCGCTGGACTTCTTTTCATTCCGAAAAAAAATGAAGCGGAATTTCCAGTATGCCCTGATAATTGATAGATTAACGTATTAGCACTTTCCTCCCTTTAACGCGGAATATCCTGATGGATCGAAGAAAATTTATTCAAGCAGGTTCTGCTGCAGTTGCACTTTCGGGCGCACAGGCATTTCCACAGTCTCAGTCCACGCCCAAACAAAAGCGACGCGTTTGTTTGATTGGCTGTGGGTGGTATGGAAAGATTGATCTCTTTCGAATGCTTCAAGTGGAGGACGTTGAAGTCGTCGCTCTGTGTGACGTGGACGCCAAGATGCTTGATGAGGCGGCAGACAGAGTTGCTGCCCGACAAGCCTCAGGAAATCGCCCACAGACTTTTGAGGATTTTCGCAAAATGCTCTCCGATGTGGACGTCGACATCGCCCTCATTGCAACTCCTGATCATTGGCATGCGTTACCCATGATCGCGGCTTGTCAAAATGGACTCGACGTTTACGTACAGAAGCCGATTGGTATCGATGTTGTCGAATGCGAATCGATGCTTGCCGCTGCGAGGAAATACGATCGTGTAGTTCAGGTCGGGATGCAAAGACGGAGTACACCTCACTTAATAGAGGCCAAAAAACAAATCGTTGATGCTGGTCTTTTGGGCGACATTGGGCTGGCGGAAGTCTATTGTTACTATCACATGAGGGCGAAGACGAATCCGCCCGATCTCCCGGCTCCGCCACACCTAAACTACGATCTGTGGACCGGACCGGCGCCAATGCGTCCCTACAACGACCTCGTCCATCCACGCCGCTGGCGCGCATTCATGGAGTACAGCAACGGGATTGTTGGTGATATGTGCGTGCACATGTTAGACACTGTTCGCTGGATGCTAGAACTTGGTTGGCCTTCCCGTATCGCATCGACTGGCGGCATTTTTGTAGAAACGGATAGCAAAGCCAACACCACTGACACACAATCCGCCGCGTTTGACTTCGATGACATGCGGGTCCAATGGCAACATCGAAGTTACGGTCACGCTGCCGACCCAGAATACCCGTGGGGCGCAACGCTCTACGGATCAAAAGGGACATTAAGACTGAGCGTTCATAAATGGGAATTTAAGCCCGTCAACAAGCGGGAGAAGACCATCTCGCAGGATGCGGTCTACGAATTAGATCAATATCCGGAAGATAAAATTGAAAAGGACCTTGAAAGACATGTCGCGCCAGCAGTTCGCGGCCACATGAAGAATTTTCTAGATTGCGTGACCACCCGTAAACGTCCCGTCGCCGACATCGAAGAAGGTCATATCTCTGCAACCAGTTGCATCCTAGCAAATATCGCAATGCAATTGGGAAGAACGCTTCATTGGGACCCTGAAACGGCTCGGGTACTGAATGACGACGAGGCAAATCGGTTACTGACTCGAGACTACCGACAGCCTTGGATCCATCCAGAACCATCAAAAGTCTAGATTTATATTTTACTTGAAATAACAGGAAACCCATGTCCGGAACAAATATCAGTCGTCGAAAATTCACAGCGGCCGCCTCCCTTGGTTTGGTCGCTACATGCGTGCCTCCGTCGTTCGCCACCCAGGATGAATCGGCATCATCAACTGACAACAATGGCCCGCGGGAGGCAGACTTTGAACGTGACTATGATGCTCCTAGTTTCAAACCTAGCTGGAAAAAGGAACAAATCAATCGCACCATGGCTCAGGATTTTGTGATTTACGCTCATTCGGATCTGCCCATGGTCAAAAAATTACTCACCCGCGAGCCGGGGCTGTTAAATGCAACTCTCGACTGGGGTGGAGGCGACTGGGAAACCGCACTTGGTGGTGCCTCTCACATGGGACGTCGCGACATCGTTGAATATTTACTAGAGCAAGGCGGAAGACCCGATATATTTTGCTTCACCATGCTCGGGATGCTCGAACCAGTCCAATCCATGCTCGAGCTTCAACCCGCACTGATCGACGCCAAAGGGCCTCACGGATTCAACCTGCACTTCCATGCCCAAGTTGGACAGGAAAACTCAAAAGAGGTTCTTGACTATTTGCAATCGGTCAAAGAAATCAAATTAAGGCCCGTTCCTTTTTTAAGAAAAAAGAAGAAATAGTCGGCAGTCCGATCTGGAACTCTAGATCGGAATCGCAACTTGCCAAACGGGTGTGAAGAGTTCCCTATAGCAGCCGCAACCGGAGGGCGTGCCGGCGGCTAGCGCCATCCACCGCAGCCCCGATTGATCGTTTTCCAGTGAAGTCACTGAATCTCCGCCGAACCTTTCTCATTTAACAGCACTCGACTGCCACTTGAGATATCACTGTGCTGCGTCCGTTTCCCACTGGGCCAAAATACATCGACTCGATCAATCTTCTTTCGCGTTCCCATTCCTATGTGAATCCGCTTCGAGTTTTGAGTCGAAACACCTTCGCCGCCATTCAACTGAAACATTCGCTTCTCTTCACCGCAAGTGACGAGCACTCTCGCCCCGAACGGATCCCGCGGACTCCATTCTAGTGAAGGACTCGGGCTTTCCTGCCCACCCACCAACATGATCTCAATAAACGAATTCTTTCTACTCGCCTGTTCACCCATTTTATTTTTGGCGATACGAAATCTCGGATAATTTGGACTGGTGATCCCCAAATCCAACCATCCATCTTGGTCATAATCTAATAGCGCGAACCCGCGCCCATCCTCTCGAAAGTCAACGCCAGAGACCAGCGACAAATCTTTATAGTTTCCGTCTTGCCTCATGAACAAGCGATTCCGCTCACCTCCACTCAACGCATTACTTCGAAAAACAGCTCCCGGCTTAGGGTCATCGGCTAATGGAAAGGTCATCATCTCCATTCCCTCTTCCGGCCCCCACTGTTCGAAGTTTGAAAACTCATCGTCTACATCCGGAGCAAAACGCACGGCCGTGCGCCACAGGCAACTTCACAAATCTTTATCGTTAGCGACCTCTTTGGGAGGCGAATAAAATCCACTCGCCACATAAATATCTAACTCACCATCGTTGTTGAAATCGGCAAACTGGCCACCGTACGACCAACCAACGCTCGACACATGCTGTTGCTCTTCTCCGGAGCCGGCAACCTGGCTTAATTTTCCGTTATCGTTTACGTACAAAAAGTTACCATGGGCGGAAACTCTTAATCGCTCGTTCACATCATCAAGCTGATCGACAATTCGCAATCCAGCCTTGGAATACATATTCGAGACGTAGAGGTCGAGATCGCCATCATTATCAAAATCGCCCCACGAAGCGCCCATTGCAAATCCCATCACCGAGTTTCCAGCAACTTCCTGAGTCACATCAGTAAACTCTGGCTTGAACGTTCCGCGTTCGGTGTCATTGCGGAGAAAGACATCGGGAGAAAAGTCATTGCAAATGTACACGTCAAGATCCCCGTCTTGATCGAGATCAGTCCAAACCGATTGATAGGAATCACGAAACTGCTTGAGATCGTCCCCGATCTTGGCCCATTCAAATGAATCACCTCGGTTCATCAATAGAATGTTTGGAGGGCCACCTCGATCGACATACGTATGCGCACGTTCAATCTTTAAACGGGTCTTTAGACGGTCTTCGACGCGAGTCGTCTGCTCAAACCAATCTTTTATCTCACCTTGCCCGTAGGCATAAGTACTTAAATAGAGATCGAGTAATCCATCTCGATTAACATCAGCAACCGAGACCGCCAATACAAAACGGGTCTCCGCAAGAACTTCGTTTATCTCCGCGTGCGGTTGGAAAGTTCCATCCTGATTTTCAAAAAACAGGCTTTGCCCCATCGAACGGCCAACGAAGGCATCCGAATCGCCATCGTTATCAAAATCAAAAAAGCAGGTGCAATTTGCTAGTTCATTTACCAATAGGCCACTCTCCTGCGTCACGTCTGCAAACGTACCATCGCCTTTGTTTTGTAACAATTGAGCCTGAGACCAGCGATCGGTAACAAACAGGTCATCGAAACCATCTTGGTTAAGATCGAGAACACTTACCGAAGGGTATTGAAATGCCGACTCCCAGTCATCAAAACTCTTGTACTCATTACGTGCATGTTTAAAAGAGTTCGTAGCGCTTACCTCGCCGGTGAATTTTAAAATCATCTCCTGATGTGAGGATTTTTGGACTTTAGTTCGGGTAGCCTCATCTGGAATCGCTACATCGGTCACGTTTTCGAACAGAGGCTGAGCCACTTCAACCAGCTTCAGTTGAGTCTGACGCCAACCGACCAATTCCCAACTATCATCGTCGCGAACCTGCCAGGTCAAAGTTTGATAACCTTTCACTCCCACTAGGTAACCATCCGGGTCTCGAATCTTTCCCTCAAGCTTGGTTTTCATTTCAAATTTATCTCGACCGCCCAGAAAAGCCCCCTTGAGAACACCAATTTGACCATCTTCGAATTGACCGTTTGAAAGCAGAGGGGCGAGCAGTTCATTCCAGCTGATTGATAACTCAGTGGAATCGATTGGCCACTCTGAAACTACCGCAGGTTTTTTTGTCGTTTCCGTCCGTTGCTTTCGACTACTTTTGTCAAACTCAAAATCGCCAAGTCCGACATGCGTAATTCGGTCTCGAATAAATCCAGAAACATCAATCTCTGAATCGCTTAATGATCTGACAATCGTCTTCATTTGCGGCGAAAGTGCCTGCAACAGATTTTCAGAATCCGCGATTGCCTCAATCTTTACTTGCTGTGGCGACAGAACTTCATCGCTTGGTTTCTCAGCTGCCGGCTGATTTTTCGGAACCTCGACAATCTTGTCCTTTTTGCACCCGGCACTGCAAGCGAGTACAAAGCATATTGCCCACAGCAGAGCGTCCGTGCTTCCAAAGCAAAAACACTTGGTTCGACGGGAATTAACTGGGTTCATAACCATAATCTGTTTACCTGAACTGCAAAAAGCCAATCAAAAGGACATCAGTCACTCAGTTCGCTCGAGTATCTTGATCTGACTCCCCGAAGGAATATCGATTCGTGTCGATTTTTTCCCGCTGGGCCATTGAACTTCAATTCTGTCAATTGTGTCGACCGAGCCAAGCCCGACATGAATTCGGTTCGAATTCTGACTTGAAAGTCCCTCTCCACAGGATAATTGAAATTTCCTCGTTCGTGTTCCGGTTGTTACCAAAACCGAAGCACCGATTGGATCCCGTGGACTCCACTCCAAAGTAGGCCCTGCCTGATCGTGCCCACCCACCAGTTGAATATCGACAAACCCGTTTTTCTTTTCCTGACGATCCCCAATTCGGTTCCGGGCGATCCGAAACCGGGGATTGTTCGGACTTACGACAACCACATCCAGAAATCCGTCCTGATCGTAATCAAATAATGCGAACCCGCGACCATCTTCGCGAAAATCAATCCCCGATACCAACGTCAGATCGTCAAAATTTCCATCTCGCTGAAGGAACAGTCGGTTACGTTCCCCACCACTGAAAGGGGCACTGCGAAACGGAGGTCCCTCACCGTCAGCCGTTTCTTCATGTTCGAACAATCGAATGTCGAAATGGTTTAAACCACCTCCCCATTCTTTAGAAAACACAAACTCTTTATCTCGACTTGGGTCCGTGCGCACGACCGAGCGCCAAAGGCAACTTCACCAATCACCTTCTTTTCGCACCTCCGCGGGCGGCGTGTAGAAACCGCTAGGGACATAAAGGTCCAGGTTCCCATCGTTATCAAAATCTCCAAATTGTCCGCCAAATGACCAGCCAACCTGAGCAACATTTTGAAATCCGTCTTCCGTACCGGCAACTTGTTTGAATTCCCCTTCACCCATGTTCTGGTACAGAAAATTCCCGCGTGCCGAAACTTTAACGCGTTCATCTACATTGTCGACTTGTCCGACGATCCGATTGCCCGCTTTGGAGTACATGTTTGAAACGTACAGATCCTGCAAGCCATCGTTGTTGTAATCTCCCCAACTAGCCCCCATGCCGAAACCCATTGTTCCGCCCGGAACGACTTTCTCGGATACGTCTGTAAATTCAAGGTCGAATGACCCGCGTTCAGTATCATTACGAAGAAACCGATCAGGTGAGAAATCATTGCAAAGATATAGATCTTGATCACCATCAGCATCAAAGTCCGACCAAACTGTTTGATAGGAATTACGCCATTGAGCCAACTCGTCATTTATCTCCGCGCGAGTCAATTTTCCGTTTTTATTTAAGAGCACGATATTGGGCGCACCGGCCCGGTCTAAGAAAAAATGAGAACGCTCAACTTTCATGCGCATTTTGACCTGATCTTTGACCCGCACGGAATCGCCAATCCACTCGGTGGAATCTCCAGTCCCCAACCCGTAGGTGCTTAAATAGACGTCAAGGCATCCGTCTCCGTTGATATCAGCGACGGAACCGGAAACTACAAATTTCACAAATTCGTAATCCTCGGTCATTGATTCGTCGAGTTTAAATTTCCCTTGATCATTCTCGAAGTACTGACTGGGCTCGAGTGTCCCACCAACAAACACATCGGAATCACCATCATTATCAAAGTCAGCAAACAGCGAGCAACAAGCTAATTTTTTAACATCAAGACCAACGCTGGCCGTCACATCCTCAAACGTTCCATCTCCGAGGTTTCTCAGCAATTGCCCGGACTGCCAGCGATCCGTGACAAACAGATCATCAAGCCCATCTTGGTCAATGTCTACGACACTTACGCCGGGATACTGATAGGCGGACTCCCAGTCATTAAAGTGCTTGTATTTGTACTGGGTATCTTTGAATTGACGACCGTCGATCTTGGTATTTGTCAAAATTAGATCGACGTGAGATGAATTTTGAACTTTGCGAAGTGTTTCCGGATCGGGAATTACTCGCGTGGTTACTTCTTCAAAAAGTGGACTTTGAGATCCAATCAATTTTAGTTTCGTTTGCTTCCAGCCGGTAATTTTCCACTCACCGCCGTCGTTCTTACCCCATCGAAGCGTTTGGTATCCACGTAAACCAACTACTAAATCATTTCCGATTCGAAACCGCCCCTCGATTTTGGTATCCGTTTCGAAATCGTCCCCAACAAAACGCGTCGCGAGAGTGCCAATTTGACAATCTTCTAAATCCGCTTTCCCCGTGAGAGGCTGCCAAATGGTTGCTGGCTCCACCAGCTGTGGCTTTGCCTCGATCACTAGGGGCCAGCTGCAGTGATTTCCCAAATCGGATTCTTCGACTGCGAGTGCCGCACGAAAATCAAAACGATCAATGCCGGAATACTCAATTTCCTCAGCAAACGGAATTGGGCTGACCGATTCGGGCGCCGACAACCACTTAGGGACCCGGCTCATTTCCTGAGCCAGCGACTGGAGAAGTTCCTCCGACTCGTTGACCGATTCGATCTGGAGATCGACCGCAGACTTGGCTTCGCCGACCAGATTAGACTTTTCATCAACCTTGGCTGTCTTGTTAGGACTTTCAGTCCGACCGCAGCCAACCGCGAGTAAAAGCAAACAGGACCAGAATAATCTCGCCGAAAGTCGCATGTCGTTTAAAACCTTAAGAATACAGAGTCCCCTAATTGTACTCTGTTTTGATTGGAACGGTCAGATACTTAAATTTAGCTTTGAATCGAGTGCGTCTCAAACCGCAATTGCCGCCACCGCAAGAAAGAAGTTCACAGGCGAACAATATCTGAGGATACGCGTTTTCTATACGCATAAATTCCAAGACGGGTCGTTAAGATAGGTTTTGCCGTTTAAACTAGGTGCTTCGACAAAGCTCGGAAAAATGGGCCTCATTGATTGGCGTTGCTTTTTGTAAATTTAACCACAGAGTCGTTCACGTGAAGGCATTAGTAACCGGAGCCAACGGATTCCTGGGGTTTTGCTTAGTCCAGCAGTTACTTGAGCGCGGGTACGAAGTGACTGCTTTGGTGCGAAAACCACACCTGCCATTTGCGTCCATGGACGTTTCCACCGTTATCGGTGATGTCCGAAGTTTCGACCGTGTTTTTGAAGCCTGTTCTGGTCAAGATCTGGTCTTTCACACCGCCGCAATCTCTGGGATTTGGGGACCTTGGAAACAATTCCATGGCACCAACACAATCGGAACTCGCAATGTTGTTGAGGCTTGCCTCCAACATCAAATCAAGAGACTTATCTATACCAGTTCACCTAGCGTGACATTTGACGGACATCACCAGAGCAACACCGACGAATCCGCTCCTTACGCCAAAAATTGGTTATGTCATTATCCCCACTCCAAGGCGTTGGCGGAAAAATATGTTCTTGAAGCCAATGACGACGAGGAGTTAATGACATGCTCGCTTCGCCCTCATTTGATCTGGGGCCCCGGTGACCACCATCTCATTCCTCGATTGATTCAGCGGGCCAAGTCAAATCAACTTCGCCGCGTCGGCGATGGCACCAACCTGATTGACACGATTTTCGTCGAGAACGCAGCGATCGCTCACATTCAGGCCGCCGAGGCTATGCAGGCGGGTTCGCCCGTCTGTGGCAGCGCCTATTTTCTGTCTCAAGACGAACCGGTCAATTGTTGGGACTGGATAAACGAAATTCTAGCTTTAGTTGATCTCCCACGCGTGCGCCGCTCGATATCTTATCAGTGGGCCAAACGACTTGGTCACACACTGGAAACGATTCATCATCTTTTCAACATCGAAGCTGAGCCGAGAATGACCCGGTTCCTTGCGGCTCAACTCGCAAAGAACCACTATTTTGACATTAGTCGCGCGAAGCAGGATTTTGATTATAAACCAGTCGTTTCTAATGACGAGGGAATGAGACGACTTGAAAAGTCGCTCCAATCGGAGAGTCTCTGATTCGAATCGAGAGTGGCCGTGAGGTGCCCAGATTACCGGATTTGCGCGATCGTAACCGTCGAAATCGTTCGTTTTGAAACTTGAGGTCGATTACGACCAAAGGATTCTCAATTCGGTCACGGTGCAAGCACATAAAAATCAGTGCTCGAATTCCGGCAAGTGTCACCGTAACGTAATTTTCCGGTTAAACTCCCCTCCAAATACGCTCCAACCCTTTGTAATTATCTCGCGAAATCGTAGATTATAGATGAACAAACCACGTAACTAAGGACACACATGATTTCGTTTCCCAAACCCGACGATCTACCTGATTCCCAGCGAATCGTGATAACCGGAATTGGCTTAACGTCCCCCAACGGAAACACCGTGGGTGATTTTCGCGAATCACTGCTCAATGGCAAAAGTGGCGTGCAGGATTATGAGATTCGCTACTTTGGGAAAACGATTGCCGGGATTTGCGATTTTGATGTTCGGCGGCATCAAACGAGAAAAGACGCACGTAGGGGCACCAGAGCCGGCAGTGTTGGATGCTATTGTGCCAACGAAGCGATTCTTGATTCTGGTATCGATTGGGAAAATACTGACACGTCTCGCGTGGGCATCTATATCGGTGTCACTGAACATGGAAACGTTGAAACCGAAAGCGAGATTCACGAAATACGCGGCTTCGACTACGACACCAAAGTCTGGTCACATCACCACAATCCCCGAACAGTCGCCAACAATCCCGCTGGTGAAATCGCACTCAATCTTTCGATCACCGGTCCCCATTACACAATCGGTGCCGCCTGTGCCGCTGGTAACGCAGGCCTAATTCAAGGCCTCCAAATGCTACGGCTTAACGAGTGCGACCTCGCTCTCGCCGGAGGCGTCTCGGAAAGCATCCACACCTTTGGAATCTTTGCTGGATTTGCCAGCCAAGGCGCGCTCGCTTCTCACGATGACCCCACCAAAGCATCTCGCCCCTTCGACAAGAATCGCAACGGAATTGTTGTCTCGGAAGGCGGATGCATTTACACCCTCGAGCGTCTCGAAGACGCAAAGGCCCGAGGCGCGAGAATTTACGGTGAGATTGTCGGCTACGCAATTAACACCGACGCCACAGATTTCGTTCTCCCCAACCCAGAGCGACAAGCTCAGTGCATTAACATGGCACTCAATCGAGCTTGTCTTAACGCGGAAGACATCGACATCGTCAGCACTCACGCGACTGGGACCGGCATGGGAGACGCTCTGGAATGTGATGCGATTCGTCGCGTTTTCGGAAAATCGACCAAAACCCATATAAATAATGCAAAAAGCTTTATCGGGCATACGATGGGAGCAGCCGGCGCGTTAGAATTAGCGGGCAATCTTGTCGCGTTCGATGACAAAGTTGTTCACCCTACGATCAATCTCGACGATTTGGATCCCGAGTGTGAGCTTCCAGGGCTTGTGAAAAACGAGCCTCGCGAAATCGAAACAATTGATTATATTTTGAACAACTCGTTTGGCATGCTGGGAATCAACTCGGCGACCGTCATACGGAAGATGTAATAGGATCGGATCCTTACGGTTTTTGCTGGATTAGGATTTGAACCAGACTGAGTAGATCACGACTCATGACGGCTTGTGAAAGACAAACTGTCAAGGAAATGGAGAATAAGAGTGGCACCTGAAGAAATAAGAAACGTAATTATTGATATTCTGACTGACATTGCTCCTGATGAGGATCTAACGTCGCTCAAAGATGAAATCGATTTTCGAGAGCAACTCGAGCTCGACAGTATGGATTTCCTTGATATCGTGATGGAATTACGCAAAAGATATAGCGTTAACGTGCCGGAAGAGGATTATCCACAGCTTGCTTCGATGGCGAGCACTGTGACTTACCTGACACCCAAAATGGTCGACTGCGTCGCTTCCTAAGGCCTTTGGATAATCGGTTTCTCAGGCAAAATTTGATTTTCGATGGGCTCCGCGGAAAACGACGGGGCCTCATTTTTTTGGACGATGGTCGATGTACGACACCATAATTATTGGCGCAGGAATGTCGGGGCTAGCCGCTGGGATTCGACTCGCGCATTACGACCAGAAAGTCTGTATTCTTGAACGCCACTACACCATTGGCGGGCTTAACTCATTCTACCGGATGAATGGACGTGACTACGACGTCGGCCTCCACGCCGTTACAAACTTTACCGCCAAGGGTGCGCGGAAAGGACCACTTGCCCGAATTCTCCGCCAACTGCGGTTTAAATGGGATGACTTCGCTCTCGCTCCACAAAAGGGATCCCGGATTGCCTTCCCAAATACGGAGCTTCGATTTGACAACGACATCGATCTCCTGCGTTCCGAAATCAAACAAACGTTTCCAAGTCAGGTCGATAATTTTGAAGCACTCCTCGACAAAATTTCTGATTACGATGATCTAGATCAAGCTGCATTTGAATTATCCGGACGCAAGGTTCTAGAAGAGACCATTTCCGATCCGTTGCTAATTGAAATGATTCTTTGCCCGCTAATGTGGTACGGAAATGCGGCAGAGCACGACATGGCCTGGGGCCAGTTTTGCATCATGTTTCGGAGTATTTTCATCGAAGGGTTCGCTCGACCCTTTAAGGGCGTCCGGCTAATTCTCAAGAACTTGGTAAAACGGTTCCGTGGACTAGGCGGTGAATTGAAACTTAGGTCTGGTGTAAAGACCATTCACGTTGATGGGGATCAAGCGGTCTGCGTCGAACTCGACACCGGAGAACAAATTCAAGGGAAACGAATCCTTTCCTCTGCCGGAAATTTAGAAACCTTACGACTCTGCTCTGATACCAGTGAACCAGATCCGCGAAGCGCTGGACAACTTACTTTCATTGAATCCATTTCGATTCTTGATCGTCAACCAGAATCCATCGGCAATTCTGACACCATTGTGTTCTACAACGATTCAGACAAATTCCATTGGGAACGGCCGACAGATGGGCTATGCGATACACGCACTGGCGTCATATGTTCACCCAATAATTACGAGTATTCGGATGAAGATGGTAATTTAACCGACGGCGTTGTTCGGATTACCACGATTGCAGATTTTGATCGCTGGAATGCATTGTCTCCAGAAGACTACCAACGGGAGAAACTTCGATGGTACGACCGGAGCGTTGCCGAAAGCATCAAATACACTCCTGATTTCCGGGCTTTTGTGATTGATACCGACCTGTTTACCCCTACCACCATCAGCCGTTTCACGTGGCATGACAATGGAGCGGTGTATGGTGCGCCTGCTAAAGTTCTCGACGGGACAACACATCTAAAAAATGTCTTCCTATGTGGAACTGATCAAGGCTTCGTGGGGATCATTGGTGCCATGATGAGTGGCATTTCGATGGCCAATCTTCACTGTTTGCGTCCTTGAGATATCAAGCGTCAAGCCGCTCAATCGCGAGCAGCTAAACAACACGGCTTCTCCGAGCTTTCTTCTGTCCCGGATCGCACACGCTCGGTCCGAGACAATTTGCCCTCACATTGAGTTTGCGTTTATATTGTTAACCGCTGTGCGTTTCTTTATCCACTGGACTATCACAATGAATCTAAAACGAGTCTTGCTCGGCTGCTTACCAATCGTCTTATTGTTTGCTGTTGCCAACGCTGCGATTAGTGAGGAATTGCGAGTGGCAAACATATTCACTGACAATATGGTCCTCCAACGCAACCAGGAATTCTCGATATGGGGATGGGGAAGCCCCAGCACTCCAGTCACCGTAAAACTAAAGAAGCAAACTGCTACCGTTTCAGCAGATCAGCAAGGCAGGTGGGAAGCCAAATTTAAAGCAATCGACCTTGGCGATCCGTTTTCAATCAAAATTTCAACCGCTCAAAAATCCATTGTGTTAGACAACGTCCTCGCGGGTGACGTTTGGATCTGCAGTGGACAATCAAACATGGAATGGGAGGTTCGTCAGGCAGGAAATCCGCAACAGGAAATTGCACAGGGAAATTGGCCGCTAATTCGCCACGTCCGCGTCGATCATGTCACGAGTCCCTCCAAGCTGGACGATGTAAATAACTCAGGCTGGAAAGTCTGCACTCCGGAAACCGTCGGAAATTTCTCAGCCGTTGGTTACTATTTTGCCCGAGAACTACAACGCGAACTAAACGTGCCGATTGGGCTGCTACACACCTCGTGGGGTGGAACGATTATTGAAACCTGGATTAGTCCAGAGTCACTTAAGAACCATCCTGACTTCACCGATGCGATAACAAAGTTAGAGTCCGTCTATCAAAACCCAAAACAACAAGAAGCACGGGCGAAACAATTAGACCAATGGAACCAAGATTTCCGCCGTGCCCTTGAAGATAAATCAACCGACTGGAAAGCTCCGGCATTAGACGATTCTGATTGGATTTCAATTAAGGCTCCGGGCAGTTGGGAATCACAGGGTTACCAGCAACTAGATGGTATTGCGTGGTATCGGCGCACGATCACATTGCCCGATTCCTGGAAATCTCAAACCGCATCGATTTCACTCGGGCAAATTGATGACATTGATATTACCTATGTGAATGGAGTTAAGATCGGTTCCATTTCGGATTGGACGAAACTCAGGAAGTACGAAATCCCAGCGAACCTTTTGAAAGCTGGAAAAAATTCAATCGCCATTCGAGTGACTGACCAAGCCGGTGGTGGCGGAATCATTGGCGACCCCAATGACATGTGGATCGCCCGAACCGGTGAGCCAGCGATATCCCTTGCGGGGAAGTGGAAATTCAAGAAATCAGATCTGACTAGAAAACTCGGTGAACGTCCTGAACAACCATTCCGTGGCCCCAATCATCCAACTCTGCTGAGTAACGCAATGGTTAACCCTTTCCTACTGGTAAAAGCCAAAGGAGTCATTTGGTATCAAGGAGAGTCCAACGCTGGTAGAGCGTTTCAATATCGATCGTTGATGCCTCTTTTAATACAGGACTGGCGAAACCGATTCGGTCAGGATTTTTCTTTTTACTGGGTTCAGTTGGCCAACTTTACAATGCCCCGTGAAACTCCGGGGGACAGTCAGTGGGCAGAATTACGTGAGGCGCAGACGATGGCTCTGACGGTTCCCAAGACGGGGCAAGCCGTAATTATCGATATTGGAGAGGCCAGAGATATTCATCCGAAGAACAAACAGGATGTTGGGAAACGACTGGCACTCAACGCCCTTGCAAAAGATTACAAAAAATCAGTTGTTTATTCCGGCCCCATGTTTAAGTCAGTTGAATTCTCGGGAAACCGTGCGACCGTCCATTTCGATCATGCGACAGGCCTGATCTCAAAAAATGGGCCGCTCAAGCATTTCCAAATCGCGGGCAAGGATAAAAAATTCGTTTGGGCAGACGCCAAAATTGAGGGGAATAGCGTTGTGGTTTCGAGTGAGTTAATCAAAGAACCCGCTTCCGTTCGATATGCTTGGGCGGACAATCCGGAAGGCTGCAATCTCTACAATGCTGCGGGCCTGCCAGCATGCCCGTTCCGAACGGATACGTGGAAAGGCGTGACACAAAACGAATAATCTAAAAGTCGAATCAGTGTCTCGAAAAGTCATGAACATGCTTACGAACTAAGCCGCCAAAACTGGTGGTGAGATCGTTAGTCAAATAAAAAAGACGACTGAGCTCGCTCAGCCGTCTTTAATTTTTTTCGCGTAGATACTCAAATTAAGTGCTGAACGAGTTTCCGCAACCGCATGTCTTCTTCGCATTTGGATTGTGGAACTGGAATCCTCGTTGCTCGATTCCCTCGTAGTAATCGACAACAGTACCATCTAAAAATAGATCACTTTTTTTGTCAACAACGACGGAGACACCATGCTGCTCAGTCATGTTGTCTTTTGTTTCGTCAAAATCAGATGCAATGTTCAGGCCGTAATTGAATCCTGAGCACCCACCCCCAGAGACCGAAATACGAAGCACTGCGTTGTCATCGTACTCACCCTCTTGAATGAACCGCTGAACTTCTTTGGCGGCTGTTTCAGTTACTGTAACACTCATTCGAACTATCTCTCCAAGGCTAATTGAATTACATCTTGCGGATGCATTATGACTCTACTCGTCATTTTTTATAATCAGAGTTTATTTGTCTAGAGGAAATATCTTAAACCGTTCCCGCGTCCCTCAAACAGACGTATTACCGGTTATAACCGCGTTTTTCGCCAAATAAACTTCGAATACCGCTCACTAGACAGATTGGGGGGCAGCAACTGCCGGAATTGGAATAATCAAACCTGCTAGGAAACCATGTCCATCTCTGGACGTTTTACGCCGTCAGTTTGCTGGTGGTTCACCCAAAGAGGCTTTCCAAACAGATCTTCGACCAAGTCTCGTAAGAATCAAGGTCTGCCATCAATTCCGAAACAGGCAGGAATCCGGCATCCGAAATGTCTGCCTCGTTTGCAGCAATCTGAGGTTTTTGCACTTCAAATAAATGGACGATTCCCAAATGAACCTTACCAACTTCATTTTCGTCATCGTTAATTAATCCCACGAGTGTTTGCGTAAACTCGGTATCGATGACAATCTCTTCCTCTAACTCGCGTTGCATGCCGAGTTCATACGGCGACTCGTCATGTGCATCGAGCGTCGAAATATGCCCGCCGATGCCGACACTTTTTTTGGCTCTTAAACGGGTCTCCCCGCCTCCTTTGCCTCGCGTGTACTGAAACACCTGAGCCTCGCCCGCCTCATCGACGAATCTAAAAATGCAGTATGGAATCAGTTGCTTGAAACTAGGGTCTTCTTCCATATCGCCTCGTGGCAGATACTGAGTGTTCGCTGAGTCGAGCAGGGTTTCTAAGTATTTATCTGTGTCAGAACAAAAACCTTGAAAATACCCACAGTCATGAAAGAGTTGCGTTTTTACAACCATCACTTGTTCCGTACTTACCGCCGACATTTCCCTCTCCTTGGATTCAATCCGAATAGCCTAGCTTCAGGTTCAAACAGTTTTTTCTGTTACACGTATTTTAATCTAACCGATACCCATTGAACACCGCCGCATCCCCCCCAAATCGAACTGCCGTAACCAATAATTAGAAATTGAATCATCGCGATTTAAGGCGATGCAACTCGCAAGAATTTCTTGCGTGCCCTAATCCAAACGGCGGCGTAGCACCAGATCCCGGATTTCTAGAGCTCAGATCGACGACTGACGGCTTGTCAAGTTCTCAACCGCAATTTTGACGGTTTGAAAATGGATATCCACGATGTCACTTATCTCAGGGGCGTAACCTCCGGCCATCGCGAACGCAAGGGGAACACCTTTTTCGTGGCAAAGGTTCAAGACAATTCGATCACGGGTTGCGAGCCCTGCCTTTGACAAATCAAGCAACCCTAAACGGTCCTTGGTATATGGATCCGCGCCGGCTAGGTAAAAGATAAAATCAGGTGAAAACAAATCGAAGACCTTCTTCAATTCAGTCTCCAATTTTTTCAAATAGAGTGCATCCGTTGTTCCAACAGGCAACGGAATATCGCAATCTCCCTCTGTCTTTTGAAACGGGAAATTTTTCTCGCAATGCATTGAAAACGAAAATAGACTGGCGTCTCCCCTCGCAATCGACGATGTGCCATTCCCTTGATGCACATCACAATCAACTACCAGTACATTTCTAACGCGACCTTCACCTTGCATTACACGCGCTGCCACACAGACGTCATTGAACACACAGAAGCCTTGTCCGTTCCCCTCAAACGCATGATGGGTTCCGCCGGCTAAATTACCTGCAAGGCCATCTTCCAACGCCGCAAACCCGGCTTCAATGGAGGCGCCTGTGGAACGTCGAGAGCGTTCTACCATTGCCAACGACCAAGGAAAACCAATTCGCCGGATTTCCACGTTTGTTAAATCACCGGTACAAATCGCTTCGATGTATTCCTGCGAATGCACTCTGCTAAGTTGCTCGTTGGTAGCAGCGGCGGGTAAAATCAACTCACATTGAGAAGCGATCGAATCTTGCAGGATTCGCTCCCGCAGTAATCTATACTTCGACATTGGGAAACGATGTCGATCAGGCAACGGGAGTTCGAAAGTGTCAGAATAAAACAGTTTCAACATAAGCTACGCAAAACCGTCAATTCAAATTTGCTCGCTGAACCTGACGAAGCATCGCGTCAGCTTGATTACGACTTGAGTCGATCGTCACTTCGGCGAATGCGTTCTCTGTCTCCCAGACAACCACCTTGGTCAGCCGCAAGTCATAACCCTTGATAGTGTCAATTAAAGTTGGACCAATCTCATCCAGCAAATACCTCGCCATATTCTCAGCGGTTGGGTTATACGGCAATCGATAGATCTTATTTGGACGGACTTGCTCAAGAGCAGTCAACGCATTCTCGTCTGCATCCCAAACGATAAAACCATGATCCCAATGGTCGTCAATCCAACCTTTAAACAACCGATTGATCACACCAAAATCGACGACCCGCCCCAGCTCATCAATCTCATTTCCAGTGACATGAAATTGGATTAAATAATTGTGGCCGTGTAAGTTTGCGCACTTACCTTCATGACCAAGTAATCGGTGACCGGCACAAAACTTCACCTGACGCATAACCGTAATACTCATTCTACTCTTCTTCAGTTGGATCAAGCGCGATCTGACATCAACAGACCGCTCGGTTGCTACTATCTCAGCTTTGGGTTATTGCGATGTCGATCGCCGTCTCGCCGAGTCTTCTTGCGTAAATTGTCCTCAAAAGCTTCCGTTAAGTCGACACCTGTTTGATTCGCCAAACAAATTAGCACAAATAAAATATCGGCCATTTCGTCTTTTAACGATGAATTCTTGTCTGATTCTTTAAAACTCTGTTCCCCGTAGGTTCGTGAAATAATTCTTGCCAGCTCACCAACTTCTTCAACTAGTTGAGCCAGGTTTGTCAACTCCGAAAAATACCTGACTCCAATTGTTTTAATCCATTCATCAACCGATGCTTGCGCTTCCCGAAGAGTTAGATCAGATCCATCAACATTAGTTTTCTCACGCACTTCTTGATCTCCCTCCACAATTTTCTCCTTTACGTAAACCCTGATATTGACCAATTGACATTGGAAGCTCCCCACAGGTCAAGCCTCTAGAAAATGTGTTAGGTAATATTTTGTACGGTGAGCTTCCTGCAAGCCAACACCAACGCCACGATTAACTGCTACAATGCGACGTAACGATGATCATTCTTTTTTCAGAAATTGCAGTTCGATATCTCCCATTTGATCGACTGCGGTAGAAGGTTTTTTATATGCGAAAATTGAGCCCATTCCTACTTCTCTCGGCCATCCTGCTTTTTCTGCCACCTTCAATTTCGACCGCAACAACCTCGGATCCACCCGTCAAATCACCAAACATCATTTGGCTCTCGTGCGAAGATATCAGTCCGCATTTGGGCTGTTATGGTGACAGAAATGCAATCACCCCCAACATTGACCAACTCGCAACCGCCTCCATCCGCTATGAGAACGCTTTTACGACGGCGGGCGTCTGCGCTCCCTGCCGGTCAGCAATCATCACTGGAGTTTACCAGTCAACACTTGGCACCCACCACATGCGATGCGAAGCGAAACTCCCCAAGGGTGTAAAACCTTTTCCCGTCTACCTAAGGAAGGCAGGATACTACTGTACTAATAACTCTAAACAAGATTACCAATTTAAAACGTCATCCAATGTTTGGGATGAATCGAGTAAAAAAGCACACTGGAAAAATCGTCCAGATGCGAAACAACCGTTTTTTGCTGTTTTTAATTTTACTGGATGCCACGAAAGCGGAATTGCATCTGATTCCAAATACCAACAAATCACCAAAAACCTCACTCCGCAGCAACGCCAAGATCCCCAGCAGCTAACGCTTCCCCCCTACTATCCCGATACACCCGTCGTCCGTGAGGACTGGAAACGTAACTATGAACTTATTACCGCAATGGATACCTGGGCAGGAAACCTAATTCAAGAATTAAAAGATGCTGGGGAATACGAAAACACAATCATCATGTATTGGTCGGATCATGGGATTGGACTGCCTCGCGCAAAACGGTGGCTCTACGACTCCGGCACCCACATTCCTCTGATCGTCAAACTTCCCGATAGCCTGAACCAAAGTAACAAGAATGGAACAGAGGTAGACGAGCTGGTCAGTTCACTCGATTTTGCACCAACTGTTTTAAATCTTGCTGGCCTGAAACCACCAGCTCACATGCAAGGACGTGCTATTTTAGGCAATGACCTCCGGCCAAAACGGGACTATGTCTTTGGGGCCCGAGACAGAATGGATGAGCGCTATGACATCATTCGCTCAGTCCGAGATAGCAAGTATCGGTACATCCGAAACTACGAACCTCACAAGGCGTATTATCAATACATGAACACACCTGAAAAAGGTGCGACAATGAAGGAACTTCGCCGAGTTAACGCACTGGGAAAACTACCTGCTCCGGCCGAGTTGTTCATGCAGCAAACCAAACCGGCCGAAGAACTCTACGACCTCGAAACCGATCCACACGAGATCAATAACCTAATCGGCAATGCTGAATACACAGAGGTACTCAATCGTTTACGGCGCGCCCACTTGCAATGGGTTGTCAACACTCGCGATATCGGACTGATACCAGAGGCCGAAATCCAGATTCGAGAACGTGAAGCCGGCGCAAGATATAACATCTTAAAAAACGCCTCCCCTGATCTTATCGAGCAAATTCGCAACACCGCAAATTTAGCAGTGAATGACCAATCCGATTTTAGCGAACTCAAAAAAGCAGCGAGCAATCCTGACTCGATCGTGCGGTACTGGGCTTTCGTTGGTCTTGGGAATCGCCCAACTGAAGCAGGCAACTGCAAGGATCTGTTACTCGACGCACTCGCTGATCCATCTCCCAGCGTCCGAATCGCTGCATCACGCGCCCTTTTAAAAATCGAAGAACCCCAGCGGGCACTAGCGACGCTAAAAAATGAACTTGCGGGAGAACATGAATGGGCCAGGTTACGGGCAGCAATCGTCCTTGACGAAGCGGGGGAGGCAGCACGCCCGCTCATTCCCGAACTTCAACGATGTCTGACTGATCAACCCAACAAATACATCACTCGGGTGGCGAACCGCACGCTGAACGTGCTCCTCAACACAAACAATGTTGTAAAGTGATCGTTGGCTTCTGAGGCTGGTTTTCTAAAATCACTTTTTCGTTTTGTCTGAACAAACCATCAACTCATCACCACGGACGCCAAAAGACTCCATTTCCCCGCAACCCAATGTCGCCAGGTGGAATCCCAAGATTTTCAAAATAGGTATGGTGCAAACCACCAATGTATCTCGCGTCATTATCCTGGACATTTAATGGATTAGGTCGCCCCCATCGCTCACTAAAACGATTTGTTGGATACAAACTTTGAGTGGTGTTAGAGAGTGGTTGCCGCGGCGAACGAACAGACAGTTGCCCTTGAGCGTGAATGTCTTTGTCAACAGACTTAAGACGTTGCCAGCGACCACGAATTAATTGAGCATTGCACTGATCAGCCGAAAATATGATCAAGCCAACCAAAGCGACCCCGCAGGACCGCAGCAGAACCAATCGGTACTTTTTAACCATATTCAAAGTAACGCCTCTTGTTTTAGATCGACAGGGAGTCTCGCTTCCTAAATCACCTACCTAACAACATCGGGAACAAGAATCTAAAAAATGAGCTCCGCTCGACTTCATGGTTTTATGGCATTTATCCGACGAACTGGCACAAACGACCTAAATGTCGCAACGCAAAGTAAGCCCAACACAGTTCTCAAGAAAACATAAATCCAGATCTTGTTTCCACGACTTGCCAAACCACGGGAATCCTTGAGTTTGATCTCAAAAAGCCCGGCCTAGCACAGTAATAGTCATCCACTGTATCGATGCTCGACTCCGTCCGTGTTCTTGTTCGAAGGACCGTATTCCATCCGCGATTGATGGTGCCCCATCATTAACGGCACCTCGCGAAGTGAAAAGCGAGAAACTTAAAATCAATGCGATTTCAGGCCACTATACTCGACAATCCGGCTTTTCTTCCCTAGCATAAAGCTCACGTTTTCCGCCCCGGACTCTCCCCA
>Ga0214479_100028_pt1 | contig 79183 bp, 52 predicted proteins | sample M1_20Mar14CPVII9_5_FD_165054 | JGI IMG/M metagenome (GOLD analysis project Ga0214479, IMG submission 165054) | Marine eukaryotic communities from Monterey Bay, California, United States - M1_20Mar14CPVII9sort6BwellE14 | ecosystem: Environmental > Aquatic > Marine > Unclassified | place: USA... | reverse complement strand
TGAAAAAAAATCACATGATATGTTCAAAGCCTCACTCACATGATACATGTATCATCTCTTTATAGCCTGTACGATACATAGTATCAGAGCCAGTACCTCTCCCAACAACACAGCTGAACACAATTTTATCAAGATGGGACATGCCGACTGTAGCGGTGACAAGTGGACCGACGACATCACCGACAAGCTCGAGTAACTCTCCTACGTCATTTTGTGAAAGTAACCTTCTATCCAATGCCGATTTTAGCGATGGCTTGACTGACTGGCAAGCATTTGGATGGGCAGGAGGTGTCTTGCCATCGATTCGGCTCACAACCGGAGTTACTGGCAATGCCGTTGAGGCATACGACCGAACTACTTGGAGGTCTGGTCCACGACAAGACCTAGTTGGTGACGATCTAACTTGTTTAACATCTGAAATGTTTGCCCATATTGAATTCAAAACAAAGCTCTTGAATGAAACTACAGGAGAAGGAATTGCATGCGACACATCCACTTCAACTGGCTGTCCAATGGTAACTATTCGTCATGCTGCTTGGGATTATGTCTATGATCGTAACAATAATGCAGATTGGCAAGCAAATGATTGGAATTCATTCTATGGAGTGTATCAAGTACCAAGCGGCGGCTTTACGACTGCTGTTTACCTAATGGTCGTTGGTGGATATCCAGGAACATCGTTGATTGTTGACGATATATCACTGACCATTGGAAATTCATTCGCTCCTACACCAGCTCCATAGATGTAAACATAATTCCATGAAGTTAATAAACAAAACAACTATCTTAGAGTACCTAACTCATTACATAGATCTACTCTACTATCATTAAAATTAAACTAAAACAAGGCCAGAGATATGTGTGCTGAATCCAAAAGTGATACACAGAAACTAGCAGATGCGAAAAAAGATTAATAAGAGGCTTCATTTACACAGAATGAACACCAAGAAGATGAGCTCGAACGTCTCCGATATCAGCTCTCAATCTCAAGTTAGTCATGATAATGATGTTCATGTGTTTTGTCGTTCTTTGGTTATGTTATGTGTAGATGTAGCAGCATCTCAAGTCATTACTGCGTTCTGTAATTAATTGTAATGAGTTTATATGTACCACGACGGGAGGAGGTTTGCTCCTTATTTCCCAAGAAGTACATCATACCTATAAAATGCACATACCACAGACACTACTTCAATACCACAATACACTTGGACTTGACAACAACTTGTATATTGACAAGATAGCCCAAGCATTGTCATCATATTCTATTTAGTGAAAACACGAAGCTAAAGACTCTATTCTGCTATGACCTTCTACCAGGATGTTTTTGGGGTCATTTCATGAGCTGCCAGCTGCTCTATCTGTCTCACTTTTTTAACATCATCATCACCACGTAACGTGGAGTACTATTTATTGTTGCAACTTCAATAAATCTAAGGGGAAACTATTAGATATAGCTAAAACTAAAACTAAAACTATGATGATGCCCCCTTCAAGCATTAATTTGGCAGCCGAGTATGCAGATGATGATATTTCTGCAATGCTCGATGATACAAATATTGATAATGGCGATGATGGACTATTCGACGATATTAATCCTAACGGCGATGAACAACTATTCGATGATGAATTATTACATCAGGCGATAAATGGTGGTAGTGGTAGGGCTGATAGTACTCATATTATCAATAACAATAGCCTACAGCAGATACAAGAAGGAGAGGTATTATTTGATGATGAAGAACATAAGAAAATAGTTGACTGTATTGCTGCCGCTGACGATGATGACGCAGAAGAGAAGTCAATAAGTTGTGCTGCTGCCGCTGCCAAATCAAAATCATTTGATGATGATGATTTTAAGAAAATGGTTGGTTGTATTGCAGCATTAGAAAATAGTAATGGCAGTTTTGATTATGATCCGACTACTGCAATTGCAATAAATAATGATGTGAGACAAGTGAGTGATTATCAGAATGAAGAGCAGCTCACATCAATAGTTGAGACTACTACTACTACTACTACTACGAATACTAATACTGTTACTGATGCGTATAAAACACCAGAAGATTATCCTCCTCCCGCACAACCTCATCATAATCAATCTCAACAACAACCATCCTTACGGCAGTGGATACAAGTACAATCGAAAAAATCAAATAATAATAATGATGAGTATATCAAATCGGCACTATTGATTGCTCAAATTTTGATTGATCATATTATTGATAATGATAAAAAGGCTCCCGGAGAAGAAAACGAATATTATATACCCCTTGATAGTCTTCGTTCGAATAATGTCATGTTTAATTTACAAGGATTTTCTGATCCTGATCAGGGTATAATAAGGGTAATGAATAGCAGTAGTCCGGTGGGTAGTGGTGATTATGAGAACGTCTCTGATGTTGGGAATGTGCAATCAAGATTGTTTGCGGTGGGGTTAATTCTATATGAATTATTCTCGACAGAAGAACTACTTATCGATCAGGGTATACCGTCATTATCAAATGCACCTACTTCTTCTTTTGCTCAGGTAAAGTCCGCGTTTGTAGTGTTTTGTTGTATGAATTCATAAGTACCTTCAATATGATGTCTTGGTAATTTGGCCGCTTCATAATTTGACCTTACTGTACCTTTATTTGAAATTTGACCTTACTGTACCTTTATTTGATTGCCTTTGCACACCACAAAACTAACATATGCTACTGTCTCCTCTCTTTCCTCATCATAAATTGTGACAACGCGCATCTTCCAGGGCATTGACCTTAATGATGATACATCAAGTGGTGAAGATAAGGGTAATCAAAATCGTCCTCAGAAGAGATCTCTAAGACATATATCGTCATCATCATCAACTACTGCTGGGGATATGATATCGACCAGAATTACTGATCTTGAGGGGAGAGCTCCTCGGTCGGTATGCACCCTCGTGAAGAACCTTCTCGACTGTAGCAAGGGTGATTACTGTGGGGATGATGCATATTCTACATTTGCAGACCTGAGACAAGATCTGACACTTATGGTTGAGGACCCAACTTGCTATCTCGACGACATTCAAGTGACAAGTTCCCTCCCAACGTTGGAGATATGCGATAAGCTCTACGGTAGGGAAGTCGAGGAGACGAAGTTAGATGGATTTTATCAGCAGTACATCAGTGAAAAGACATCGAGAGGTGTCACCATCTCAGGAGGGGCTGGAGCTGGGAAGTCACGTCTTGCACTGCACGCCCTAAAACTGACAAGTGAGTCAATTGGACTCTTCTCTGCAGCGAAGTTTGAGCAGAATCAATTGAACTCCAAGCCACTACAAGCAGTTGGGGAGTTGTTCAATGCACTTTGTGATGTGTTTGTGGAAGGAGTTACTCCTAATGATCTGTTGTTGGTTGAATATGAGTTGCAGGCTTCACTTGGCAATCAAGCAGGTCTTCTCATGGGGGTTGTACCCAATCTTATGAAGCTTATGCCCTCATACCGCATTGGGTTTGAAGCACCCAGTAATTGTATGAATGCTGCCGCTAGTATAGGGTATCTCTTTGGTGAATTGTTGAGGGTCATAACCTCCCATTCCAAGCGGCCGATATCACTCTTCTTGGATGACATTCAATTCGCAGATAACGAGTCTCTCTTGTTGATTGGACAGTTGCTGTTCATTGCCAAGAGCATCACACCATCTGTATTCTTTCTATTCTGTCATCGAGATGACGAGGCTAGTCTGAGCCCACCATTCGGACTCTGGCTTAACCATACAATTACCACGTTCTCTTTGAAAAGTATCGAGTTAGGGGACATGAGTGTTGATAGTGTGAACAGTCTCGTCTCGGAAACATTGCACCTCAGTCCACGCATTACACGTCCACTATCAGCTGTTCTGCATCATAAATCGAGGGGCAATCCGTTGTTTCTGACTCAGCTGCTGGGATCCTTGCAAGGGCAAGGGTATATCTATTTTGATTTAGGCCAATGCAAATGGTCGTGGGATATGGACAAGATTGCAGAAGAACCAGTAGCTTCGTCGGTGGTAGTTTTGCTAATGAAGGAGATGAAGCGGTTACCTCCCAATCTTCAGCTTGGCTTGGGAGTAGCGTCGTGTTTAGGATCTTTCATCCAAAAGGATGTACTTGATATCTTATCCAAGGACCTCAATGTTGACTTGATTGATATACTCAATCAAGTATCAAAGAAGGGGTTTATGGACAACTTGGATAATGGTGCAACATTCCGCTTTGCACACGATAAGATCCAGGAGGCAGGTATGTCCTGATTATCATTCACACTTGTCAATTTTATGTACCATTTTCAACCACAATATTCACACCTTTATAACCTCCTCACCGCCCCACTCTTAATTGATAATTGCTATCAGCATATGAGTTACAATCAAGCGAGCGCCGACGAAAAGATCACCTAAAATATGGTCTAATACTTTGCTCTCATACTTTGGACGACAGTACCGAAAGTTCAGACTTGTTCTTTACCTCCATCGCTCAAATTAATCGCGGAGACCCAGAGCTTGTGAAGGACCAATACCAGAGGGGAGATATAGCAGATCTGAACTTGAAAGCTGGTAGACTTGCTATTGCTCAATCTGGGCATAACACTGCATATACATTGTTTGAATTTGGTATAAAGTTCTTAGGTGAGAGTAAATGGAAACGTCACTACGAGCTTACTTGCGATTTGTTTGATTCAATGGCGGAGACTGCCTGTGTTCTCAACAAGGCTTCGGCTGTGGAGTACCATGTGAATGAATTGGTAGATAATGCCAAATCCTTTGATGATAGTCTACACTGTGAGTATATTGTGGGCCTCATGTTATGTATTATTTCTTATATTGAATTGAACAGCACGCTGAACTTGCTCCTCTTATCATATACCATAGGCTTGTATATTGCAGCCAAATCTTATATAAATTCGAATGAATTGCAGAAGGCTGTGACAGCGATGTTCAAGATATTGTCCATGCTTGGAGAAGCGACTCCGCTTGGAGAAGCTACTCCTCGAGCAACAGGAGATAAAGCTCTGATGACGGACATCGATGCCATGAACCAAGTACTCCAAGACAGAAATGATAGTTCAATTCTCAATTTCAGAGAAAATAAAGAAAAGAAGCTCGTAACATTGCATCGTCTATATACCGAGCTTGCTCTTGTTATTCAGTTCACCGAGCCTCAATTCACCGATCATGTATCGTGTCGATTGATCGATATCACTATGGCAAAGGGGCTGACTCCGACATCACCGCTTTCATTTGTATATTTTGGAACGACACTTGCAAATCTGGGTAAAGTCGAGGAAGGCTGCAGGTTAGGAAGACTTGCACTCAAGTTGGTTGAGAAGAATGCATCATCATCAAAATACAAGCCATTAGTCATCGCATCGGTATATTATTCAACCTTATGGTATGTAGAACCATTCCAAGCTGTTGCTGAAGCACATCATATGGGCTATTTAGTTGGAAAACAGCTGGGAGATTTCACTCAGTCATTGCATAATTCATGTATTTCAGTGAAGACTAGTCATCTCGCAGGGCAAAATGTATCAGTCACCCAGTCCTATATAAAGGATGAGTACAGAAAAATGTGTCAAGATAATAATGAGCAGAATTTCCTCCCTGACTCTGTACTATTACATTATCACGCCATTGCGTTAAGGGAGGGGTTGCATGTCTTAAATGCAGGCCGCGTAGATGATGTACCTACTGAATCAGAGATCCAAACACCAAACTTACACTCAATATTTTCCAGCAAGCTATGTAAGCTTGAACGTTCATTTCTGTTTCGTCAGTTGAACAGCAATATACTTGACGAAATGAAGATATACGAGTCCATTATGTCGACGAAGATGGCACTTCGTTCTTCATTGTGTGTGGGTATCTTCTACGAGGGACTTTCTTGCTATCTTGTTTCTCGTTTAAGTGCTACTATTGACCCCATAGAGAAGATTAAACTGATCGAGAGAGGCCGTTCGACATTAGCAAAAGTAAGATCCTTGGCCGAACACTCCTCTTGGAATTGGGAGAATAAAGTATTGCTACTCGAGGCAATGGAGATGCACACACTAGGCAATTTAGATGCTGCAGAACCGCTCTACACGAGCTCTGTACGATCTGCTCAGGAGCACAAGTTCATTCACGAAGAAGCAATTGCTAGTGAACTGGCAGGGGAGTACTTGTATGAACAAGGTAAACATTCAGATGCATATGCATTGTTTATGCATTCTGTCAAGTGTTTCGAGGAATTTGGAGCTGATGCAGTGGCAAAGAGAGTTGAGACAAGTGTGCAATCGAAGTTTGGTGCCTATGTATCTCATTTGCAAGCTACCAATATCGTTGATACAATGAAACGAATCCTATCTTTAGATCAGCAGCAACAGCATAATCAGAAGAGGGAGCTGTCATAACCAGACAAGATAATGATAGATCTTATAGTTCACAATGAACTATCTTATCTCTCTTATACATCAACTTGATTCACTAATCTATTTGTGATGTCTCCTCTGTTTACTGCCAGTCAATCCACCCTTCTTACCATTCTTCTTTGTCTTCCTCTCCAAACCGCGTTTGTCACTCCTCTCTCGTTTGTCGACTAGTTTAATACCCTTTCCACCCCTACTAGCTCCACCCTTCTTACTTACAACATATGTCCTGCCTGGTCGTGATGCTTCCTTACCTCTCATTGCCTTGCTAATTGCCTTCAACTTCTGTGCTTCACTCATTTCATTGCTATTAGCCACAGCTTCCGCCTTCTTCTTGGCAGCAGCAAGTTTAGTCTTTGCCATCTTATTCTTCCTAGCACGGGCCTCGGCAACCTTGGCAATAGGTTTGGCTGCCAAGTGTAAGAACTTGGCATGCATCTTCTCCAACAAAGCAGGCGGAATCGGAAGTTGAGGACGGTAGTGCTTATTCTCATCATCTTGAAACCAGTCAGGTAAATCTTGGGGGTCATTCCATGCATAACGATTGTAGGATGCATCAACCATTGCCTTCTCCTTGCTCTTCCTCAAGATCATTGTACCCAAGGCTAATGTCTTGGCATAATCATCACTATCATAATCTTCATTCTCACTGTCGTACTTGCGTGTATCATAGACTGGCAGGGCTGAGGGGACAACCTCAAAGCCTGTATCCTTGCCATCACTTTGAGTGCCCCCCATACCAGCCTTGATGAGTGCACGAGCTTCCGACTGCTTCTTCTTCTCGGCCTCACTCATGTTCCTTTTCTTCTTTCCATCCATACCGTCGTCATCATCTTCTGTTGCCGCCGCAACCGTCTTGAAATCACCATCCATACCAGCCTCACGCTCACGTCGAGCATTACGTCGTTCCATTCTTTCAATTGATTTCATACGCTTCTCGTGTCGCTTCTGCTTGTCAGTTTTGGGCATGGATGCGATAATGTCTTCAGCATCCATGGGTGAGTCTTCATCGTCAGAATCTTTACCTGCCTTTGATTTACGGGCAGCTTGTTTCTTACGCTTCTTTGATGGACGGCGATCATCTTCATCATCCGATTCAATTTCTTGGACTTCATCCTCGTCGTCATCTTCATCTTCGTCCTCGGCAGCTGCTCGACGTTCGGCAGCAAACGAGGCAGATCGTGCAGTATTTTCAATACTTTCAAAGAGGGGATTACTGAACCACCGACTCGTCTTTACAGAGGCTGGATCATCCTTTAATTTGAAGATGAGTGGATTAACTTGCTCAGATTCGTCTCCTTCAGAAACAGAGCCGCCATCACTGTCAACATCCATCGCAACAGTCTTGTTCTTCTTGGCAACCTTCTGCTGTTTCTGTTTCAAGTCACTTCCATCTCTGACAACATTGCCATCACGGTCACTGTCATAATCATCAGTATCCTCATCCGAGTCGCTATCCTTCGTACCCTGTAACATTTGTGCATATGCCTTGGCATCATCTGTTGCACCACCCTCCTTGTCATCATCGGCAACCATCTCGGCATCCTCCCTTGCCTCCTCAAGTGCCTTTTGTTTCTGAAGCTTCTTTGTACGCTTGGCCATTTTGGTACCACTCTTGGCCATACCATCATTAGTATTGGCTAAATACCGATTGTACGCTGCATTAAGTTCTGATTCAAGTGAATAGTTATGTTCATCTTCTCTCTCACTCTCATCATCACTTTCATTACCATGCATTTTGATTCCATCCTCTTCATCAACACTTGAATCATCCTCACCATTACCACGAATCTGTTCATCACTAACCTTTTCTAAATCAACCTCTCGTGCCGCTTCAAGATCACCTGCATTGGTAATAGTTGCCAATGAGAAGATCTTATCATTATCTGGAACATCAATGGCATTCAAATCCATCCCGAACGCGGCACGTTTACGACGCTTGGCTGCTAATTCACGTTCCTTCTTCTTCTGACGTTTCTTCTCCCTCATCTTCTTGTGACGTAACTTTTCAATTTCAGCTTGTACTTGTTCATCTTCTGCGTCTGAGTCTAACTCTCCTCCCGTTTCACCATTGTCATCAGATGCATTTACATCCTCCTCCTTGGAAGAAACAGCTGCAGCTTCCTTAATCTTCTTCCGTTCATCCCTCATACGATCACGCCATTTTAATAAACCCGTAAAGTCTGCCTTATTCAATACCTTCAAATCACTCAAGCAAGTCTTAACCTCACTTGATGTTAATCGATGGTTCAAATAGTATGAACAATTACATTCCGGTTCAATTTCCATCTTCTTATCGGCAGGAATGTCCTTACAAACATTACAAAAGAATGCCAATCCAGTACAATCACTCAACATTTGGATAGGATCAGCCGTACTCCCACCCTCAAGGAAGTTAGATACACTGCCAATATTACGCATACTAGCATCTAATCGTGTCATATCATATCCATTACGACTTCGTACCTTCTTACCAAATTCTTTATGAAAGATGTTTACAGATTTGGCCTTCTCACCTGTCTGATTCTTATCCCCGCCACCCGTGGCCTGACCATCAATCTGTTCAAAGACACATTTAGGATCAAACATTCGTGGATCAATCTTATCGGGTGCAATGTAGCCCTCACAGACTAAGAATATTTCAGCAGATTGTGATCGCGACGCGGTGGGTTTTACTGCGGTGACATTCCTGAAGAATTGCTTAGCCACCCATAGGTATGCTGAATAATCTTGTGATCTGTATAGTTTGGTAACGAATGTACCGTGTTTCTTTAAATGTTCGCAACCACATTTTAAAGCATGTAATGCTAGCTCGTTCTGTTCATATGCATCTTTATCATATGATGCACCAACATTTGGTGCTCCATCACATAACACGACGTCACATCCTGCACCCTGTAACTCTTGTCGGATAGCAGACTTACATTTTTCAGTGGTAATATCACCAATTAATGTAATGACATTCTTCATTGACCGTATTGGTAATATATCCACGGCAACTATAGTTGTTGAGGCATCATTTGGTAAGGCACGAGAACAGACCTGTGTCCAACCACCAGGAGCGGCACATAAATCTAATACTGTGTGTGCATTTTGTAGTATTGAAAACTTTCGATTGATTTGGGTTAGTTTGAAGGCTGCTCGTGATCTGAAGCCTTGTTCTTTTGCCACTGTATTATATCATTAGTAGAGTTGATGGTGTTGGTAAATTGATTTTGGTTGCAGAGATATCGATTTTGGTAGTGTAGCGCGAGAGATCAATGTGACATGAGTACGCGGTATCATCATATAACGTATAAAGATATATTAGAGAGAAACATGGAATATTAGATAAATACAAATGCATTTTTCAAAGCATATAATATATTGCAATGGGTTTGCAAAGAACAAAAAAAATGAGCATATGATGTGAACACTCATAAGATATCGGGATACATATAATAACTTACATCGATAATATTTATCTTTATCATGGAACTTCTTTCTCTTATTCTCCCCCATGGCTTGATATGGTTTGCCTCTGAGATGAGTTGCAAAGTAGTTGACGCTAAATTATGAGATGATTGGTTTTGCCATTTTGCATGCCATTCGTACGTTTGATCGCTGGAGTTCTTGCAATGAAATGAAATGAGTTGGCATTGGCAAAACAGATTTGTGTTGGCAAAATAGACTTGCAGTAATTAGTAATAGCTTATTGAACTACCATGAAGCTATCTGATATCCCATCCCTAGCACTACTACTGCTATTATTTTGCAGTTGTGCAGCATTTGCACCGCCTATGTCCATCGGCGGTGGTACTAAGTCGATACAACTCTTTTCTACCATCGAAAAAGATACAGTAACAACTGAGACGAATAATGCAGCTTTACTCAAGAGAGATCGATACATTGCAACTAATCGTAAGTTAATATTATGTTTCATATTATGCGATCGTACATTATTTATTGTATCTGTTTATCGTATATTATATGTTGTGTATTAATATCTTATATCTATGCACCACCATTGCAAATTAGGGTTCACTGTCCGACCAGGTAAAGAAGCCAAGTTTGAGAAGCGTTGGTGTGATCGTAGCTCTCGTCTTGCATCTCTTGATGGGTTCAAATACTTTCATTTAATGAGAAGAGTAGATGTAGAAGATGAGGTAAACTCTGGTAAGTTATTATAAGTTTGTGTATGATATGATCTCCGTTTATATATAACCCGACAAAACATATGTACCAATATTGATAATAATAATATATCAAGGCAAAGATCCACTAGCATCAACTGATCCCTTTGGAAACTACGTCTCCTTTACAATTTGGGATGAAAAGAAACACTTTAATGCATGGCGAGGTGGAGAGGCATTTAAAGAAGCACATGGTGGAACCAGCCTCTTTGCCTTTGTTACAACCATGGTGAAATCGGCAGTAGTACTTAAGGGAGCACCAAAGCCTGCATTCTATGATGGTTTATTACAGCAAAGTGTAACTCCGGATTCTATACCCGAGACTGTAGACGGATGGAGGAAGGTAGAGAGTGACGGAGTGAATATTCTACCAGCAGAATGTTTTGTTGCATGTAATCAATTCTTCGTACCATCCGATAATGCAATTGCATTTGAACAACGATGGGCTGGACGTACTTCCCAGTTAAAGGAGTGTGAGGGATTTGTTAGTTTTAGTATGTTGAGACGTGATGTTAAAGCCAAGGGACATGGCATTTCTCCTATGGGAGAAGAGGAGCCAAATTACATGAGTTGTACAATCTGGAAGGATAGAGCAAGTTTCAATTCATGGAAGAATGGTAACGCCTTCAAACAGGCACATGGTCAAACAGATGCAAATGGTGAGGAGAAGCCTAAGGAGAAGCCAAAACCTTTGTGGTCAAAGCCTCCTGTTCCAGTGTACTATGAAGGTGCTCTTGTCATTAGTAGTCCAGAGGGAGCATAGACACGGTATTAATATGAACGGGAAGTGTCTAGTAGTACGATAGGAGCATAGATACGGCATGAATATGAAATGAGGTGTGTGTGTGTAGGAGAAGGAGAACCTGTTAGTCTACGTACATTTAGATACCGTCTATCAAGTGTTTTGCTTTGTTTTGAGTCAAAACTTAAAGATCAGAATGTTATCTATAAGCTTTGCTATATCACTGTATTTACGACAATGGTGCAATACTATTCATATCATACAGAGATGTATGTGATTCAACAAGATGATAGTCTGGAGCTCTTTCAATTGGTGGTATCATGTGACAAAGAATGAAAAGCTTCGCGACTTACTTCGCGGGTCATTTTCTCTCATTTGTTGCAATCAGTAATTAGGTAGGACTATCTTATACCCTAAATGCGGTCTATACTATTCATATGCTGTGCTATACTCTCTGTAGTACATGGTGTACGAAGATTGCCCAATGATTATGTTAATTATGAAGAAGATACAACTAATGAACAATACAATCGAAGATTACAATATACACCTCAACAACGACAAGAGAAACATCGTAATAGATTGAATACTATTAAACAATCATTCCGCAGAAGAACTGAGAGTATTAACTCCAATATTAATAACGATGGACCTGATTCACATCTTGTAACTTCCATGCCACTATTGCCAGACGGATTATTAAAAACCAAACATTGGGCTGGTCATCTACCTGCTTCCATCGATGGGGATAAAGGGATATTCTATTGGTTATTTGAACCAGGAGAGGGCGCAGCTAATATACCAGACAATGATATACCTTTAATTCTATGGCTTAATGGTGGCCCTGGATGTAGCTCGATGGATGGTTTATGGCTTGAGAACGGACCATTGAGATTGCAATTAGATGGAAATAATAAATGGACGATTGGTATCAATGAACATAGTTGGCATAATGCCCCGGCTTACACCCTGTATGTTGATCAGCCAGTGGGTACTGGGTTAAGTTATTCAAAGAAGGGTAATTACTGCAAGAATGATTTCGAGGTTAGTCTTGCATATGTTGATTAATTGAACTCTATGTTTATATGCTCACATCTCATACTCACTTTTGTATTAGGTAAACAGAGACTTTCACTATTTCCTGGAGGAGTTCTTCACATATCACGCAGATAAATTTCTTAATTCCAATGGTGATGGTCTGCCTGCAGTGTTGAATCGACCATTCTACTTCTCCGGTGAATCACATGCGGGGCACTACATTCCTAGTATGATTGACTTTATTTTGCAGCGTAATGATGGAAATTTACTTCCAACAGAGTCGAATGGATTGCAACCTTTACGAGTTAACATACCTATAAGTGGTGCGGCAATAGGAAATGGCTGGATATCGCCATACCATCAATATTCAGCTGCTGATGCCGCATATGGAGCTGGTCTTATCGGTAGTGCTCAGAGGACGGCCTTTGAAGAAAAAGAACGACAGTGTCAAGCACAATTAAAGTCGGGAAACTACAGATCTAGTACATGTTTTAATTTACTTGATGATATAATCGACCAATCTGCAGGCACTAGTGGAAATACAAAAGTTAGCCAGTATGATACGAGATTATGGGAAGTGAAAGGGGCCAATAGACAGTTTCCTTTTGGCCACAAAGATGTTGAGACTTATCTAGGATGCAAGGATCATGGACAACAACCTCCTCTCGGAGTTGATTGTGTTGAAGTTCTACAAGCTATTCATGCTACCGAATCCATTGATGCTGGTCAGAAGTATCTCGAATGCACAGACCCCCCATATTTGGCTTTGATGAACCAAGATGGACTAGGAGTCGTTGACGAATTGGTGAGAATATTAGATCATCCATCTAAACCTCACATGCTCTTCTTCAACGGGATGAATGACTTGATATGTAACCATGTAGGCAACGAAGAGCTACTTGATGCATTGCCTTGGAGTAAGACTAGTCAATACATACAGCAACCTCGACATGCCTGGGAATCTGGTGTCGACTCAACATTGAAAGTTAACTATACACCAGGCAGACCCGACGGATATATCAAACAGTTTGAAAATTTGTCATACCTGAAAGTGATCGAGAGTGGCCACATGGTTCCAATGGATCAACCAGCGGTCTCTCTTGCAATGATGCAGACACTAGTTTATGGTGGAACTAGCACAGCCAACAACGGTTTCTTAACATCGATGCAAAACCTAGCTAGAGCAACTGATGACAACATGATGTGCAAGTGTGCAGAGTAAAGTAAAGATACATAGCCTATTACACTACTAGCTTTACGATTACTAATTGAACTTATGCATTCACAATATATTGACACAGTACAAAAACACATATTCAAAACTCTACACTCTTGTTAAACTTCCCATTCTTCTTCTTCACTCTCTTTAAGTTCCTCTTCTTTTGACTTTTCTTTCTTTGACCTAGGTCTAGGCAAAATATGAGGCGTGTCATTCATGGGAGGCGGCAGCTCCGCCTCTGAGATCGATGGTAGCTTATGAACTGGACTATTTGGGGATGACGGTGATTCCATTAAGCTCGGTACCATATCCACCAAGGGGGTCTGCGACCTCCCTCCTTTGTTACTTGATTTCCTAGAAAACATACCGCCGGAAGAAGGTTGTGCCACCATTTCAGTATCATCTTCGCTGCCAAACTGTGAAGACAGCTGCTCTTCTTCGATTAGAGATTCCATTTTTTGTATATCATTATACCTCATATCCATATCATCAGCTCTGTTGCTTATACGCTTTGTCTTATCACAATCACTGCCGGAGTATACTGTACTTCGTATCTCGATGCCATCGTCACCACTATTGTTTGTTCCAGTACTAATGGCAACACTTTCTAAATCATAACAATAACTCTGACCCTCATCAGTCTGACGTTCATCATCATATTCTACTAATGCTTCCTTCTTGGACTTCTTCTTTCCACTACTAGACTTGTCATCACTCTTAAAGAATAGCACAAGTACTACCATTGCAAAAGCGGAACCCAATGCAATCATTATCCCCATTCCAAGTGGTGTCAATTGTTCATTACCCGTTCTTTCTGGCATTGCCTCTTGCCAATTCGAAGCTACATTCTTCGCCATGGCCACAGTATCGGCAAGTGTAAAGCCACCTCCTTCTGAAGTATCATCTTGTGTTCCTAGATATTGTACAACTATCTCAGAACTTTCTGGATTGCTATTGTTGTCATCAACTTCTTGTTTGACAGCTCGAGATATAGATGACGTAACTCCTGCCTCATTAGTACCCACATAGGTAGCATCTACACTACCAATAATGACATGACAATTCTCGGTGTTTTGTGGTACACAATCTTGATCCTCGGCTATTGCCAAATCTTGAGCAGTCGAAATACCTATAATCTTTGTCGTCTCTTGCTCTACTACATCTTCTGCTCGAGCTCGTCGTCGTTGCCTCTTCATCCCTACTAACCTTCGTTGTTGTCTTCGAAAATCTTCAATTATATATCCACCACAACCATCCTTACCTTCATCTACCTCGGTATTGGCAGTATAATATTCTCCCAATGAAGATTCCAATTGATTTTCAAATTCAGGAAGTAAATCTTCCAACTCTTCTTCATCTGATATGATCATTTGAAATCCATATGTTATCCGTACCGTAGAAATTGATGGTTCAATTATTAGTGTAACATCTGTACCATTTTCATTCTGTGTTGTTATTGTTTGTGGTTTAGGTGGTGGACATGAATACACTGTTCTTGTTTCTGTTGGTGGACATTCAGGGAAGGTACAATCTGATCCTTCACGGCTTATTGCTGTTCCATCTGGACATATCTTTGCATCTTTTGGGCAACCTATTATTAAGGTTGGCGATGAAGATGTTGGCGAGGAAGTTGTGGGAGATGAAGTTGTAGGAGAGGCCGTTGTTGGTGATGAACTAATAACAGATATTGATGGCTCAGTTGTAGTAGGAGATGGAGTTATTGGGGAGAGAGTCGTTGGTGAAGGAGTTATAGGTGACGAGCTCGTCGGAGCCAATGATGACGGTGCTTGTGTTACAGGAGCAAGCGTTGTCGGGAGAGGTGAAGGCAATAAAGTAGGTTCATTTGATGATGGTGACGATGTAGGAGACTCAGTTGTTGATCCTACAGGTACTCGATCTAAATCTGCGCCAATGTCGGGCAAGGGAAGGAAATCTCCCATGCTTTGTGTTCACTGATAAGTATCTTTGCTTGCCTTTGCCATATACTCTCGATGGCCTACCTCTCTCTGCAGTAAGATATAGTTGATGGGATCTATTGTGTTATTATAATGTCGACTGTGAATATAAAAGTGACACAGTAAGAGATTTGCAGATATAAGTATGTGAGCAACGATGAGTTGCAAAAAAGTATCAAAGAAGAAAGAGAATAACCCTCCATCGACTTTTGTGCATAAGATGTGCACATCCCCCATACCACAACAATAAAATATAAACAAGTTGCAATTATTATGTCTAACCTCGAGGTATAATATCTTTCAGCCTTTTACCAATCGTTTACACGTCGTCTCTCCTATTGCAATATACTATCTTCACAAGTCCACAAACAAACATCATGAAACAACTTACACTCACAACACTATACTCTCTATTTCTCTATTTACCACTGCTTATTGATCGTGACAACTTACGTCTACGAGCTTTTAGAAAGGGTAATTAATTGATAGGCCTTCTTGCAAAGCGATGTAAGCCATAAAGAGTTTGACTATTTCGATGTTAGATACATAGTATTGGAGTGAGGCTCTTCTAAATCGAAAATAAACGGGAAAATGATATCCTACATAGGAATTAGTACGAAAGGTGTGAATAAAATACAAACAGTAGGTACTTGATTCTTGACCACTTTGTTGTGAAGGGAGGCGGAGTTACTGTCTTTCATATAAGCACATATATACAATAGTTAAATAGGCTAGCTTGTAACGGATCCTGTTATGTTATGTATGTACATGTAATTCAAGTAGTGAGCGTCTTCATTTATTTATGTGCAATAATATGTACAATATGCTTGGATCTTTCATCTTATACTCCTATCAAGGCTCGTCCCATATGGCAACACATCTAACCTCGATACTCTTCCTTGGGGGTGCGTCTTCTCCATAAGTTGGATCAATAAATGCAGAATGAATAGCAAAAGTAGAAGTCTTATCCTTTTCTCCATTCTTTTCTTCTTCACCATCACTATGAGCACCACATGCAACCGCTCCCCTGCTATCCCATTGTTTTAAAAGAATTACCTCATCCATTGTCATTTCTGGGTAATAGTACCATCCATGCTCTCTTCTTCCTGATGCTGCTGGTGGAGAGATGAAGTAATTCTCCCCCACTCTATCAATATAGTGTATCTTGAACATACGTAGTTCATCAATGGTAGTTGTAGTAGCATCTACACAAGCCAACGGTGGATTCTTTACTGTATTCTCATTATCTATACTCCTCCAGACATTGATGAAGGCATATCGGCGTTTCCCTTCTAGTGCTTCTTTTACAATATTAGAATCAAGTAATGATTTCTTATTTTGAGCAATAAGTTTTGGTCGCAATACATCATTTGCTTTGGGTGGATTTGATAAATCATTTAATCGTCGAGGTGCAGAAGTTTTTGTGTAGTCGGCATGTACTATAAGTGAATTACCAGTGTATTCAAGAGAGAAGAGGAGATTAGTTTGAGAAAGTAAAGTTGTAAAAGTGCATATATTTCACAATATTTACACGGGATCTTACCAATCCCAGCTGGATTCTGTACCTGAGGATTAGCACTATCATCCTCTTCATTTGCAGTTGATGCTCGTTTTATCTCCCCGACTGATGCTTTGTCATTACTTCGAATATTATGATCGAATGCTTGTATAATAAGAGGAGTTGAAGATAACCGCTGAGATTTGAGTGCATCACGGACGAGATCTTCACATATTGGATAATAACTGTCTACTACCTCATCCTGGTTGCAAAAGTCAAGTTGTTGTATATCTTTCTCTTTTCCATTACTCTCAGACCATAGTTGGAAACCATTTTTGTCTAAGGTCATTCTATCATCGCCATCTAATATTCTAGCATTGTTAACATTGACTTGTGTAGGCTTCCATATCGCTCCTATAAGTGCACTATCTCCACCACCTAAATCACGTCGCGTAGATATATCTTTACATTTTTCAGAGACGTAGTTCATAATTGCAGGCACACTATTTTCTAATGATGCAGATGACGGGGGAATGATCATTGATGGCCAAGAGGTGGAACTGGTTGTTTCTTTTGCAGTCATTTTTTGATTGACAGCCTTGCTACTACTATCAAACGATGATATAACAGTTAATATATTTATCAAGACTATGAACACAGAGATAAAGACTTGTGATATATCATGCATACGAGGGCTATGAATAGCAAAAGCCAAAAGTTAGACTACTCAGCGGAGTAAAATAAAATATAAAATGACAAAGATACGGTATCCTTTATATCTTTTTCTGCCCACCGACCACAAATCACAAACAAAAGATGAGATTGGAGAGAAGTGATGCTTAGTTGCTGAGATGTCCGACGAATCAATTACTGATCTCGCCTCTCACCTCAATACCTTACTCCAAACAAAGGAGAAGGCATAGGAGGCTGATTTTGCTCGACGGGTTAAGCTCTTTGAGTCCGAAAACCCCAATACTGGAAATGATAATGATGTCATTCAGCTGAATGTGGGTGGACGTATCAATATTTCAGTACTACGCAGAACTCTTACTCAGTTTCCAGATTCAATGCTTGCTGCCAAGTTCAGTGGAAGATGGGATGACACAATGGAAAAAGATAGAGACGGAAATATATTTATTGATCAGAATCCCGACAACTTTTGTATACTTATCAACTACCTTCGGATGAGGATGAACTCTCAAAACAAACATGTTCCATTTCGACATGTTCCTGAAGTTTCTTACTCCTTTTGTTCTATGCTTGATTATTATGGTCTTATGCCTGCTTTATACCCACAAAAATGGATTGGCAACAACGATAATGATTTTAGCTGTGAAGAAGTGAAGTATGGTACTTATGAACTCTCAACAGATACTAATGCATCTGTTCTTTATGACTTTGGTAAGTTTTCTAGTGAGGGTGTATCAGAATTCACAGTAGAGTTTGAAACCGGGACAATTCAGGGTGCTGTAGGTTGGATTCATACAGAAGATAGTGCACATTCACACCCGTTGAATGAAGCTGTACCGAATAGTATCTTATATAATCTTGCAGAAAGGAAATTATACGGGCCTGATAATATTCTACAAGAGAATGTATCTGCAACCACAATAGTCTGCAGGCGTAGGGAACAGAAAGAGTATTCAGTCGAGTTGGTCAATGCTAGCCCTTCTAATGACGGTGCTGTAACAGCTACAATCGAGGAAGATACTAGTTCTAGAGACTATTCGACATCATTGTGTGTTTTCCCTATGATCTCGTTTTCTGGTAAGGTGACAGTCTCAAATCTAAAGTACGCAATTGATAAGTTGGGCAAAACAGGGTATACACGAGAGTATAAGGAACTTTATATGGGTGCTATCTGAGCTCTGCATTACACACTTTGTACAAGGATACTATCTGTATTGCAAATTTAATTACTAATCCGAATCACACTCATCTAATAAGCCAGCTGTTTCCAAATTTCCAACTCGACCAGCATTTGATCTAAACTCAACAACATTGCTATTTTCTTCATGCATTTTATCAGGTCCGGTCAGAGCCGCCGCTCCAATTAAAAGTGGTAAAGGATTTCCCGTCGCGAGACTTAGTGCATATCCTGCATACGCTGGGAGTAGTTGTTGTAAGGCTGCCTTCTCATTACGCATTCTACATCGTTTTTCGATTGGATTTAAGAACTCTGCAACTTCTGCTTCTCGATCTAGGTTGTTTGCATCACAATATCTTGTTATAACTTTGAGTAGCTTGCGACACAATGTCTGCCCTATTGATAGCTTCGAAGTATCAACACTACTACTTGTAGAGGTTGAAATGTTGGCAGTTCTACTGTTGTAACTCTCGGAGTTTCCCCTAGTATCTGACGTATTACTATTTTGATTGGGATCAGCTCTAGATGGATTCTTTTCTGAAGACAATGAAAGAATTGCACTCAATTGAGCATATGATACACGCTCCTCTTCTTTGTTGTTTGATGATTGCTGTTGATCGTCTCCTTCACCTACCTCACTATTATTACTACTACTAGTTCCTTTTCTCTTTGTATCATTGACATACAAATAGACATCAAAATCTTCCTCATCAATCTCAGCTTTAACTACTGCTTCGGGATAGTGATCGGGATAATTAATCATGGCATAAAGTAATGAATGTTCTATTGGCGTTATAAACCCTTCTGGTGGATAAGAAAAGAACTTTGCATTATCTTTCATGTTTTGTATTGCATTCGCTTCAGTACCGACAGCTGAGGATTGTTGGTTATTTTGTTGTTGACGCCGTTGCCTTCTATTCTTTATCCAGTTACCTATTGCATTTCCTTGTTTGTTGTTGTTGTTGTTTCCTCTATTAGATCTTCTACCACCACCACCACCATAGTTAGATCGCCCCGTACTATGAGAAACATCTCTTCTACGAGAGCCATTATTACTATTACTAGGATTGTGATCACTGTACCGAGGCTGGTTCATGATAATATATTGTATGGACTTCTTTCTTTCTTCTTGGTGGTAAATTTACAAGTGTTGTTATTTTTTGTGTCGGTGTTGACTTAATTTTACTACTGATTAGATGCAGCTTCTTTATACTGACTATGGTCGGATACTTCTGCTCCTGCTCCTCACAATATATATGTTATCTCAAGATGTCTCAGAATGCAGCCGTGCCGCCGCTTTGTACAGATGCTACCTCTTCGGTATTTGCAAATAATTTGACCAACATCTTAGGGGTATACCTTTTGAAAAACGTTAGGTATAGGTCTATCTCCGCTTTCATAGGTGACTAACACTTTAGGTATACCGTTCAAGACTAGCTAGGTTTAGGGTTTAGTTCATATTCTATTTCAGATTTAACTACGTGGAATCTTCATTTTTCATTTTTCTTCTACTCTAAAGTTGTCTTTGTCGTTGTTGTAGTTGTCGTCGGTTGATTGGTTATTAAATAAGCGTCGTATACATATAATAATATAGTCAAAAGACTAAGTTTTAGTGCTCATTCGTTTTCTGCTGACGGCTGATAACGGGACGGTCTTTATCTTTGTCAAATCGAGCAAAGATACCAACATCAATTTCACAAAATTTACAATACCAATGACCCATGAATCTACAAGACAAACCGATAGAAAATACAAACACTTCCAATAATAGTGCTGATAGTATGTTAACATCATCAAATAATGGAAATGTTACAAGTAATGGTGCTCCAGGAAAGTGGGCAAAGAAGAATAAGAACCGAAGACGAAACAAAAATAATAACAAAAAGAATGGCGGTAGTAAGTCTTCAGACAATCAGCTAGATGATAACAGCAGACCACGTTCTAATAGTATCAATGGTCATAAACGTATACATGACAATGATGATGATAATGATGTATCACCGCATAAGAAACAACGTCGTAAATCAACAGATACACAATGCACATACAAAAGATCATGGACACATTATGAACTACTATACATAATCTTTTTTGCACTCGGTATGTGTGTTACATTACCTTTACTATTTACTACCTTTTCATATATTAGTTGTGGTGGTAGGAGTGAGGTTGATAGTATGGTGGATTTAGTACTCATAGAGAAAGTTAGGGAAGGAGATGATTCAACAATTGTGGAGATGATGAAAATTTTAAAGAGCAAAACTGATGATAAAGTCCAACAAAAGGGAAACGATATACAAGAAGAGGAACCAATTACAATCGATATTCACGAGAGCATGTGCCATGTATCCTTTATTGCAATTGGTAACTTCATCCACTATCTACCATATGCTCAATTTTTAGCATACTCCAATCCATTTAAAGCAAGAGTTGATTTAATAGAGATTGCTACCACACAGGAAGAGAAACAAGAAGTAAAGAAAGGTATATTCAGGCGTATAGTGTCAAGACATAAAAAGAGGCATATCGAAAGTGAAGAGCAGCACAATCATCAAGAATCGGCTGCATCTGAAGAAATTGATAGGAAACATCCGATTCGACACATCCTCGAGGGGGCATCAATCTTCTCTCAACATAGAAAACAAAAGAAGCTAGAACGAAAAGAAAAGAAGAGAAAGAAGAAGGAGCTAAAGAAGAAGGAGGGAAAGCAAGCCTCGGCAGATAAAGAGGTTGTTGAAATAGATTGGAAGAAATGGAAGTATGCCATGTCTGATGATTATGACTTAAAAACTAGTGAAGTTAGCCTCGTCAAGGAGTTGGCAGTTCGTGTTATCAACAGAGCAAGGAAGAATACGGTTTGCAAAGATTCAACTATTACTAACTGTAGTGATAGTGAGAAGGAGGTTGCTAGTCTTAGTGGGGGTAGAAATTTACCAAATAGAGCTTTTCAAGACCGTTTAAATAGTGTGCCTTGGGGTGGCTTAGAGACAGATGCCAATCGTTGGTGGCCAAGGAAGGATAATAATAAGGATAAGATATCATCCCAAAGTGAAGGAGGAAGAGTATTGGCATCCTATCTAAAGATTATGAAATGGCCAGCTGATTTGAAAGTCAAATACCCTTTCAAATTATGTAAAGACGGCTGTGACTCGGAAGTATCACTGCTTCATACATTAGAGTGGCGTGAGAAGTATAAACCGTGGTGTATGTCACCCAAAGCAGTACAGTTTAATAATGCTGGGTTTGTTTATACAAGAGGACACTCCAAAGTCGGCCCTAAGCAACGGCTAGAGGCCGAAAAGTCTAACGATGTGAATACACTAGCCAACGGTGGACACTCAATGGTGTGGTATCGTCCTGGTCTAGCCTCACCAAGTGAAGATCCTGAGTTATATGGACGAACAATGGTCAATACACTTGAAATGGCAGTCTCGGATTCACTTGCTAGAAACAAGGGCACCATAGGTCGGTTTAATGTGATAATGGATTGCTCGGGCATGGGAAGCAAGAACTCACCAAGTATTGCCAATGTAAAGAAACTCTTCGGGGTCTTACAAGATCATTTCCCAGATAGGCTAGGTGTATTACTAGCAGCCAACTTGTCGGGGATGACGCAAATGTTAATGAAGATGGTATTGCCCTTCGTTACTGAGGATGTTCGGGCGAAGATTCATATCATACCAAATGATGAGGAAGGCAGACGAGAGATGCTGACACAGTTTATGGATGAAAGTGAGATACCGCATGCTTTAGGAGGTATCGATGGATATATGTTTGATGCTAATGACTACTATGAAGGAAAGTGTATCTTACCAGAAGAAGGGATATTAGAGTATGTGGAATCGATGCCGTATCATGCTTAAAAACGGGGTATCACATAGAGCTAATACTGCTAGATTGGTATGATAGAGCTAGATATTTAGCTTTACATTGCCGCCGCTGCTTGCCTTTTCTGTGGTTCTATGTCATGAATGTCTATATCTGCGGCTCTCTTCTCTCCAGATAGCTGACCACATTTTGCTCGAACTGCACTGCCATTAAAGAAACTATATATCTCCTCGTTAGATCTACTATTGCCAAGGTGCTGTTCATTTTGCTTGCGTTCAAGCCTTTCTTCATAATCGAGACGAGAAAGCACATACTGATGCGGTACATCTTCACGCTTTTGCCCATTGTCAAGTAGAATCTCATATGTTATCTCTCCTTGACTCATTGCAGTGCCTGCAAACCATCTCGCATGTATATTTGGCATGTGTGGATCCATCCATTGACAATAGACTGGAGTGCCAGCATCCAATAGAGGAGGCGGTATTGTTGAAGATTGTGGCAAGGCATATGCATTCTCCAACTCCCTTATAAGTTGCTCGTAAAAGTCCTGATTCATTATGCATTCCAATGGAACGTTGTCTTCTAAGCCATTATCATATTTGACACAAATTGTAGTAACTGATGGATTAGTAACATCGCCTTCTTTTGAACAAATACCTGCAAGTGACCAAGTACACATTTCTGAATTGTCAGAAGCTGAACAAGCATACACTCTCCTTGGTAGGGTGTTTTCAGTACTAAGAGGGATTGCAGAAGAAGAGTATGGAGGAATGTCGTTGTCTGGCGGAGGCATCCGCCTAGGATCTGGCTGCAAATACTGATTAGCAGTGGTCGATGGTAATACTGGAGGCATCCTAGCTTCTGCTCTAATCCGAGCATCTTCTGCCAATACTTTAGATGATATTCGTCCCTTCGTAGACGGCGGTCTGCCTTTACTATACTTCAATTTGAGACCAGGATAAACCTTGGCGCGTTTTTGTGCATGTGATTTTATCTGTTTGTTGGTTCGAGTTTCGACAATCGTTTGTATACGTTTCCATTGCCCCCATCCGTACATTTCTAATCCTTTTAGGAAGCGTTCTTCCTCATCACGTTTCCAAAAGTTTGATCTCGTTTTGGGAATCTTAGATTCTGATACACTATCAATTGCATTTGCTAATTCACTATTTGTTTCATTACAAGATGATTTCATCAATTCATCAATGGGGAAATCATCATCATCATCACCAGTATCTGGTGGAGTATAGAGTTTCTTATCCTGTTGTTTCTCATGAAAGTTATACTGTCGACATGTAGTATCTTTGGCGAATGCAGGATCATGTATACGGTTCCATTCTGCTAATGATTCTTTATTTGTGAGTTTGGGATTGATATTCATGTTCATTTTAGCTGTTGTCTTGCTGTTGCAATTACTTGATGAGGTAGCTGAAGTGTTGATATGAACTTCGTCTTCTTCTTTAACTGATGCTTGAGTTGTTACAAACTCCTCTGGCAAGTAATTGGTTGTATTGTAATTTGGTTCAATGGATTGTTGCACAAAGTCGTGTGCAGTATCTGCATGTTGTGTTATATGTTGCGGTATAAAACTATCCATTTCTTGATAAACAGCAGCAGCAGCAGCAGCAGCAGCAGCAGCAGCAGCAGTATGATCAGTCGTTACATCAATACCAACATTAACACACTCCATTAGCTTGGGATCTTGTCCAACTTGTGGTGGCTGATTATCTCCATGAGTTGTAATAGGTAGCCACTTTGAACTTTCTTCTGCAATATAATCATCATCATCGTCATTTAGAGGTAATATATTGTCGTCCCCTGCAGCTGCCAGATCAGTTAGTGCTGCCAATTTAGGATCTAATCCCTCCTGTGGTGGTTCATCCATGTTAATGTTGTAGAGTTAATACTGATTTAAGAAGATATCCAATAAAGATTCACAAGATAGGGTACCGATTAATTTTATATCCACAACTATCTACTTCTTCTATCTCATCTCGTGCAAAACAAAAACCAATCGGCAACGCCAAACTAACACTATCAGTATACGATAAAAGTGATACTGCAAGCGAGGAGTACAATTGATAGAATCAATAGGATATAGGAATAGGAATTACCACAATTTAAACTCTTAAATCTTTTTTCCATAATTGGGAGTCTTTATAAGTAGGGAAAGGAAAAAGACGCACACTTCCAATTAATTGGGAGTCTTTAAAATAAATGGGAATCTTACTGCTTACTGCATTTACTATGTCGTAATAATAATAGTTCAGAACAACCATATCAGGTAAGGTACAATTATTGGAGGATTGTGGTTTGAATAGGCGGTGTTCTAACTCATAGAGAGGATATTTATCAGAGACAGTAAGCTTTCAGCAGCTTCATCACAATTTGAACATCATAACCATTCGAGATATAAACTGCTATGTAACAATATTGTTATGACATCTAAGAAACCCAGACTTCTCTGTTTACATGGAGCAGGGAGCAATAATGATATAACGTAAGTTCTCGTATGCATTAGATATTTTCTTATGTGTTGTGTTACTCTTCATACATATCTCATCATATCTATGATAATTGACAGACCATATCAAATTAGTGGTTTGCAATTGAATAAATACATGGAATGTATATTTCTCCATGCACCACATGTTTGTAGTAATAATAATGTATATCCAGGATTGCAAGTCTTTAGTGACGGACCTTTTTATACTTGGGCAGATTCATCAAAATCTTTAGAAACACAAGCAGATCAATGGCAAGAATCATTAGAGTATATAGCAAAGTATTGCAGGGAGAATGGACCTTTTGATGGAGTATATGGTTTCTCTCAAGGAGCAGCAATAATCACTAACTTTTCACATCCAAAGATTTGGAAAGATCAATTTAATATGAAGGAATATCCATGGAAATTTGCAATCTTGGCATGTGCTGGAGCACCACACCACATTACAATATCAAAGAATGATGAGCCAATTAGTATGCCGTCATTTCATATATTTGGAAAGAAAGACAGACATTTGGTCAATAGTAAAATGATATCACAGTATTGGAATCCGTCTCAAATGATAACATACACTCATGACAGAGGTCATGAGATTGATATGCAAATGCACACCCGAGAAAAAGAGATGATAGATAAGTTGAATGACTTTTTAGATGAGCATTGTCCATCGGATGAAGGGGTGTTTGATTCTATTAGAAAATCTATTGCAAAGATACAACCGAGTTTCATGCTGGGAGGATACGAGTTTGGGGGTAGCACAGCTAAGTAATTGTTAGTATACCTTGATATGTACATACTCATGTTGTTAGCTTTTCATTAACTTAATAGCTAATTTGAATGAAAGAATGCCCCATTGCTACTCGTTTGCAATACCACTGCTGTTATAATTCCTCCCATAAACATTGCTGGCACGGCGATCCAGCTTTGAACCATTAGCATTGCACAGCCAGAGAGGCCATGTCCTGATGTACAACCGCCACCCAATCGAGAACCAAAAATTAATATAAACCCACCAATGAATGCTAATACTGGACTATTCACTCCCTCTGATCCGCCGACATCATTGGCATTCTTTGCACAAACAAATGCAGCCAGTGTAGCTACAGCAACATATGGTAATTGGAACCAACTTAATACATTTGGAGTTGCAAACACTTTGCTGTATCCGGTCGATAACTTTGATGGTGTGCATAAACTAGAAATGATTTGAAATGAGGTTGCTGACCCAAGCACGTTGCCAATAAACATCACACCAATAAACTGTAACGAACCAAGCAGCATACCAGCAATAGACGGTGGCCATGCTGGACATTCAACGAAGCTAAATGTTGAACTACTGAAATCACAAGCAGGAGCATTCATAGCCTCTGATAATCGTGAAGGTAACTCTGACTTCCAAGGCATGAGACTCTCCAATACTGTGCATCCACAAAGACATACAATACCCAATATCATCATTAAAAGTGCTGGAGATTGGCCAATAGCTTCATCCACATAAACTTGTGAACACGGCCCGAGAGGTCCTTTATTGAGTATGTTATGTTGTATCTTCTCTGCAAATGATGCATATATAAATGCTCCGAGCACTCCTCCAGCAATTGTCAAGTATGATAACTCTGTTTTAGCACCATAAGCCGCCCAAACCATACCAGGGCATGCTCCACTCAAAGCCATACCAACACCTAACAAGACGCCTCCAAGACCAGGACCAGTTACCCATCCCCGAGTTAAACTAGTAGGTTTCCATAATTGTCGAACATTATTTAACTTTTGTATTCCCATCATACTCATTATTGAAAATATCAAAGAACCAATACCCATGGCACCAAAGAAAACTTTTAGCATTACAAATCTTTGAAAGAGAAATTGTCCACGGATAATATTTGGTTCATATACATGTGATTTATAGAATGCAACTCCGAATAGTAAGCCCTATATAAAGTATGTGACGTTTCAAATGGATATCGTACAAGAGAAAGAAATGGATACAAACAAATGACTCGTTCGGTGAGCATCTACCATATAATAGGGAGAAACATTGCAAAAGATATTTATATGAGAGTATGAGATTGAGATAGCTTACCATTATCGAGGATGTTAGGATTGTAGTTGGCCATGATGCAGATGTTGTATCTTTCTTTGAAGCCATGATGAATGGTGAGATATGTAGAGAGACATATATCAAATCTTTTCCTTATATTGCACGGTAGAGCATCAACATCAACTCGCACTTCACTGATAAAGATCTTGATTGCGGTATCCTTACTCAAATTACTACTGAGACGGTCGGAAGGCTCAGTACCCATTTCCGGTATCCTCAGAATCAAAAATGGCCATCATATGCATTTTTTTTCGGCGTCAATATTAAGCGACCTCGTTTCACCTAGGATACCGGCCATGTGGACTTTTTTCCTTTTGCTCGAAGAAAAAATGAGGCAAAATCACTAACAAATCTGAAATATGAAGGTCTTATAATCTTCGAATTATAGATGTGGAGACATCTTATCCGATGCAGTTTTGCACGCTGATTCCGAATATGGTACTATCTTGTTGTGATTGTTACTAGGTAAAAAGTTATTTAGCATAAACTGTTTCTACACTATAATGCTACTAACAAAAAATCAAATCAATCACTAAGTAAAAAAAAAAATTTGCCGGCATATTATCAACCTTCCAATACACGTATCAATATCTACATCTTCGTGCGGTCTCAGATCTGCAACGTCGGCAAACTTCGGAGCTCTAGTTTGTAAGTTATCAGCGTTTCAATTTTTGAGTTGTGATATATTGCAATTTTCATCAACCATCAAATATTATGTCATTCCGATCACTTTGGAGAGGGGTTAGAATGATACCGCCTGAGATATTGATTCAGTAGTATTGGAATGATGATCCACAACAATTGCGGAGTAAATTGGCAATGTATAACTATTGAAACGAGTATAATTATGTTAGAGGTCGGGGTATACTCCACAAAATACGGTATTGTACAAATGGAGGCGTTAACATTGGGTTTACATTGCAAAATGGTAGTCATTTGTTGTATTGGATAGAAGGAACAACATACTGTAGTTTGGGACGATTAGAGTACAATCTAACCTCACCACATTGAGAATAGTGTTTTTGGAGATGCGGTAAAGTGTAAGTGTAGATAAATAGTAGTCTGAATCAAGTGCAACGCAAGGCACTAGAGTGAACACACTCTTTCCTCGGCTCATTTGGTAGTATGAGAAGAAGTTTTGGGGCTCAGTATCTCAAACTAAACGTTGTATCATGTTAGTCATTGGTCTCCAATATTGGTAATATTGGTAAAATGAACAAATTTGATGGGCTATTACTTTGGAATCAGAGTGACTTATCAGACGGCTGAAGCATCTCTGGGGTCGTATCATGGTAGTAGGAAAGGGATCTAGTGCGTGGGCGAACATTCAGAGGTTTGGGAGACTAATAACAATCCATCATTCAAGGCCAATGACAAGTAAATTGGAAAATTTAAACTTGAATATATTTGCATAGAAATGACCAACGAAGGAATACAAGATATGTAACGGCAACTACAAGGCAAGATGAATACAATAGTGTCATTGTTTATATGATTAAACAACATATAAGGCCTGATATATCTCAATGATGTTATTTTAGGTCTTAAAACAAGCGTAGGTCAAAAAGTTGAGCTCTAAAGTTGGACGACGCTATATATCTGACATCGCAAGAAGATGTAGAATATGCTACCTATCTTTAGATTCGTCATACGATGTCTAGTTATAAAGTTATGACCACGTCTACTTCACTAAGTAACCCACTAACAAAATGGGCGCTCGAAATTTTCTTATGTAGCAAAATTGCAATTTCTACGATAGTGGGAAGTGTAAAATTGCAATCTACATAGATACATCACACATCACCGATCATCTCCGCTTTGTATGGTTGCGAGCGCCTCTGCCTTCATTATAAATTGCAATCAACAAAGATATAATAATATCAATAACATACATCGCCGATCATCTTCTCTTGGTATGGTGGTAGAAATAGGACCAACTGATGACGACGTCGAACCGGCATTACCAGGAGAGATGAAGATATCGGAGATCAAGGGCGAGCTAGATTTGAGAAAGGTATCTTACGCCGATTGCTTCGATCGACAATCTCTTGAGATACGCCTCAATGATGCTAGATCTTCGGGGAAATCTGATCCATCAATTATAGATGAATTCAATAAACAAAACTTAGATGCTAATATAAAAGGGGAGAGCTTTGAGGTTACTGATGAGATGATTGAGAATGCAACCGGAGGTGACGGCACATTGCCTGGGTGAGTTATATATTCATGCATCCAAACATATGATACTTATGTAATATGCAAAACAACTCATACAACTTCTTCACACTGCACATAGAGGGATGCCTCCAGAAATGATGAAAGCGATGATGGGAGATGAAGAGTTAGTAACAATGCTAAGATCTCCTAAGTTTCAGGATATTATGAAGCTAATGATGGAAGGTGGACAATCAGAACTAGAGAAGAAAATGGCGGAGGATCCCGAGACATATGAGTGTGTTACTAAGTTGAATGAGTTAATGGGAAGGCTTAATTTGGGAGGTTGATCTATTGTGTTCATTCTATTGTATGTAGGTTATATGCATGCTAATTCTAAAAAGTCAGTGTTACTCTAAGCAGCCTGCATCAACAAATGCTCTATTGAGATCAATCTCTTTTTGCGTCAGATTGTCTTCATATTTCAACTTTGCTTTGATGTCTTCTTTCATCTTCATTACCCTAATGTCTAGTATTGCGTTAGCTGTCCTCCAAACGGTGTAATCGGCTGGCTCCATCTCTTTTACTTTGTCTCTATCTGCTGCTGTCCACCAAGATGTCGGTGAACATTTCATAACTCGTTCCTTTGGTGGTTGAGCAAGTGGTTTGGCATTGAGTGTATAGTACAAGAGACACATTGATTCATCCATCCTCTCCGTGATGCCGTACCAAACGAAATCAGGTTCTACGATATTGTTGGACGTTATTATTGCTTCACTAGAGTTGCTTCTCAATTGTCGTATCCTCTTCTCGTATCCCTGATATGGAGTGTGCATTATATTCATATCAATGCCTCCAAGATCTATCAATACATATTCTTCTATTTTCTCCAGAGTATATCTCAATTGACCATGCTCGTCTTTTACAGCATATCCATCCTCTATCGGAGTATGACGATGGTAGTAATGATCTACAGATTTGTCAAGCTTTTGCTGAGCAGTGTATCTACCCATTATACCTCTTAATAATGATCTCATCCCCCGCCTGTAATGTTCTGATGCAAGTAGTTCCATTGAACCACGACAAATATCATATGCATGTCTACCTCGTCGACATAATGCCCTATCATATTTATCTGCTTTCATATCTGTTGCTATTGTACCATTTGAAGCACACTTTTCCATTGCCTTTTCAACTACCTCACCCCAAAGTGAACTAATATTGAGGCCTTGTTCGGGAGTACAGATTGGTTCCAAACCATTTTTCTTTCGTTTACTATTAAAATTATTCACTCTGCCATTGATAGAACACAACGCCATTGCATGAGTAGACGCTCGTAGATCCATTGGTTCACGCAGTACTGCCAGTTGTCTTAAACGTTTTGCTTTATTGTTTGGTAATGCAAAATAGTTTTCAAATAGTTTTGCCAACTTTGTTCTGTTTTGACCGTGTATTGGTCTCAGTCTTTCATGGGCATAGGATACAATATATGGATATTCCTCTTTAGGAGTGGATAGTAGTATTGTTGCATTCATAACCTTGTAATTGAAAGCACCTGATCGTTCGCTACCCGGAAGAATGTAACTTTGACCTAATGTATCTCTTAGTAAATCAGATATTGACGTGCCTCCCGTCTTTGGTATGTGATCAAAATGCAAGAAATCAGTATTTGGGTTGTAATCATTAATTTTGTAGAATTGTTGTTCAAGTAGATATGGTGCATCAATTGATGTTAGTTTCCATTTTAATGCAATTTCATGAGCAACAAAAGTATAGTTGGTCCGTACATTGTTATCGGGAGCAGGATGTGGTGGTAAAAAGGTAGCAGTATATCCTTCATTATACGATATTGCAAAGATATAATTGCTTATCCACATCAGCATACTCGCATAGACTATCAAAACCACCATTGCAAAGCATAATATGCGCAAATTACAAGATCTTCTGAGGAGATCTCTATCGTCACCCCTGTTGACAGCCGTCATCAGCCGACATCACCAGTAAACTAAGCGCTAAAGACTGATTCTAGTGAGTGTATTGACATACATATGATAGGCTAATAGGACAATCGACTAGCGTAGCCTCTATGGGCGTTGACCAGGTATTGCCCCCTCTCTTTTGGCTACACAACCACTCATTTATTCCAGCTTCATTCTTTCTCAAGTACCGATTCGATGCTATTCTTTCTGATAAAATGCCGTTGCAACGACAGGGAAATAAGCGGCGTGCTTTTGAGTTTCAGCAGGGGTATCCTCATAGAAAAATACTAACAAATCTGAAATATAAAGATGTTCAAATCAATGATATATAACCATTGCAACATCTTATATGACGTAGAATTGCACAAGGAATTCATATATGCAACTATTTTTGGGCTCCGATCTCTAGTTTTTAAGTTATAAAGTATCTGAATAGGCCACCATAGTAGGCTACTAAGTAAAATTTTGCAAGGTCCTTTAATCTCGACACCGGTCGGCATATGAACTACAAATATGTTTAAGAGTAGCCTTATGCAATTTTAGGCGACTATTCCTGTTCAATTTATTGCAATGGCCGATCATTCGACATATTTCTTGTGTAGGGCTACTGTATGAAATAGAGCGGTATCTTTTTCTGAAACCCAAAATTCTCCGGTATCCTCCAACGCACACCGCTTATGCCTTTTTACGACGCGTAAGACGAAAACATCTCTCTTTTGAACCAATAGCACACCCATTAACTATCGCCTATTATCCCATTGTTGACTGTTTGTATTAAGCGCGTTGGTTTTATAGTGGTTCAATAGTATTGCAATAGGGGAGAGGGAGAAGACGACGACGTTGGTTGGATAAATAGCCGCCGCACACCGACCGATTGTCGAAGTAGTTATTGCAGCACAACACAACTCGAACACATCTTGTGCTCATTATTATCCATTGCAACACATAGTGTACTCATAAAAATGTTTTGTTAGTTTTGGCCAACTATATCATACTTGCAATCAACATTATACTCTCTAATACATATCGAGTATTGCAATCGACGAGGCATAACCAAGTACACACATACAATCATCATGTCATCTCCACCAAACAACAACAATAACAACAATAAAGGACAATCTGCTGCTGTCGTGCAAACGATATTAGAATCATTCACAAGATGTTTTAACCCCATTGATACTGACCTTGGTTGTACCAAGGATAATGGAGGAGGCTCATCATCGAATAATAGTAGTAGACGATCATCGCCTATCAACCACCTCTTTGGTCATGACGGACGTGGTGCTGTTTCAAGATCTACATCCTCTGGTGCTGATAGGAAGCTACTGAATGCAATGAATTACGATGTTGATGGTAAGAAGAATTCTTCAAGAAAGAAGAAGCAACTATCAGCCAAGGAATTAGAAGAACAGTCAATGAAACGCAAGCTAGAAATATTCAGGGGAGCGTCTGACAATTCCAAGAATAGTCAAGGAGTTGCTACCAAGAAGCTTGACAGGACAAGAACACCCCCCTCAGGGTCTAGCAGTTCAAGAGAACCATCTCCTACGTCCCAACAGATTGCCACCGCTACGCCCGAACAGACTGGTCAACTTGCCTTGTCGGATGATGAAGAGGAACTTATCCGTCTTACACAATCAAGGAAACGATTTGCTTGTGGTACAAATCTACCATCCTCGACAGGTCGGGCAACCTCACCTATATCTAATATAGGCAGCGGAGTTGTTAATCTATTCCGACAGGCACAGAAGGGATTATGCTTCGCCACACCCGTTCGTACGGCCTCACCTGAAGATATTGCCAACTTGTCCGATGATAAGTTAACCGATGATGAATTCTTATGTAGACATTCTTTGGCTAAGAAGGATATTGCTCAAGTATCACCTACTGATACAACACAAGATTTGAATTGCTCCTATAATGAAGAGGAGACGATAACAAGTACGTTATACTTTGATCAGAAGTACAGCCATGTCGTACAGACCCGTCCGCCTATGCCATTGTTTCAAGAGAATATGTTGAGTTCTGAATCAAGGACCGATGAGCTTACGAATATATTCCAACGTAGGTCAAACCCTCCTGAGTTTGTTGGACAATCACCAAGACGTGCTAGTAAGACTAAGAGTGGTAACAGTAGTCCACGAAGAAGTATGAACGACAAGAATGTCTTTCGTCAACAAGGAAGTCCTTTGGGTAAACGTAATCCCAAGACAATATTCACCTCTTCCAAGGCGAGAGTAGGTGGTCCTTCCAAATACAAGGAGCCACCATCCCCAACCAAGTTGGGTGATGATAGTTTAAGCATGAATACTTCCGAGGAAGAATCAATGGTGTTGTCAAACTCGTTTGTTGAGGATGTTACACCATCGTCGGCTAGGAAGTATACTTCGAACTTGGCCGAATTTTGAGAGATACAAGCAATAATAGAATGAAGGAAGAATAGAGGAGTATGAGTATAGAGGGAGTCATAATAGTTTGTTGTACTATAGAGCTATCTGTTATCTGTAACGAGAGTTTATCTTAGTGTCTCTTAACAACCAAGCTCTTCTAGTTGCTATCGTCTGTTGGCATATCCCCATACCAGATCTTCTCTATACACAAACTGTTCTCTTCACTTGCCAGTAAGCCCCACTTCAATCCACTCATCAGTAACTTGACTAGTGTTTCCAATAAACTTGTCTGAGCTCATCTCCTTGATGGCTTTCTTCAAATACTTTTCACCAATCTTTGCCATCCATTTCCCTTGGCATTCTGCAAGCCATTTTGCTTGTTCACCCCCTCTTACATCATATATCACACCTTGTCTGTACCATTTTACTTTTCGTAACATAATACCGTTATCGAACCCACGAATATCTTTCTCGTCCTTTTGAAAGTTCCAGGGGAAAACATTCTTCCTTGCCTCATCTTTGCTCATATGAATGAGCGTATCATCTTGTACCACTCCAAACACAAGTGCCGTGTTAGGACCATCCTTCTTCCTGTCCCTTCCACTCACATGCATTGCAACAATATCTCCAGTTTTCATTTCAATAAAGTACCGATATGTCTTGACATATGTTGTACTCTCAATAGATGCATAAGGTTTACATACAAGTGATCGTGATCCATATCTCTAATATGGTCTCTGACACTTTCTAGTCCACCAGTCCGAATCTTATCTCTTAACTCATCCACTATAAGGATATTTGCACCAGATGCAACATAATCATTCTTGATACACCAAAAGGATTTCCTTCCAAACTTATCATCGTTACAAAGTGAATCATTCTTAAATATTCTAACTCTATAGACATTGATATCCTTTGATACTGCATCTAGCCAGTGCTTTGAATCTTCATTTGTATCTTCATCATCCAGATCATCCTTATCTTCCGAAGACAAGCTTTCTGATGCAGTAACTGATATTTTAGAGCGTTTTCTAGCAGCATAACCTTCATCCACAGTAGAGAATCTTGACTCCTCATCACTCTCAATATGAGTCTCTGTACTTTGCCTTTCAATATTGAGTTGGTTTTCGTTCGATGCCTCACGTTTCTGTCTACTTGCAGACCTTGTAGTTATTGAAGATGATGTATTGTTGGCAACTACTTCCTCTCTAGTTTCGGTAGACTCGTTGTTTTGACTTGCTTGGTTCGCATTTGAAGTTTGTATTGCTAATTCACCGCCTCCAACCAATGCTACACTGTTTTGTTCCACTATATTACGTTGTGACCTCCGAGAGACAACATCCTTTCGTGTGGAGGATGCCAGCTGCCTTGCTGCCTGTGCCTCTCTAACGCAACTAAGATCAACTTCGATACCAGTTAATCTAATGAGAGTCTTATTAACAACCCAAGGTTTATCATTGACACTGTGGAATTCTTCATTGCAAAGCATACACTTAATCTTCTTACGATTGCCAGTCAAATTTGATATCTTTGCAACTCGATCTTTTTCTAAACAATCAAAACATATAGTATCTTCTCCACAACAAGTCAAAGTCGTTGGGACGACCTTACCACCGTATTCATTGGTACATATCTGACATGAACTCATCGTTATAATCCTTTTTGACCTCTATCACACGCCCATCAACATTCAACATATCTCTCAGAGTATGCATACTAAAAAAGAACTCTCATATCTTTTTACGGTATCCTCTACAATCTCAATTCTCCCCCAAAATAAATGACGACTGATTGTCAAGGAGATAAGGAAGGCGCTGAACATATCTAATCTATCCGATAAATATACATTTACTTAAACGGTCATCTCCCCATTACTACAAGATCAAACCCAAAGATCAATAAGCACATAATGACAATACAACAATCCAAATTACTACTTGCATTAACATTATTTGCTTTTGTCGGTCAATGTTATGGATTTGTTTCATATGCACAAAGAGGTCCATTAGATGCGTCCCTTTCTGCCACTAAGGAAGCCACATTTGGTATGGGATGCTTTTGGGAGCCTGCTGAATCGTTACTAAAACAGCCAGGAGTACTTACAACTACAGTTGGATATACGGGAGCACCTGTGAACAAGCCTCCTCCGACATATGACTCTGTATGTTTTGGCAACGATTACGTCGAAGCAGTACGGGTAGTATATGATGATGATATAATATCATACATCAAATTATTAGATAATTTCTTTGAATATCAAAAGCCAGGATATTCAAGACAATATGCATCAGTTATATTTACTAATAATGATGAAGAAGAGAGTCTTGCAACAGAATGGAAGGAAGAAAATGCATCAAAGCAAACAAAGATAGCTGGTCAGTATAATTTAGTTGATATTGAACCATCATCGGCATTTTATAAAGCAGAAGAATATCACCAGAGATATTGGGAGAAGCAACGACTGCGTGCTTTCTTCGCAGTGGTGTTTATCGCAGGCGAATCTGGGGCATATGACAATCTATTTGGGGGAGTACTGGCAAATATACAAGTGTTTGGTTTTTCATTTGACACTATCTGTGGAGGCATCTTCTTAGTCGGTGCCGCATGGATGATATTAGAAAGATTGGTGGCTAGAAATGTAAGAGAATTAATGCCAGGAGATTTAATGACAATGGCACTGCAAGAATAGATCTGGTAAATGTAGATCTTATTGAAGAAGTGGCCGGTAGGAAATGAGCCGAAGTCTAGTTTAGAACTCATAAGGCTAAAGATCCTCAACATATATCTCACTATACCTAGTTCATAGTCCATTGATTATCAATTGCATGAGTATTCTTCAAGAACTTTTTGGAAGACATATTCCTGATTGCCTGCGTTAAGCGTATCTCTGTACTTACCCCAACTTTACCCATCCATTTTGTCTCAGTCTCTGACAGCCAATGGACTGGTTTACTCCCTCTTACTGCCCGTAACTTCCCCTGACGATACCATTGAACCTTCTTCATCATGAGGCCCAGTCTATTAGTTGTTGACTTGCCAGGGTCACAGAAGTTCCATGGAAAGCCATGTTTCTGAATAGCATCCTCTTTGTATATAATGTTCAAGCTATTATCTTGGACTACCCCAAATGTTAGTGTTTGTGGCGGATCGCCTTTCTTATATCCTCCCTTAGTATGAAGTGCAATTACGTCTCCCTTTTTAATTTCAATAAACTGTCTGTATGACAAGATGTAATCGCCCTCTTTTTTACAGTTATAATCTTGAGCTTGCTGGCACTCATCCTTTAGTGTGTTTAGGTTGACAGAAAGTACTTTTTGCTTGAGAGCTTCCCCATCATGACGTTGTTGCTTAGGCAAAATCTTTGCTATTTCTGCACATGTAGCAATATTTCCATTATTGACACACCATTGAGCAGTTTTTCTCGCAAATGGGTCTTCGTCTGTTGCAGCAATTTTATTGTAACATCTGATTCGATATACATTGAGATTAGACTTGGACATTTCCTTCATCCATTGTTTTGCATCTTCATCTAATACAGTATCATCTTCTTCATTATCATCATCGATATCATCCACAGTATCTCCTGAATAAGTTTTCCCGTTGACAGCAGTGACTAATAACTTTTGCTCTACGACATTTTGTTGACTCTGACGTCTTTGTGATTGACGACGGGTTGTCATCCTTGCAGATACTTGCCTCTCCTGACTTTCAGATGCAGAAATTAAGGACAATGTACTTGTATCCTCATCTACAGACTCTACCAGAATCTCTTTCACACCCGAAGCAAATAAGTCTTCCGCGTCGCCATCTTCATCATAAATAACTTTGTAATACATCGTTTTAGGATCTAAAGAAGAAAACAGTATATGAGTTCCTGTCATTGCAAAAATAGATATGAAAACTTGCAATCAATCTACTCACCATAAGATGTAATAGTACCGATATAAGGTCTCAGCTTACCCTCCAACTCATCAAAGAATACTTTTGATACTTTTGTACCAATCTTATAAAGTTGAATATTAGCCATTGTACTTGTATCCTCATCCTCATCCCCAACCACACTTTCTTCTTCCTCTAACACGGTATCATCTTCCTTATCACCACCACTAATAGATTCTCCATCACTACCGCTTTCCTCAACACTATCATTCTGCTCGTTAGTAATTGAGCCTTCCTCATTGCTGACAGTCACAGCATCAGAGTTATCATCACCCCTATCACTATTGCCCTCCGTGTTTACTTTACGCCTTTTAGAACGACGCAGATTCAATTCAGATGATGATTGTTGGGTATTTGCAAGTGACGCTGCTGTGGTAGCTAGAACCTTTTCATCTTCTTCACTCATCTCCATAGCATCCTCTTCATCAAAGCCATTCGTATCTTTGCTTCCCGACATATCTGACTTAAATTCAGACGTACTGCTTGTTGACATTTCATCAGTCCTAGCAGGTGTACCATATTCTACAGTAGAGAATCTAGACTCCTCATCACTCTCAATATGAGTCTCTGTACTTTGACTTTCAATATTGAGTTGGTTTTCGTTTGATGTCTGCCTACTTGCAGGTGATTCGCCGCCTCCATCTGATGGTTCAATGTTTGATGATGTATTCGAACTACCATCACTTTTGTTTCGTAGCAACCTCAATGTCGCGCATCTACCAATATCCACAATAAGATCTTCTGTATTAAAGCACGTCTTTTTACGGCAGTCTGGGCATCCTAACCACTTGATTTTGCATGGGTCTTTATTCTCTTCTACTGCCTTGTTCCTCTTAATGCTCATAATACATGAGTAGCAGATAGAAGATGTATGGGAGCACCTAGCTGATTGAATTGGTAAACGAGATGTCATACCATCAGATGGACGGATTGACGGATCATCATCAAACTCTTCAGTACATATATTGCAAAGGGATAGCTCGTCCATATTAATAAGGAGTGCTTATTATTACTACATATACTATACTTGCAAGTAATCAGGTGGTCCAGCGCCGCATTGACGGTTCTAATTGATGGCTATATCTCATTCTCTTCCCAACTGATCCCATATCCAGTGTACGCCTGAAGTAGTTGAAAGGATACCGACACATAAAATAAATAATCCTTGCTTACTGATGTACATGCCGTCATCGTTCTGATCGATGTTGTGTCATCCTTTTCGTCTTCATCAATATCTACTCAGTTAAGATATACTTCTACACGACAAAACTGCAAAGTTCAAAGTTGAAATATATGATACGATAATATGAATAACATTACAGCAGAAGAGGTATGTGCATTTGAATTTCCAGATGATCAGGGTAAGAATTACCACAAGGAGGACTTTGCACTACATTCTCGTGTGGCCGAGGTTGTTGGTGATCAATTAGGGAGAGTGTTCTATGATGATGATAATGATGAGTGGTTAATTGAACCTAGTCAATTACGAGATATGGTATTGACAAATATATTGCAAGAGGGTGGACAGAGTATGCAAGAGTATCCCATATATGGTTCCGCTATAGCTTTTGAGCCCGGAGTTTGGAATGTTACTAATGGATTAGAAGCTGGCGTGACATACCCGGCAGCTTCAGAAGCATGTATACAAAATATAACTTATTGTACAGAAGAGGCATCTAATGAAAACAATCTACAAGTTACTGAATTGATGATTAATGAGGATGGTCTATCAATATATTCTCCATTTGCTTTCCGGGGACCACCAGATGAAGATGTTTATACCAATTGCTCACGAGCTCAACCTCAATACTGCCCTTCAATGGATATTGCATTCAATTATGATTATGGTAATGTACTGACACCTGAAGCAGAGGTATAATGCACCAAGATGTTTATATCTAAGGGATGGTATAGGGTATTGGACTTCTCCTTATTTTGATAGTGGGTAAGTCACATGATATGCTCACATGATGTGCTCACATTATGATATGCCCACATGATACTCACAGAACTTTTCTCTGTTTCGCTTGTACAGTGCCGGTAACATTAACATGGTCACATATTCTCAACCAATCATATCTAAATCAGGGAAGTTTCTGGGGATTGCAACAATAGATGTAACAGTTGATGCACTTTGCTATGGAGATCAGTGCAATGAACCTATAGATTACAATTACTTAACAAACATCAGACCTGCAGGTTTAACAATGTTTAGCATTAGCATTAGTTTGTGGTGTATGGACTCAACTTCATCGCAAACATCGTGTGGTTTTAGCATCTCAGCCATTCTTCCTACGGATCATTTGTATTGGTTGCTTCATCATGGCAAGCGCAATTATACCATTAAGTATTGACGATAGTATTGCAAGTAATGAGGGTTGTTCAAAATCATGCATGGCATTTCCGTGGCTTCTATCTATCGGGTTTACAACGACGTTTGCAGCGTTATTCTCCAAAGTTTGGAGACTTAACCAGGTCATTAGTAATTCAATGCAAATGCGTAGAGTTGCTGTCAAAGAGACCGACGTCATACTGCCATTTGTGGTTTTAATGACAGCTAACATTGCTGTACTAGTTGCCTGGACGATAGTAGATCCATTACAATGGATCAGAACTGAACCGTTTCTATTTCAATCTCACGGGTACTGCCAATCGGAAAATGCTGATAGGTTCCTTATACCGATAGGAATTATAAATGGTATTGCCTTGATACTTGCAAACATTCAAGGTACGTGTCGTCTTGTGTTTCAGGTATCTTTTTTGTTCATATGCTTATCTAACACTTACTTTTTCGTATTCCTTTCCAGCTTTTCGTGCGAGGAATGTATCAACAGAGTACTCCGAATCATCTTATATCATGTTTGCAATGGTGTCGCTTCTTCAAAGCCTTATAATTGGAGTACCTCTACTAATCATCGTTAATGATAATGAGGTAGCACGTTATTTTGTATGGTGAGTGTGACTGATGTGCACAATTCTTGCCGATGCATTGTTATATTGCTCACTTAATCTACTCGCGCAAAACAGGTGTGGTATTATCTTTATAATAACAACGGCAGTTCTTGGTTTCATGTTTTTGCCAAAGATGATACAAAAAAGAGCAGCTAGTTCTAGGGAAAGTGCTACAAGTGGGGCACCATCAAGGTATACAGCGCAAGCAACACGATCAGCTGGTATTACTTCAAGGTTTTCATCAAATAATGCAGATCCAGTGGTCACTACTAGGGCATCAAATGTAGAACAACAGGAGGAAGTAAAAGGTGAGAAGACAAATACAGATGAGAGTCTCCCTACTGAAGAAGTAATCTGTGAAGAAAAAGTAGGAAACGATTCAGCAGTCAAAGTCTAGTTTAGAACACATAATGCTAAATCGCTAAAGTAATAAGTAAAGAAGAACTTTACTTCTTTTGCTTCCCTTTTGCTTTGCCCTTCTGTTTCTTGTTAATTTTGGAGGCACCTTGTGAAGTTATTCTTACATCGCCAATCATAGACTGCACCCACTCATTCTCATTCACTAACTTGATAAGGGCTTGATCACGTCTCGTGCCTTCATCAACTTGCTTCTTCTTCCCACCTTCATTATGCATAAACATCTCTACACTTTGCTTGCAAGCCTTGCCTCGCTTGACTGATCCGGGTGTCAACTTGACTCGATACTTGTATTGAGAAAGGACAGAATACGGTGCACATACAGGGATGGCGTGTAATATCACATCCTGTGATACTGGCTTGCCCGTTAGCTTTCCTAGCTCGGCTGTATCATCGATTGCCATGCCATCCTCATCGTCGTCGTTTTCTACAATACCATCTTCTGCCAAAATCTCTTGCCAGGCTTCTTTCTCAGCCTGTTTCTCGGCCTTACTCTTCCTCTGCTTCCCGTCACCACCTCCTTGTACTTGACCGTCTTCAAACTTCAACCCGTGTTTCTTGATAGTTCGAATGATACCAGCAAGACTGGCAGAGAAGTTATCTACCCGTGTTCCAGATGATAAATCTAACAAACGATTCGCCGCAGCTAATTGTTCTTCCAGAGTATTCTCACCCAGTTGATCCAGAACTTCCGCATCAAACTTGTCCCAACGGACTTCTGAATTAACAGTAACACATGTAGCTAGTATCTTCTGCACATTCCCATCAAGTGTCTCGGCCACCTTTCTCGAGTCTCGTACAAGCAGTGCTACTGTTTGTTCTCCCGTCTTCTTTTGTAGCTCCGAATTGACGGCCACAATTTTGCTGCCCTTCTTACCCTTTTTACCCTTCTTGGATGATTCGCCACCGTGTAATGCGAGCATGGCCAATTCTCGATCCTCATCATCTTGCTCGGCATACTTTTGCTTGGCACGTTTGTTCTTAGATCGCTTCCCTCGTGACAACTCCTTCTCTTTCTTCTTCTTGGGTGGTGGGTTGCTCTTCTTTTCAAACGACACATTCTTGTCGTTGGTATTGGATGATTCTGTAGGTTGTGACTTGACGTCGTCAGGAGAAGGTGGCGACTCGGGCTCGTTATCTGTATTAACTTCAGTTTCCTCTTCTTTAGTAATTGATAACTTTTCCATACCAACTTCTTCCTTGGGAGCTTTAACTTTGTTGGTTGCCTTTGATGGTGTAGGAGGCTGTTGTTTCTCAGTCTCCTTCTCCTCAAGCTCCTCCTTCTCTGCCAGAATCTGTTCCTGTTCGATTAGTGCAAAGTCTCTCCTCTCATTGTTATGTCTGGCTATACTTGTCTCGTCACCCAATCGAAAGAGCACGCCCAACCCCATTTCCAATGATGATGCAGGAAGGAAGTTCTTACGACCACGAATCATAAACGATCCGACGGTAAGGTACTCGCCGGTGGGTGCTGTTTTAGATACTTGATGACTCTCGACCCAATATGCGGATGTCACCATCTTACTACTCCAAGCTGAAGAACGACAGATTGTAAATGTCCCAGCTTCTCGTAAAGCCTGATCTGAGAGAGGAATTACTTGTGTCTTGCCATCTTTACGCCTCCGTCTCTTGGCACGAAGGATACAGGTTGCTGCTCCGTGTACTTCAGCATGCAAGTAAGCATCTCCCGGTCGCAAATATCGCTTGACGAGCTGTTCATTTTGTTGTGCATCCTTCCCTGCCACTACCAAGTAATTATCTGATGTGATGAACCAAGCAAACTTTTCAAACCAATATGTTTTACGATGAGGTTGGACTTGCACTCGATCCTTCTTCTTTTGTGCCTCTGCCAACTGCTGCCTAGCCTTGGCCTCTGCCGCCTTGAGTGCTGTGGTTGATGCCTCGATTGTCTTTGCTCCCTTTTCTTTCGAGGCACGGTACGCAGCGAACATGGCACGAGCGTTACCGTGTGCAGACTCCTTGATAGAAACGGTAGCTAATTCTACTGGTGGCACACTATCTGGATCAGATTGATCCCAATTATCAATATCAGGTAATGCCAAGACCACTTGATCCTTGTCTAAAACCAACTTGTGTATTAACAAGGCGATTGGATTTTCATTATTCTGTTCCACAATAACTAATTGACGCAATTGATCCCAACTCATTCCAGTAGCCAAAGCACCATTAATCACACCCAAACATCGATCTACATCCTCGGCATGTGTCTCGACTATCTGTGCAGCAACCTTCCACCTCTCCTGTTCTTTTTCTAATCCATCGACACGACGTTGTTGATCGGCCTGGATTTTAGCAAGACGTTCATGTGCCGCAGCTTCGGCAGCATCAGCACGAGCTGCCATTCTTTGAGCTGATAGATGTGAGAAGAATTCATCCGTGGCCACCGCAAAACTAACATATTTGAGATATTGTTGATCTTTATGTTGATACAGAAGGTGGGGTTGGAATTCTAATAATGTCTTGTCCGAGTGTGGATTCTGCTGTGTGGATATTGATGTAGGGAGGAGTGAATTTGTCTTCTTATTCTTCTCATCTTCCTTTGCAGTAGAATCATCATCTTTTGTCGCCTTGGGTTTGTACAAGATGTATCCACCACTATTCTCCCCAGATGTCAAATTCTCAATAACCCTTGATCCTTCATCACGAAGTGCGGTGATTAAATCATCCCATGATACTACCGGTAATGTATATTCTATATTATCAACATTTAATTTCAATACAGGGTCTAATCCAGCAGTTCGTATACAGTGCTCGATGAGTGATGGACCATAATGATAAACACCTGAATTCGGTCGTAGCAATAGTGCCTTGAGTACAAGTGAATCATCCATTTTCTTCTTCTTTTTCCCTCCCTTCTTCTTACCACCTTTGCCATTGCTATTACTTGGATTTTGTAATTCGGCATTAACGGCTGCTGCCTTTTGTTGTAATGCCAATAATTGAGATGATGCCCAATTGTATGCCTCCTTTCCATTCATTGTCAATAGATTATTATTTGTAGATGCATCATCTTCTCCCTTTTTCTCTTCAGCAGCATCTGACGATTTATCATTACTGCCACTCTTCTGTTCATCAACAGACAAGGTAGTAGCAAAAGTAACGGGATAAACATTGCCAACTCGTACCTTAATCTCTTCAGCAGACTGTTTTTTCTCCTCCTCCTCTCCAACATTATCATTACTCTTCACCTCATATTCATGTGTCCTTAACAAACCCAATATCTTATATTCAGAATTACACAATATTAAATTCCCACTTGAATATAATTCTAATAATAAATGATGTGTATAATTACCACTACCGAAGCGAAAGTCAACTACTCTATCTAAATTGCCCAATTGGGTTACATTTTCTAATCGAAGGTTACGTAAATGTTTCCGTAATTTCATTGCAAAGGGGGAGGGCATGGATGATGATCCTGATGACGATTGTGTGTAGTGACTGTATTGTTTTTATATGTGGTTTATAATATTATGTATGATAATTTGAAAATGTGAGAAATTTACAACAACATATCATAAACACATAACATATATCTTATGAATAAACATAAAAACTCACGTAGTAGGATGAAATCGAACACCCGACTCAATTAACAACATGGCACGTTTCTCATCCTGCTGTTGTGTAGCCTCGGTAGTTTCCTCTTTACCATCAGCCTCTGCGTCATTCTTCTTCTCCTCGCTATCATTTCTGTTAACCGCCGCAGTGCTTCCACCACCGCCACTAGGATCAGCAAGTTTGAACATATAAACACCCTTGGCACTATCAGAACTCCCACCGGAGCTTGACGCGGTACCAGAAACACCTAACGAGTTACCATCGTATACATTGGCAAGTTTAAACCCTAACATTGTTTTCTTGAGATGAGTTGTCATTGCTGCAACGTCTAGACCGTCGAATCGGGATTTTTTAGCACTCATTGTTTGTTTAATGGGTTGTTAGGTTTTTATTGCAATATTATATTATGTGGTAGATTATCAATTATATTATTGGGGGAGAACGACTGCCGCCGCTGACGCTATTTGCATTGATGCTCACCACAAAAAAATAATACGGAAAGCGTGGGTGATTAATACGGTTTTATGTGCTACAATACGGTATTTTCTTGTTCTAGCGGAGTTGCAAAAAGTGCATGCCAATGATGTGTTTGTAGATCAATATAAGTAAAGTGCTGCCCAATATAGATATATTAATCAGTTTTATAAACAATACATAACAACCATGATGGACGCAGAAGATAACAACAACGCGGTACAAGAACAACCCGATGTAGAATTAGCAGGCAGTGCACAAAGATCATCATTAGGTGATTTTAGTCAACAGGAAGCTGCTGCCGAAGCTGCAAAGAAGAAACGAAAGTATATAATCGGTGGTAGTATTGGTTTAATTTTAATTATACTAGCTATTGTTTTAGGTGTTACTTTATCCGGTGGTAATAATAATAATGCAAATAGCAATAGCAATAGTGAAGAAGAGCAATCGAACATAAAAACAGAAAATGAACCACCAATTCTAACACAAGAACCAAATGTAGACGAGGAACCAACAACAACAACAGTAGTAGTAGATCCAACTATATTTTCAATCAATGACGATACAGCAACATACTTTACAAATGGACAAGCATTCAATATGGCATTCGATGAAGATAATGCAGTATATATTTCGGTATTGGATAATGATTCATCAGGCAATGCAGATTTAGATTTAGTTGTAACGTCTATTAAGGAAAGTACATTTGGACCCAAGCATGGAACGTGTATTATATCCATGGGATTAGATGAGGTTGTTTATGAATTGAATGACCTCGATTTCATCGGGGAAGACCAGTGGTAAGTAGTGTATGATATGTCTATTTTTATTTGATGCTTATTCCTCTAATTTGCAATACTGTACATACTTACTACAGTACCTACGAGGCATGCACAAACGTCGAAGAACCAAAAGATCAAGAGTGTGGTACTGCAATTGTTCGAATCACAATTGAACAGTCGGAAGACTTTCAACTTGCAGAAGAAGATCCATCGAAACTTATCCCATTGGATGATATATCAAGTGAGGCAACTCAATTACTAATTGATGAAGGTATTGATAGTCGTGAAGCCGTAGTAGATATCTATGGAAATACTATTGTAGTTGGTATGTCATATGATAATTTGTGGAAGGGTACAGTACTTGTGTTTGTGAAAGATGATGTTACTGGAGAATGGAGACAAGAGTCTAAACTTGTAGCGCCGGGTGTGTATGAAGAGTATCAAGGATACTTTGGTTGGAGTGTTGATATAGATCAGGATACATTGATTGTTGGGGCATGGGGTGATAGTGATAAGGACGATAGTGAAGTTGTGAATCGCGGAGCAGCACATATATTTGTTAGAAATGACGGTGAATGGAGTCATCAAGCAAAGCTAATGGCAGAGGATGGCAAGGAGGGTAATCTCTACTTGGGATATGATGTAACAGTATCTGGAGATGTAGCGGTTGCTACGAGTTGGTGGGCTAATGAAGTTGACGGAATAACAATAGAACCGGCCGGTTCTGCTTATGTATTTATGAGAGGAGATGACGATTCATGGTCATTTATTCAGAAGCTCGAATCTCCTGATGGGGAGGACGATGATCCATTTGGTAACAGTATCGATATGTATGGTAATACAATGATCATTGGAGCATGGTTTGATAATAATGAAGAAACTGATACAATGAATAGTGGCTCAGCTCATATATTTGTGAGGAATGGTGATACTTTCGTTTGGCAAGCGAAGTTGCAAGACGCTACTAGTGATGAAGAGGATAGATTTGGAAATCGTGTAGCCATATATGAGGATACTGCTGTGGTAGGTGCCCGGGGCGATGATAGTGACGATGGTGTAGACTCTGGATCAGTCTATATCTTTGAAAGAACGGGAGACTCTTGGACGAGTACACAAAAGCTTGGTAAGTTTATCTCTTGATTGCTTTCTTATTAATATGCTTTACATGACTAATATCTCTATATCTTTTGACCTTTTATAGTCGCCCCAGACTCATCGGCTGGCGATAAGTTTGGAAACAGTATATCTATCTATGGTGATCATCTCATTATCGCAGCAAGGCATGATGATGACATTGCTAGTGATTCCGGTGCAGTACATGTCTTTGTTAGGCCATCAAATGTTGAACCTTGGAAATGGGTGCAAAAGGTACTTCACCCGGAAGGCTTATCAGGTGATGTATTTGGTTGGAGTACGAGCATATATGATGGTGAAGTGGTTGTTAGTTCTCAGTCGGGAGATGTTCTCGTTTATGGCGATTACACTGGAGAAGAACGTCGGTAAGGATAAATGAGATAGATAGTTTGACATAATGTTTGCAAATGAAGTCAATGATATTAAGAATGCCTACTAGCCTATTATGATACTCATTCCTTTACCTATGTATAGCCCAAGCACATTAAAGCTTATACAGACTCACAAAGGAGGCAAGTTTAGAAGAGAAAAAGGATACCAAACGCCTAAACTCATGAGTCTCATTTTTTTATCATCATCAGAACGAATGAGCCACCGTCAGTTCACACACCACAGTCAGTAGCCTACTCTAGTATCAACTAGTAAAACCATGGTAAAGAGTGATCTAGATGACTATATTGCCAAGCTATCCACGGCAACACCACTTGATGAAAGGGAGGTATGTGATCTCTGCAGTAAGGCTCAGGAAATTTTATGCAAAGGTGAGATAATTATCGATGATTTTGTCTGATATGTTTATACCTCTTATGCTAACTTATCTTTTTGTACAGAGTCCAATGTTCAACCAATCCCTGCTCCTGTCACTTTAGTTGGAGACCTTCATGGTCAATTCTATGATTTGATAGAGGCAAGTTTGTATAATTTTATATGAATTTATTACATATCTTGTGCTCATTTCCAGTTTTTGGTTCAACATATTATATTCTACTCATAGCTTTTCTCCGTCGGTGGTCGGGTTCCTGATACAAATTATTTGTTCATGGGAGATTATGTCGACCGTGGATATTACAGGTGTGTATTTGCATTAGTTTACATTGATTGCAGTATATGTATAGTTTCTAATGAGGAGATACACTGTCCATTTTCTTCCTTTAACAAAGTGTTGAAACAGTCACTCTCCTCGTTTGTCTCAAAGTACGATACCCCCAACGAGTTCATATTATAAGGTAAGTTGATTATTATGTACTGATGCTAATTGTTATCACTAAGCCAGTCTACCACCTATCCATCAATGAAACTAACAAACTGACTTCCTTCTTCTTTCTATTAACTCAGAGGTAATCACGAGAGTCGTCAGATTACTCAAGTATATGGCTTCTACGACGAATGCCTCCGGAAGTATGGTAGTGCAACAGTTTGGAAATTGTTTGTAAGTATATGTTATGTTATCTTGAACATGATACCTTACTCTTTCTTGCTAATAATGTGTTCATAGACCGCCCTCTTTGATTATCTGCCCATCTCAGCAATTGTTGAAAACAGCACATTTTGTGTTCATGGTGGTTTAAGCCCAAGCTTAGATACATTGGATCACATTCGGGAGCTTGATCGTGTTATGGAGGTTCCTCATGAAGGCCCCATTTGTGATTTAATGTGGAGTGATCCAGAGGATGTGAAAGGTACGTCACTTGTATTCATTACTAATATCATCCACCATCTATCTAACCAATTCAATCCTAACAATATACCAATTTGACAAAATAACCGTGCAAAGGATGGGGTATATCACCTCGTGGAGCGGGGTACATCTATGGTCAAGACATTGCTTACAAATTCAATGAACTAAATGACCTCAACCTAATCGCTCGTGCTCACCAGGTAAGTTGTAAAACGAAGTTATGAATTTGTAATCGTGTTGTTGTAGAATGAGTTGTATTTTACATTGATATATCGGTTTTGCTGTTTGCAAGCAAGTACTAACACACTATCCCATCACTTTTTGACAATACATGTCACTATTGTATGGAATGATCATCTGATTCCCTTAGCTTGTCATGGAAGGACATAAACTGATGTTCGACGATTCCCTCGTAACTGTCTGGTCGGCGCCGAATTACTGTTATCGATGTGGTAATGTTGCATCAATTATGGAGATTGATGAATATGGAGGAACCGAATTCAAAACTTTTGATGCTGCTCCTCAGTGTACAAGATCTATCCCTGGAAAGTTGGGCCCTGACTACTTCTTGTAGACAATTTAATTGCAACTATTTGAATGTTGTGAGTGTTGTAGATGTAAATTGTTGGTGTCGGAGAACGGGAGGCTTTTGTTGGAGGTAGATAGCATAATCAACTTGTACTAATCCTTGTTACCTCGGTTGGGTCTAATGACCCATTCTATCACCTCTTTACATTAGAATTATGTTCTTGATGCATAGAGATTATCAATGAATCAAATTCATGTAACAATCAACCGATATCGGAATTGCTTTCCATAAGAGACTTTATATCAATATAAAAATACAAGCTATTATGTTTGCAATGGAGGTAATATTGTTCAACTAGCCCCCATCATGTGCATCTATTGGATCACAACATCATCACCGATATCTATTGAGTCAGCCACCATCATAGCCAGTTATATCAGAGAGATCATACCAGTAGTTGGAGTACTGAATATGGTATGAGACATCCATCAACGATGTGCACCATGTGTTAGTGTCCTTTCGAGGGCTATAAACGGTCTCTAACCATGCTACCGGCGTATCGATATACGCCTATGGGTGCCTACTAAACATCCTACGGCAGGCACTTGCATCGGTGTACTCCAGCGGCTCACTATTCCGACGCACCCACATCATTGCCGGCACACCCATTTAGAACAATTTTCGTAGTTCCAAATAGAATACGACAGCACGCGTCCAAAATGGCGCCGCCAAGAGTCAAACTAACTCAACCGTCCTTTTTGCCGCCTTCGACACCACTAATCTGCTCTAGGAGGAAGGAGTTGTTGGTGCTCGATAGCGTGCGTCATTATCATCGTCGTTGGCAACGTCATCGTGTAGTATGCGGTGGCTGCTATATGCAGTGTTATAGTGCTACATATTAGGCATAAAATTAACAACAATTCATACCACAACATATGATTGCAATCATACAAAACTACTCTACTATTACTCTATCTCCAGTCAACATACTAACAATGGATAGTTATTGTTGTGTTTGTGATAGTACAATGTCTTAATAATTGGCGGCGGCGGCGGCAACGACGCGTATATATCAACAATATAGTAGTATGTGCTACATCATATCATCGTCGACGATAACTATTTATCCTACCTAATCTACATGATTATCATTATAGTATACGGTGTGGACGGCAACGAGCGTGACGATGATACAATAAGATAAGAATGAAGGTCGGCACGGGGTACCCTCACGTCATCTAAACACATCATATTCGTCGTCATATCTTATGCACAACTTGTTGAATCTGTGGCCCAAGTGGCGTCTTTTAGAGGCATTATACACATGATATCAACTTGTTAAATCTGTGGCCACTAGGCGTCATTTAGAGGCATAATACACGGATGATATCTATAGTATATCTATACGTGCATTTGGTATTAGAGCGGCGGATTATGTTGTATCATTTGACGTTGGGAGTATCGTTCATTGGGGTATATGGATAGATGTGTGGAATATTTATGTGTAGAAGAACTATTTGTATTATGTAGAAGGTGTAGCAGTTAAGATGTTAGAAATTGAGTTGCATGATAGAAGAGGTAAGTTATTTGTTATGCTATGTCTGTATGTATATTCGTATTCGTATCGTCACGTCTCACACATATTGTATACATATATGAATCGACACAGTTATGTATTATCTCTTTTGTTTTATTTCTATAGCAGGATACGATATCTATATCAAGTAGCTCGGGATTAGTTTAGTATCAGATTAGTATAGTATCAGAACAGTTAGTACATCTATGCATACGCCCGGTGTCAGAGAGGACTCATTCCCATAGGGAACTACCGTAGCGCGTTATGTGTGCATATGATGTGTTTCTTCAAAGAGTGTAAGTCAGTTTCGGTACACCGTAGCTCGCCTGACAAGAGTGTGCTTACCGGTTTGAGACCTTATCTGCATCTACTATGAATTAGAGAGACTGGGGCTAGTCATCAAAAGTAACATTAGTGGAGATGATATGATTCCGGTAAACTCTTTTGACATTGTTGTTTTTGCCGTGTGAGTCAGCATGTTCCAATACTATACTACACACATGATGATGAGGAACAACACTACACACACATGATGAGGAACAATAGTTGTATCGTATATAAATACAACTACCCAGGATATACTAACTTTATATCTTGGGGAATGCCCAGGATACATCATATCTCGATGAAACGTATCCTAGGCCTAACTAAGTAGTCTTGTCGTGATCCTATACAGCTCCCAAACACACCCAATCAAGCAACATATAGTCCTCAAGAAACACAATCAGTCCTCAAGCAATGCACCACATTGAGTCGATAGATTGGATATCATCTTCTCCCTCATCACCTGCCACTGTTCATTGGCATTTCCATCAGGATACTCCTTAAGATGCAGTACTTCAACATATACACGATGCGGACAGTCTCCTAAACGATTGAACGTCTCACAATCACAACAAATGATGCCAGTGGCAGCATCATACTTCACTTGAACGAAGTCTCCAAGCTCTCTCTTCATTACGACCCTGTCACTTCTCTTCTCACACAAATCATCATCGTAATCATCTACATCATCAGAAGTATCTTCCAACGCAGCCTGCAGTGCTCCTCCTTCTCCATCTATTTGCATAAACTCTGACTGATACTGTGGATTAGCAGTGGTTGGAGCCTTACCAATAGCTGCATCATCGTCACAAGTCTCCCCACCATCCTTATCCAAGACCAATTGTTCAGATCTTACCTCTTCGTAACTCTTGGGTGCTGGCTTCTTCTTGCCCTTCTTGGCACTCTTCTTCTCGGCAGCCTTCTCATGCTTGAGAGTTGTCATAATCTCCAGAGCATCCGAATCTGCATTTCTGTGTGCACGACGAAGCAAGTATGTGGCAACACACTCCCAAGGTTTCATCTCTACTGTGTTTGACAACCGTCTCTTGACCAAATCAGCCTTGAGCTGCTTCCTCTCACCAATGGTTAATGTCCTAAACATGCCCGACAGCTTCTCAACATCTGATAAGTCTTCTTCACTCACCACATTGTCATGCATGGCTGCAGGCCCACTTAAGCGAGCCTCCCGTTGTGCCAGCTTAATCTTCTTCAGAGATGTGATGTCACGAGAAGCTGTGGAAAATGTCCACTCAATGGACTGATTCTTTTTGCCAAGAATATCAAATGGCACTTCCTCTCCACCACCAGATGTGAGTGATGAATACAACCAAGTCGACGACAAGTTATTCACTTGCTGCACCTTTCTTGAGTTTAAAGATATCGTCTTTGGTGCCCTGTACTTGCTGAGATATCTGAGAGCTTCGAGAGCTTTCTCGTAGAACTTGTCTTTACTGCCAAGTCTAGATGGTATAATTGCAAACTTGGCTACTCTGTTATTCTTCTCCGAGTGGAACTCATGATCTCTTGCTACTGCTGCCATCATATGTACAGGGTTTGTACTAGCAGCATCTGGGTCTGCAAAGTGTCCAAGAACTTCCTTAAGTGCCTTCTGCTGTTCCCCTCCTCTCGCTTCTGGGGCATTGGTACTTATTGGTTCACCTGGAGTCTTCGAGCAGTGTCCACCTAAGCAGTTTGGACTACTAAAGTAAGCCTTCTTGACATAATCACTCATGTGTTTACCATACTTGGCAAACAAGCCGTCTTTAGCTATATTCCATGTCTCTCTATCCCCACATGGGATCTTAGACATCATGAATACAATCCCAAGTATCTTAGATGAATGGTATATGATAGAATGGTATATGAGCAATACTACAAGATACATAAAATCGTAATAAGAGCAAATGAGTCTTACCTTCTTCCGTATACTCTTTGGACACTTGCAAGTGATCAAGGCTCGCTCTAGCGAGCCTTTACCACCCCTCCATCCACCTCCTCGGCTACCAGCATTCCTAGTGATATGAGAAAAGCATCTCTCAAGCTGCAATTTGTGAGACTCAACAAGACTAGTCACCTTCCGTTCAACATTCTCTCTACCCTTATCATCACCCTCGTCAGTTGCTTCTTGGCCATCGAATGCAGCCATGACATTTGATTCAGCCATGACATGTGATTGAACCACTCTCTTCAAGCCAGCATCAACTTGATCAGCTGACGAGGAAGCAGCATCAACTTGATCGATTGACGAAGAAGCAGCCCTTGCCTCATTCTCTAGCCTTGTAGCCTTATCGAGGGCCTTACCTCCATCAACCATTACACTCTTACCATCACCTCCAGCTTCTTGATATAGTCCAAGAGTTCTTTTGAGTAAAGATCGTGCGGCGGTATGATTTTCAGACTTGGCTATAATGAAACACATTGGCCAATACTTAAGATTTCTATCTGAATTACCACAATGTCCACATTGAAACTGATCTCCTTTACATATACCCAGAAAGAAGTCCATTTCTAGTTGGACGAGACGAGTGGGATACATCTTGGTAGCCAACTTAGCTAGATCAGGCGAGTGTAAGAACTCAAAAGCAATGTAAGTCCAAGTATGCCCATCGTGATCATGACTATGTACTCTAATCATGTCGTTCACTAACCTACCATCAGCTGTCATAAAGTATCGTGTGTAGTCATTCATATTGAATTGGCTTCTCCTCTCGTCACTGTCTTCTGCTGTCATGAGATGATTCAATATATGATGCAACTCTTCACCTGTCGTATCATCTTTTGATCCCACTTCTCTAAAGAACTTCTGTCCACTACAGTTGCTTCTCTTCTTGTGTTCAATAAATGATGTAATTCTTTTTAGAAACTCCTCGGGGTTATCTTCTTGTGCTTGAGTCAAAGTAATGTCCTTATTGCTTTGCATTGCCTGCAGTACATCTCTTCTTCTGCCAATCGTCATCTCTCCTACCACTTTACGACTAAACGCAAGAATGTATTCCTTTTGCTGTGTTGACAATGTATATTCATCTGTTGATGCAGAAGGTATATGTAGATGTTGGTGTTTAAAGGGTTGTTTGTTATTAGTATCAACCTTTTCATAATAAAGCAGACCCGTCGTCTTATCAGGATCATTATCATTTCCATATTGAAACCTCCAAACTTGACTCTCAACACCACATCCACCCTTCCATCCACCATGTCTACAATATAACGTGACAAGATTCTCAAATGTGAATTTATCACTTCCGAATGATCTCGAACTCCTCTTACGGTCTGGTTTCTGACCAGGCTTAAGGAATCGAGGCTTGGATCCGCAGATTGGAATATGCGTTGTCACCATCCCGTTGATACTATTATATAATGCATCCTCTTCTGCAGCATTAAAGGGTCTTAAATAACCAGTATCATTACCACCAAATACTGCTTTCCAATCCCTTAATACAAAATCCCCATTCATTACTTCTACGCTTTGAGGAAGTTCCGAACGTATCTGATCAGAAGTGAGTCGGTTTCTACAAGTACCACGTGTTTGATATTGTTGTGCAGCTGCTGATCTATTACTATTCCCATTACTGCTGTCTAAGCTAATGCTATTGTTAATACTTGCGGAGGTGTTGGTAGTGTTTGATACGCGAGCATTGTTTTGTGTTGGACGTGAATGATTTGCAGGATAATGAATCGGAAATGGATGTCTTGATGAATGTTGTTGCAGTTGTGGATGATTTGGTAATGGTGGATGAGTAGGTAGCGGATGTTGCCATGGATGAGGGTGATTGATACCTGATTGTGCATAATTATAATTCATTTGCATACTATGATTTGGGTAATGAGTTGGAGGATGAGGAGGCATGCGGTGGTGGCCATACATTGGTGGATAAGATGGATGACACCAAGGCATACTAGGATGGATAGATTGTTGATGCTGGTGTTGTTGATAACCCCCGGCATGGCGATGTACGGCAGGTGGATTATTATTATTTGCTGATAATGTGGATGTGAAACTACTACCTCCATCGTGACGTCTTGCCTTGCTTCTCCCCGGTGTGTCCTTTGGAGGTGAGTGTACATTATTGGGACGTACCGGGGGTGGTCGTTGAGGTGATGATGCAGTGCGGTTTTGATCGTATACATTACTATTTGATATTGATTGTGTTGCTCTACTACCCGAGCGTATACTTCTTCTACTCCTTCCTTCACCCTCGGCACCCCAGTACAATTGTGTTACTCTTCTATTATCTTCTCTGGACCTCATGTGAGCATTTTCCTCTTTTAAACGGAAGAACCGCTGAGTCTTAATCCCTTCATCTTTATTAATAGCAATGGCATCGATTAGTATACCCTCTTGTCCGTTATTAGCAGTATCATGTATTGCTGCATCATTGATATGATTTGGTGGCGCCGATATACTATTAGCACTAGCACCAGCAATGGCACTACGTTCTGAATTGTTGTTATTATTATTATTATTATTATTATTATTACTGATATCGATACTGCTATTGCCATGGTGAATAGATGCAGTTGTAGATTGCGTATTGCTGTTGTTGATAGGAGGGTTGGTACTGTTTTTAGTCTTGCCTTCCCATTTATTCCTTATCCTGTCTAAGATAGATGGCATCATATTTTATCATTGTCGGAACAACAGCCCGATATATTACCCCTCAACTACCTACTTCATTGCAATAGAAATGATACGATTGCCTATGAGCTATGAGAGATAGAAGTCGAGAGTTTGTTGGGCGGGGGCGCCTAAAGCGAGAAGATACCATTGGATTTAGCGCGTGCTGTCGTATTCTATTTGGAACTACGAAAATTGTTCTAAATGGGTGTGCCGGCCCCACATCATTCATTACATGGTTTGTGCTTATTGCAATTAATAGGGAGTCCAGAGTAAGATACAGATAGATGTACGTATGGAGGATCTTGGCGTTAGAGTAACTTATTCTTTCTTAAGTTGTGGCAACTGACTTGTCACCAAACCAACTTTTACTTTATCAATCACTACTATAGTCCATCCTTTTTCTTAAGCCAAAGAGCTTACATATGATTTGGCATCTAACACATACCGACAAGTCTCGCGAACCAACTACACTCTTGTACAACAACGGGAGCTGATGTCGGCTTGACAGTGGGCTAATATTCATATGTAACAGCAAATTACAGGTATGTCATCGTTAGAAATCTATACTTAAAAACACACAACTAAACAACATACCATATATGATACTTACATTGACAGATGGTTTGGGGGTCGGAAGGGGTGTTGGTTTTCTTGTTGATGGTTGATTTGAAGGTTGACTTGTCGGTTTCGAGGGCTTCTTTGAAGCTTGATTCGTTGGTTGATTCGAGGGCTTATTAGAGGGTTGGTTTGTAGGCTTGGCGGTTGGTTGAGCCTATATAAGATAGAGAAAGTAACATATTAGTAACTACATCCAACTCTATTGCAAGAAAGAACAAGATTGAAGAGTGTCATATTACCATACTTACAGTGGGCTTCAATGTAGGCTTTACTGTGGGTTGAGCCTATAAGATATATATGGTTATAGACGAGAAGAGAGAAATAATATATCAACCAAAATGGTTAGTGTCGAGCACAAGAGTTTAGTTTCTCTAAGATTCACACAATATACGCACCGTAGGTTGTCTAGTAGGATTTCTACTTGGCTGCCTTGTGGGCTGACGAGTAGGAGCAGGTTTCCCCTCTGGCCAAAATGTGATTGTAACATCAGCGTATGCAGGAACTGCATTCAAGTTGATCGAATCTACCTTTATAACCAAGGACTTCCCCGTATTTCTCCAATCAGTAATAGTAGCGTCTTTACCTGATTGGAGATAGCCCTTGAGGAAGGAATGAGAGTATGAATTACCATTCCCACCATCAACTTTATATATTGAAACTTCATTGATAGCTTCTTTCACATCAACATTGTTTCCAACAGCATGGTTGAAACCAATAAACCAATCTTGTTCAGTTCCAGTTTCAAGCTTGACAACAATTGGATGGTTTGCTGTGTTCTTGTCATATTGTGCAACACCGATAATTCTTCCAGACCATTGTTTATATACAGTTGTACCAGAGTTCCATGTCACTGCATGGTTGATATCGTACCAACTGTTACCCGAAGTCATAATCTGATAATTCTTCACTGGGTCTATCAGATGGGCAAGAGAAGAAGAGTTGAGTATTAAGTACCACGTCGTACACCGAGCAGTACCATATCATAAGAGCTGTATTTCACAACCAAAACATTGAACAAACTCACTGAAACACATTCTCCCCATATTGTCTTCCCACCACGGATTTCCCATCAAACAGCTGTGGTCAGTATAAGTTCGACCGTCCAATCCACCGCTATGGGCCAAGTTAAGGTTATGGCCTTCAGATGAAGTACAATGGAGAAGATCAATGTTAGCCAGACGAGTATCCTATATTCTAGACACAAATCATATGATACACACACTCACCTAGTTCATGTATTGTAACAGCAGGATATTCATAATTTCTATCAACATATACACTCTGCCAATGATTCACAAATGCATAAGCCGCGAATGAACAAGTATCTTCACTATTGGGATAACAATGTTCAACAACTATTAGTACATGATCAAAGACATTCCCGGGTAATGTGAATCCTAACTTGCGACGTGCTTCATTCATTACTAATTCACGCATTGTCGATTGTGTAATTTGTGTTAATTGTGCATTGATACGTACATCTAATACGCCGGGCGCGGACAATTTACTTTCTATACTTTGATTATTATAATAGGGTGTGAATATAAGCTTACCGAAGGTACAATCTTTAAATCCATCTGACATTGTAAATGGATCTTTATCTGTGCCAAAGAACTTGTCTGATAGCCATTTAGCATTACCATTAGGCTGTCGATTTGCCGAGTCGGTAACTCGTATGACTAATGTTTTCTTGGTACCCTCGTACATGTTCAGTCTACGAAGACGACGTGTACGACGATCTTCTTCATTATCAATGTTATCATTAATAACCTTGATTGAACCAGATGGTAAAGTTGCAATCATTGACTCGCCCCCACTATCGCTATCATTTGTCATACCAGCTATACCATTATTAATCATGCTACTAATGCTACTACCAATACTACGAATGCTATCAATCTCAACAGTACTCTCCGAGCTGATCAAATCTCCTCTATTCAATAATGCTCTCATTTCTGATAATTGTTCAGTTGTTCCCTGTAGTGGAACTGTCTTACCACTTAACATCTCACAGACGAACTCTTCATCAGTCTCATAATGGTCATATTCGGAACGGTAGGGGTAGGAATGTACTTGTTGTAGTGTACGATTGGTAGGATGGGGAGGAGGATTGTTAGGATCGATTCGCTTTGTACCTCCCACTGCAATGATTGATTTGCATATACTACTACTGCTACCACCGATTATTTGTTGCTGTCGTCGTCGTCGTAATAATTTTGATGACGATACTACTTCCTGTTCTTCTTCGACATTGTTGTCGGAGACAAGTAGTGAAGCATTCGATATAGTTGTTGCAGTAGAGAGGACTAGGCATATGTATGATGCCACTTGTAGGAGTTTCATATCTTATTGTTTGGTTGTTTATATCTTTTCTATTTGCAAATGATGAACTATTTTATGAGAAAATGGTTAGGCAATGTACTAATGAAGAGGGGGGAGGGTGAGGACATGGGAGGCTTTGAACTGACGAAGATAATGAGGAGAGGAGGAGAGGATCAATATTTGTATGATGAAAATTAGGCGAGGCTGGCCGTCATAAAATTGTTCCGTTTATATTTGTGAGTACCGGATGAAGTTCGTATATCATCAACCAATTATTAGGAGGGAGAGGTAGTAAGTTGTAAGTATTAGAAGGCTGTGTACATTCATGCCTTTGGGCGTTACTCTCTCAAAGAGCAATGTAGACCGGTGTATCGACTTCAGTATATCGACGGTCATAATGATAAAGATATTTCATTCTATCTCGGTGCACGACAACATCATATCATATCCACGACTATTTTATTAACACACAGTACATAAATTCAAAGGCATAATAATCACATGCATATAATGAAGCCAATTATCATCGCCGGTGCTGGACCCGCTGGATTGCTCTGTGCTGTCGTTTTAAATAAATATAATATACCGTATCACATTATTGAACGCGTCGAACAATCTCGTTTAACAGCTGATGTTGGTAGTGGATTTGATATGGCGTAAGTACATATCTTCCTTTATTATTCATGCACTTGTATTGTATACAAGTACTTGCATGCACTTGTATATGTATACAAGCACTTGCACCTCACACATACCTTATATAGACCAACTGCAGTGCGTATCTTTGACTATTTGAAGTTGCCACGATGGAGGGAAAGGATGACACAATTTTCAAGTATTACAATGATGAGAATGGATGGAGAACATGTGAGGACTATAAACACAGATGATATTGGAGGAGACGTCTTTTCATCAAAACGGAGTACATTACAACAAATACTGGTAGAAAAGTTGGGTAGCGGTTTCAATGATAATTCATCATTTGGGGTATCAGTAGTCGGTTATAAGGAAGATGAGAATGAACATAAAGTTACAGTACAATTGTCAAATGGAAAAGAGATTGAAGGCCGTGCTTTATTAGCATGTGATGGATGGAGGTCAAAAGTCAGACAACAAATGCTGACAGATGATCCAGTACATTTCTGCAAGATAGCAATGTGGTGGGGAATGTGTGAAGTCGGTCCAGATATTCTACAACTACTTGAAACAACACAGACTGAAGAAGAAGGAGGAGAGAGCTTTTGTTGGTTCATGGGTGACGGATCTAGACCAGGTAACTTTGTTGGTGCTCTTTCGGATAATAAACAAACCTTTCTGTGGTCTGTAGCTCAACAATCAGAGGTAGATCCAAAACAGTCCGATGATTTGACAATACGGGGCGGTGTTAGAGGAGAAGTGATCAAGAACGAACTCAAGACATTGGTAAATGAACAAGGTAGATGTGAGTTGATTCAAAAGATTGTAGAGGCAACCTCAGCGGAAAGTATGACTAAGGTCGGACTTTATGATCGGCAGAACTTGGATCAAAAGATGATATCCCCAGGTGGGTTAGTAGCCTTGCTTGGCGACGCAGCTCATCCTCAGACTCCATTCTTAGGACAGGGGTGTAACATGGCCCTTGCGGATGCCTTTGCCGTGTGTATACGTCTGTGTGAGTTATCGAGTAGTGAAGAATCTGATGATATTGAGGTGATTCGTACTGCACTTTCATGTCTAGATGACCCTGATCGAAAAGCATTTGCCAAATCAGTGGTTATGGATGCTCGAAAGATTGCTAATCTTAGCACGAGTACATCTTCTATGTTGAACACCGTCTCGAGAATGTTCATGCAATGGGCTCCTGTTAAGTATATCTTTCCAAGAGTTGATGATGGTAATCGAAAATTTGTCAATCAGGCATTACAAGATTGCGGCCTTGATCCTTTGCCAAAGTGAAACCAGTGATGTACAGTAGATGTAAAACATAATGTATTGGTAATAAGTATTAAAAAGTAGGTATTGTCATAGCGAATAGCGATAAGAATGTTGGTGGGAGTGATAGAAAAAGTGCACATCTTATGCACTTTTTTGCACTCAACTCTATCCATCATTACTACAATCTCAATGTTAGCTACGATTATATACAAGTATGGAATGCAATGAAAGAGTCTTGTCCTTCATTGCTGAGTGGTTTGACCCTCACCCACAGGAAAGTCCGCGTTAGTATTGTTTTAAGTGCTTCATTTGGCCTTTATGTAACTTCATTTGATTGCCTTTGCAAGCCGTATGCACTAACTTGAGTTATTATCGTCTCTCTTCATCTTCATAAACCGCTAAACGAGCATCTTCCAGATCGTCAAAAAGTATCTTCTAAAATATCACTGTGCTACAACCGAAGTTGAAATGAAAGATATCCAAACTAAGAGGACATTCCTAAAGAAAACAAAGGTACCGCCTACACTGAAAGAAGAGTCCTTCTTTATTGGTGCAAACATCTTATTACTATCACGAGACCTCAAGTTAATTCAGTATGCTGATAATGATACAAGAAACCTACTCGAAACATTTGATGAAAGAGCAGTCGTAGTTTGTCCTCCATCACTCTTTGAATCGTTAGGTAATATAGTAAGTCTTATTGAAGAAGGTGGCTTTACATTGGTAGACTTGAAGACTACGAGCTGCCACGGCACCGAGGAGACAGCCTACTCAGCTGCACAACTCATCAATGTAGATTCAAAACAATTGAGCAGTTATCCCGAGCCTCTCGTTGCCATGTCATTTCGTGGAACCAACTCCATTCATGCTATACAACAGCTCATCGAAACATCATCGTTTGACAATGTAGCATCCTCTACTAATGCAGATGAAGCAGCAGCATTCACAAACTTCTTCCTAAAACAACAGTCAAGAACGACTGCTACATTTGAAGAATGTACCTGTTGTGTAATCAAGCCTCATGCCATCGTGGAGCGATCGGTAGGTGACATACTCAGTAGTATCACATCTCAGGGATTCACTTTATCAGCAGCATCTACTTTTACCCTAGGTCGAGCCGCGGCTGCTGAATTCTTGGAAGTTTATGATGGAGTCGTTCCTGAATATCCTCAAATGGTAGATGAGCTTTGTTCTGGTAGATTGTTGGCTCTTGAAGTGAGACTAAAGCCACAAGGAGACTGTTTACCAGAAGGCGAAAGTACATCAGTTGTTGACAAGTTCAGGCAAGCTTGTGGGCCTTGGGATGTCGAGTATGCCAAGGAGTTACATCCAGAATCTCTACGAGCAAAGTTCGGCACCGATAAAGTACGCAATGCAGTCCACTGTACCGATCTACCGAAAGACGGACCTGTAGAATCCGAGTACTTTTTCAAGATCTTATCCAATGCAAATTCTAAGTGAATTGTTGAATAAAGTGATATCATAGTATGCAAGAGTTATAATGTCGAACAGGTAATGTATCCGACTGTGATATAAATGCGGTGAAAGTAGAGTGAAGAAAGGTAGAGCCATGTATTGTTTGTTTGTGCCAGCTTGTTTATGTATTATCTTGAAGTCGTCTTGAACAACTTGAAATCAAAATAGAAGAATAAACATAATTAACTCAATACATCATAGGAGGCCCACCTCTACGTCCAATATTTCCTCCATTTGATGATCCAGCAACAGAATTGAACTTCTCAGAGTATACGTGAACAGACTTTGCCGTCTTAGCAACAGCTGCTAGATACGTAAGGAGCATGGTATTGCTATACTCATGTTCTAATTCACGAAGAGGCTTCCTTCCGGTTGACGCGGCCTGTCCCTCTTCCAAAGCGGCAAGTACCAAAGGTAACTGTCGTACCAATCCATCAACACTACGAAGGAGGGTATCATCTGATGCGATTTCCCCTGCTTTCACTTTCTGGAGGAATTCAAGTAACACATTCATACGAATGTTCATGGCACGAATACTTGACTGAAGAGAGTCTTCGGTACTATCCAACTCGGTTGGTCCTCGTGTGAAGGGTGGCTTGGATGGCTTCTTCTCCTGCTTGTCATCATCCTTCTTGCTCTTCTTACCCGTCTTTCTACTATCATCCCCACCGGCTGTTGCTACTTCCTCCTCCTTGTTCTCAGCGGCAGCAGCGACAGTAGACGCGTCAGCAGCATCCTTGGCTGCCAATGCCACTGCCGACTTGGAAGGTTGTGTCTTGAATACCTTCTCAACCGCAATACGTTCTGGTTCAGGGGTGTCTAATTCGAAATCAGCATTGACGAATACAGCAGACGATTCAGCAGTACTGAGAGTTTCATAAACTGCCAATGGTAATTCCTCATCAACCTCCATTTCCTCTGAGGCATTGTTTGATGTGGAAGATGGCTTCTTATCCCCACTGCTACTTTCTTCCACCGTCTTGGATGCATTCATCAATACAAATAACGGAGCCTCGACATCATCATCACTAATTGTTGCATTCTCACTGCCATGACTACCACTACAATATCGTGCCATTTCTGTTTGATTCATAACTAAATCCTCTTCGGAGGGCATGACATCAACATTCATGGAATTTTCATCATGTTTCTGTACACGATACCATCCCACAACTCTGTGTTGAGGGAATACCTTTTGATGTAATTCAATCTTTTTGAGAATTGCTGCACGATGGGACGGATCTTCGTTTCCACTGGTGTTCTTGGGATATTCCATTTCTTCAGCATCAACTATACTAACATCCCTCCCTAAGGTTAAATGTGTGTGGATAATAAGAATTGGTATGTATTTACATAGAGTAGATACATGCATTAGATGTAATACAGAAATGAAAGTCAAATACGAAAATATCCTGAAGTGTTCAATATACCAATCCTAAGGGTAAAAGGCAAAGATCTACATTCTGCAGCCTGCACCGAATCAGATAGATTACAAAAGATTACGTTAACTGATACCCACTCTCTACTCTCTCACCACATAAGTAAAACTCCGCAAAACACACTGAGACATATAAACATATAAACCAACCCCCTATACAAACAAATGCCAATACCAATACCACCCACCAAAATACCACAACCCAACACAAACTTACCAGATCCACCACCACTACTTTCATTCGAATAATAGCCAAATAATAAACCCACAACTGGTGCAGTTTTAGGTAATGCCGACCCGCCTGTTACAACACGTGTATGATGATCTGATATACCAATAATTGCAAGTGCTATGTATAAATATTAATAAGGAGAGAAGATATGAGGTTTAAGTTCACCAAAGATAACATACCTAAATAAAAAATAGGTCCAAACTTACGCCTCATTTTAATTGATCTTGATGATGATAGGGTACCGGCAACTGCGCCACCGCTAGTGCCATTATCTCCTACTGTTTTATCAATATCCATATTGTTATTTGTCTTTTATTTTGAGTCAATAGCTTAGCATTAGCACTAGGATACCAAAAACAACAACAACTTGATAATTGATAAGAGCGAAGTTTGGCGAATAAACGAGGATCTCTTTATTAGTTAGAGTTGAGCAAAGATTGGCATTCAATGGCAAACTTATTAAAGGCGGCAAAGCATGTTGAGATATACTGAATGCTTACCATACTATCAGCTGCGCCATTGAACATTAACTGCACTGCTGCGCGCTTTGTCTGCTGAAGGTATTGTTTTACGCACATCTTGTGTCGTTTTTCTGTCATTTTTGTACTACTTGTCATATTACTGAAATTAGTTTGAGGAGTACTTGTTAGTAGAATATGAGCTATGCAACACGGATAGGTCGCTGTCTCCATAAGATGATGAGACATCAAAATAGCAGTACGAGGATCACATCACGTGTCTATAGTGTTTACTGCAATAGAATGATATCTCCTAATTCACATCAACTACAGTATCAATCATCATTATCACCAGTAGTATCAATAAGATATTCATCAACAAGTACAAAGGATGTAAATAGATTATTAGGCCTCGATGAAGACTTTAGCAGTGATGATACCATAGATAAGAAACCAGATACAAGTATTAATAGCTTATTAGAGTATTATGATTCATTAGTACAAAGTGGTGAAGTTACAAGAGATGTACATCAGATACAAGCTTTAAAAGAGTTGGATAGATTAAGAGATGAATGTATATCATATTTGAATGACCAAAACAATACAGCTACAACTACTATTGATGATAACAATAATAGTCAAGAAGAGTCATGGTCTACATTAACAAGTATATTCTCAATGAAATCATCGTGGTCTGAACCAATATCACAAGAACGTCAATCATCGAATCTCAATAATCCACCACCAACAGGAGTCTATCTACACGGAGGTGTCGGCTGCGGGAAGACTTATTGTATGGATCTCTTCTATCATTCATTACCATCATCAACAATCATGAAGAAACAAAAGGTCCATTTTCACGCATTCATGCTCAACGTACATAAACAAATGCATAATGCCAAAATGATACAAAAGCTGCAAGGTGATGATGTGATCAATTATGTTATACAAAGTATACTAAAGAATGGGAAGATATTATGCTTTGATGAATTTCAGGTGACAGATGTTGCCGATGCACTTATATTAAAACGATTGTTTACTGGATTGATTGATGCTGGGACTATTATTGTCGCAACTAGTAATCGACCGCCCTCTGATTTGTATAAAGGAGGACTGCAGCGTGACTTGTTTCTTCCATTTATCGATTTGCTACAAGAGAAATGTACAGTATTAAGCATGTGGAAAAGTGAGACAGATTATAGAACAATACATAGTTGTGACACAAGTAGGCAACAGGTATACTTTGTCGATAATGATGACGGCGATAATGATGGCATATCAAGACAATCATCAGCGAGACAGTCATACCTAAAGTTATTTAAAGACCTTACAAAAGATGCACTAACAATCAATTCAATGACATTAGATGTCGGTCAAGGTCGCCAGATATTCGTTCCAATTGCATCAGAGGAATTAGATATTGCAAGATTTACATTTTGTCAATTATGTAGCACCGCAAAAGGTGCTGCCGACTACTTAGCCATTGGCAATAGATTCCATACAGTATTTGTTGATGATGTACCCAAGCTAAAGTTCAATGAAGTGAACCTAGTAAGACGATGGATTACATTTATTGATAGTATGTATGAATGTCATGTTCGGCTGATAATACTTGCAAAAACTGAACCTGAAGAGATGTTTGAGGTCGACTTAGATTCTCAATATGACGAAGTGTTTTCATTTGACAGGACGAGGAGCCGAATGGAGGAAATGAGGAGTACCGCATATCTCAAGAAACATCATCATGAGCTACTCTCTTCAGCCTAATCAATCTTAAAACTTAAACTTAAGATGTTATCAATCAAAAGCTTCTTAAAACTAACCTTCACATTGTCTACCCCAAGCTTCATGCTCCGGACATGCCTTCATATTCAAGTGGTGCAGTCGAAACAAACCCAATATTTGCTCTGGTAATGTCCCTTCCTCCTCACTTCCCTCAATCACAAAACCAAGATCAACAGTGACAACATCTGATTTTCCCACTACCGTATTGGCAACTGAATTCCCAAAGGCGGGGCCTTTCGTGACATCCAACTTAATCTCGAGGTAGTTTTCTTTAATCGATCCATTGTAAGTAACCGGTAGTTTTGTTCCGATTAGAGCTGGTGTTGCCCCGACCATTTTCTTAATCATCCACGGTCCTGCACAGACACGAGGGATTAGCTTCAAGCGCTTATTTCTATACTCGGTATCTCCCTTCATGAATGAGCTCCATGCCTTCTCAGATGGACTATTGGCATCTTTTGATGAGAATGGTCCATCATCGGCTGATGGTCGTATCAAGTAGGCTTGGAAGTTCCCCCATGGAACTATGAAGTTTATAATTAGCATGAAAGGCGGTGGTTGATTGATACCAACATTCTTACATGCCATCTTCCATCTTGATAAATAATGTTGTGTACCCCACGAAGATGATGAAGCTTCACTTCCACTACTAACAAAACTATCAACACCGAGTATGGAAAAGATAGACTCGTCACTATCAACTTTGATACCATCTTGTGCATATGTTTCTCCACGAACTTTCATTGTTGAGGCGTGTGGTTCTGACCATACATTTATCGGATTGGATGATATGTTAAACACAGCTGGTTTAGATGATGCTCCTACTGATGACTTTTTACTGGACTTGGACCATGATTTTGTCTTTCGATGAGATTTGCTACCAGTACTGATACTAGCAGTACCATCCTTCTCTTGTCCTATACACAAATCACGTGTCATGGCAACACATCCATCTTCTGAATCAGTTGTTAATGTCCTTTCTAATGATGTACATCCAAAGTTGGATAATTGATGTTGTTGAGATGATGATTCTGCTGATACCGAATCACTCATTGAAGTTCTTCTATTTGACGATTGTTGTTGCTGTGAGATCAATCCTTTGTAATAATCATCTTGAACATGTCTTATCGTTGTTCCCATTTGTTGTACTAGATGAAACCACCAATATTTATTACCACATGCAGCTTCTGTATTGTTGCTGGTTGAAATGATTTGTATGGGATTACTCAAGTATACTCTAGGATATTGATATGTAGATATCAATTCAGCATTTACTTCTACTCCTGATGTACTTGTATATATTGGCGGAGGTGAAGCATTTTCATATTCCGCAAAATGTGACACATTTTCAACTCCGCCCAACACCGGTTGCATCAAATTATCATTGTTTATACCTAATGACAAACTAACACCGTCATCATTACGTGCTTTCTTTGGTGGACTCTCTTTCACACCATTCTCAAATCGACCATACGAATGTTGTTCTCTATATCTATAATTCTTACGAAATGTATGTTGTGCATTATTGGCAACTAACTTTGCCTTTGATAATTCCATTGCAGGCGATTCTGGCTCTTCTTTGTTGGAATGTATAACTGTGGATGAAGAGGAAGTTGGGGTTGTTTGTTTTCTATTGTGTTTGTTACGTCTTGGTGGTGTTTTATATACCTGCTGTTGTTGATGTGATGATGTACCACCCATCATTACACTATCTTCATCAATAGTTTCAGAGGCGTATAATGATAATAAACTAGATTGATGTATAATAGAATCGGAACGGATTGGTGCTGAGGCAAATTTAGTACTAACGAATCCCTTCTTCTTTCCACTATTGAGAGTACCACCATCAGCTACCGAATCTAATTTACTACCACATGATAAACCTATACCCATTAATTCAGCGGCACCGATACTATCATTCTTCTTTGTTGCTGGCGATGGTCGTTTCCTTTGACCGTCGTTTGTATTGTTATCAACTTTACTAACTACTGTAAACCCCTCCATATAATCTTGATTATTTGGTATACCATTTACATTATATGAAGAGGTATTGGTTTCAGCAGCACAACAAGTAAGCAAGTCGGTAATAGATGTACAATTTTGTTGTTGTGTGTTGTGATTCTTTTTGGTATTCATGTGTTTGCAAGTTTCAAGCTGCTATCTTGATACTTTATATTGCAATTAAACCTGTATCGACTATATTAAGCAGCCAAAGTGGCGAGGGCTTAGTAACTGACGTTGTGTTTGACAATGACTGCTGAACGAAAAATTATGAGAAACATGCAACCTACATAGAGTGTCACAGGTCACCACTAGCTTACATACGATGTATGAACTGAATAGTCTCGGTTTGATTGTTGCGGTATAGTGGAGACGTACAGTGTGATATTCTCTACCTAGGTTTCAGGCCATCCAGTATAGTGCAAACAAAGGCAACCTTCTTATCTAATAAGACCGCCGTGGTATCTTACATTGTGTGTCAAGCAACGTCAACTAGTCATGTCAAGCACTGGATTCTCTTTGCTCGAGTACTAGACATGTAACGGACACAATAAAACCCACGATGATCAACTACTTTGTTGATATGCATTGCAACTACTTCTGAAGTATCCCGAGCTTAGAGGCGATCTCACTGACAAGCATACCTTTGTACGTCGTCGACCTTGGCTTGCTCAGAAGATGATGAGGGATTTCCAATCTTGTAGAGAACAATGAATGATTTTCAACCTTGTATAGAATGTAACTTAAACTGTATATTACTTAGGAGTTGTTTATCTGTTAGTATGTTTTCAAAAAGTACCACAGATGTTCACGTATATAACCAGTCTCAATCAGTACTCAACATTGAAAGTCCGTCATAGTTGTATTCACTGCTAGTAAAGAGGCGTCATTCCCCCGAGATTCACTAATTCTACCATATATATACATCTTTTTACTCGCTACGCATCTTCTTCGCTGGTGGCACGAAAGCAATTGGCGGTCCGGAAACATGAGCCCTTGAACTAACACTTTCACATAATGTTGGTGCCCTTTGTAGCAACTCAAACATCAACTGCAATCCATCATTATCACGTCCAACCCAGGCCATAATGTTGGAAAGTAGCTCTGTCTTTTCCATATCGTCAGTAGTCTCCAATATGGTTTCCATGAGTGACTTGTAATTACGGTATTTCTTGTTCTCGGCAACCATTTCCTGGTTGTAATGATGAGCTTCAAGGATCTTCTCACGAGCTAATGCAAACTTGTCCTGCCCATTACGATTCCGTAGTAGGTAAGTAGGCACATCCTTTCCCATCAATGGGCATGTCATCATATCTCTTGCAAATCTCTCTTCCTCGTGTGGATAACAAATCGTCTCTAACACATGATTTGAGCTGTAAGTTTGCAGGATTGTTCTCGTGTTATAAACAGTCTTTGTAAGACAATTCAACCAGGGGGTCCATCCAACTCTTGGTGTATTGAGAGCTCTCGCTGACGATGGTAATCTCAAACAAAGATTCTTTAATGTCCTGTTATAGTAACAAGCACTGCCATACTCTCGAAAAGTCATACTATCCAATATGTTACCTCCAAGATAAATACTCTCCAAAGCACACGTTGGACTTTTGATGTACAGATTTGGTATTGTCCGCCAGCCATCTCGCTTTACATTACGACAATTTTCCAAACGGAGTGTCTTCAATGTAGCGTTGTGGGTCAGCACAGTCATAAAACTAGTCATACTTTCATCATCAAGGCTGTTATTGTTGCTAAAGTCTAATTCTACCAATGTTGTGTTGTTTCGAAGGGATTTGAATAATGCCTGCCATCCTGTAATTGTAATGTCGCCTCCTAGACAAACTGTCAACTTCTTCAGTGTCGTATTCTTTTTTAATACAGGAGCCATCTCAATCAACTCTGTATCTTCAGACCTTCCACCATACATTGTTTCTTTTAGACATAACTCTTCAATACTGCTATTACGAAACGTCCATGCCAGTGATGGATGATTGGCAGCATAAAAATTGACATGTAGTTGCTTTAACACTGTATTGTTTGCCAAACCATCCCTTAAACTATCTGTACCTCTACTAAGGTCACCACCTGTCATACAAAGCTTCTTTAGGTGTGATGAAGGGTTCTTGAGTAGTTGTTCTAATGCGTCATAACCAGCACTACCAATGAAACAATTCTTGATGTCAAGACTTTGTAAATTGTCACTACGTTCAAGTAACGACGGAGAGAAAACATCTGGTTCTTCAATTCCAGTCAAGTGCAGAGTCTCAATAGATGTACTTGATGCAACATCTCTATAAAACTGTCGTGATTCTTCTACATTTTGGTATCCATCATCTTGTCCATTACGTCCATCAATATGTAACTCATTAATTTGATTATTACTACCAATTAGTTTGCCAACCGTTGGCCAATCGGTACTATTTCGTAGTAGACCGTACTCTACAAACTCAATCTTTAAAAATGTAAGGTTTGGATCATTCCTCTGAAGTTGTGAAATCACTTCTTCTGATAATACTGGTTCTTCCTCTTCTGAAGAAGAATCATCTTCTGAGTATGAATTGTTATCATCTTCATTATGATCAACAGGTGCGTGTAGATGATAATCTAATGACTCCCCGCCGCTGATGTGATTACATTATTGATAAAATTTAAGGTATTAATGATATTATGAACAGTAGCAGCAGTATAATTATATTATATTACAAACTCACCTGCTACTTTCAACACTGTTATCGGCTTCACCATTATTATTATTCACGTTGTTCCCATTATAAATTGCGTTGCCCCCAATTTTCTCCGCGGCGGCTCCATTATCATTATTATTTCGGTTCATCGTATACTCTAAATAAAATATAAATAGATGGTATTTATTCCGGATGATAATACAAAAGAAGCGAGAATGTACTATATATCGTTGATTCCTGAGTCGCATATTTTTGGCGAGTATAAGAAAAATAAAGTGTGATCACGGATAGAGTGTGATGATGATGATACGTACAATCGAATTGTATTATATGGTAGAGCTTGCCTCTAGTCTGAGATTATCCTATATTCTTACAACTTTATATCTGTCTAATCTATCGTGCCACTCATCTTTCGGCTCCCCCTCTCCACTCCTCTTCACATCTCCTTCTAATTTGTATATTTCCATTTCCCATTCACACTTCTTTCCGCCAAAACTGTAAAAAAATACCCAGTACTTCCTACATTTCTTATATTCATTGCGATGTATAGCATTGAAATATACTTTGCTTTAATCTCCCTTTTACTTCTTCCTCTTACCCTCTAGAGCGTACCATAGACTGCCACCAACACAAATACCCAACCCAAGTACCTGTACACTGCTTAATTTCGTACCGAATAGATACATGCCAATAATGATTGATACTGCCTTATTTGCTGTACTTGCCACTACCACACTTGTTCCCGAGAGTAAGGAGAAGCACTTGGGATATGCGATACCAATCAACACTCCTCCGGCACATGTGGCAAGAACAGTCAACTTGGCATAGATATCCATTGGTACAAAGGCTATGTATGCACCTCCCTCATTATTGAATGCCGCCAATACAAACACAATCGGCAATGTCTCAATCTGTTGAATAAGACTCACTCCATAACTTGTTTGAATCTTTAATTCTTTAGTATACTTGGTAATAAACACCTTATTCCAGAATGTATTCATAATAGTTGCAAATGAATTACCCACTAACCAAAGATAACCAACTAAATCAAAGTTAATATCCTTCCCGGCATAAATTAACATACCAATTGTAGTTGTCACCAAACTTAATACCTGTAATTTACTAAACTTATTCCCAAAGAAGCAATAATCAATAATTGCAATAATAACCGTACATGTATTGCGAAATACAACGACAGTTGCAATGGCAACATATGGTAATGCCTTAAGTGATGTTACAATTTGCATAGTTAAGAAGATGGCAGTAGCAGCGAATACTCTCCATTGTTGACCAGTCAAAGGTTTCATTTCTAATACGCCAAAATGTCTATTAATCGCAAGATATAACACAGCGGTACCATTCTGTAGTAATGTTAATGTATTGGCAAAGTCACCCCATGCCTTCATGACATACTTATTACCAACAGTCATTGTAACCGAGGCAAGGAAGAGCATGAATAACCAAAAGGCTGGTGATTCGGCTACGCCTACATCTTTCTTTGTTGCGTCTGCTGATTGATCAACATTCAGTGGAGCGGGTTTGTCTACTAGTGGTACAACTTCCTGATTCTCTTCATCAGTTGGCTGTGAAGGGGTTTGAGGCATGGCCCCTTTGCTTATTGCAACCATTCTTTGATGTATATTGTTTGTTCTGTAGAAAATTATATATTGTATCTTTTGTGGTATCTTTTGTTGTAGTGTCAGCCCGTTCAACTACTACTCAAGAGAAAGATAACTAGAGTGGATTATAATGCTATTGTACTGGTGATATTCACAAAGAAAGGGCAATGGGTATGAGGATGCAAGTAGAGAGGCCGATCAATGGTAGATGATGAGAGAGAGATTTTTAATTTGGACATCCACACGTAGTCCAAATGACTACGCTTGTGTTTATAGGGGGCACGGGTGGTACCCCCCGGAAAGTCAGCCCCCAAGCAGCCTTCAAATGGCTATTTTGTACACAATACGGGTACTTTATGGGTACAAATGACGTATATATGGGTATAAATGGCCATATTTGTATCCAAAATGAGCCCCCATAACTCACGGGGGCATTTAGGGCCGCTAAGCCCCCCAAATTGCCATTTTGAGGGGTAAACACAAGCGTACAAATGACCCCGTTGCTTCGCCAATAATAATACGGGTCTAGGAAAGAGTGTATCGTACTTATGCATGCCCCAAGGCCAAAGTTCGTAAACTCAATTTGTCTGAATCTGAGTGAATATGTAAGTAGTACAAGAAAGTAGAGGATTAGGTAGGTATAGAAAGCAGAAAAGAAAGCAGTGATGTTGATAGTGATTTATGTTATACATACTATACAGTTTCCTATCTACGCTTAGACATGATTTGTAGTCTCTTGCCTCCTCCTTTAGTGTATCTCTTCATACCATAGAACACCATCAAGGCCAGAACTGTCTTCAAGCGATGATTGTTTCGAACTTGTTCTTGTAACCATTGTATTCTACTGCCGATAGTATTCATTATCGGTAGTGCCTTGGGTATCTTCAACTGATCCATCACCTTTGAGTATATCATTGCAACTAGAGGGTTGGTAATTCCAGTTTTTGTGGAATGATTACTTGAACTCAACATACTTGAGGCAACTCCAGCTCCTACGGCGGTAGAAATCAAACCTAAAGACGTTAATACCTTGACAGTAGATCCCCATGCTCGACGTGTCGATGGACTACTCCGTAGATGAAACATAAATAGGATTGTCGCAACGATACTTGTATGATGTAACACTTTGTCAAGTTGAAACTTGGGCGGATCTTCTTCTTCTTCTTCTTGAGGCTCTCCTTGTGTGCCTTGTGGAGAAGCTTGAACATTCGACTCGTGTCTTGTGCTACCACCACCCGTGATGTTGGAAACTATCAAATCATTAATAGTTGAAGATAAAACATCTGCAATACTTTCATTCGAGCCTTGATTATTAGCCGGGCTGGTATTCTCCCCACCTTTGTGGTTTGATTTGGCATGGACAATCTGAATTGGCACAGGCAATGATGATGACGTAGGAGAAGCGGCAAGTTCAGAACTGCCTTCGTTACTTTCCACGGAATATGTAGTATCCGTACCCTCTTCCTCGTCACTCGTATTTGTCAATTGCAACCTCTGAACACCTCCTGACCTACTCGTACTACTATTCTTAATCAACACATCCTTCAATTGTAAAGGAACTATATCCCAAATACCACCCTGAGTAAATAATGTACTGTCTAATGTTGGATCTGTGGCATTTACTAATCGTCGTCTTGTATTCTTGGCACTGCTCAATGAATTAGTATTAGTAAATAATTCATCTGGTAATGAATAAAGTAACAATCCACTCCATAACCCAAACGACATTTCAATACCATTCCTTGTAATTTTGTTTAACATATCATCTAATATTAAATTATCCATATATTGTACTGTAGTATCTAATTGTTTATTCAATATCTGTTTCAATTCATTTTGTTTTGTGTATAACTTGTTATAATAATATTGAATAGTTTGACGTGTTGATATTATCCCAATTAGTAATGTAGTTGATGATAGTAGTAGTATGATTATTGGTATACATCGTAATTTTTGGGATGATGCCACTGTTTTTAATACTACTCCGAATTGTTTTGATAATGATGTATTTTGAGGATTATATTCTTGGATGGTACATGTTGAAGTTAAATCAAAATCATTCATGTAATAATTCTCACATACACTATCATCTTCAACCAGCTCACGACTATTATTGGCAAATAGTAACAATACCTCACCAGTTTCCAATAATATCCAACGAGTTATAGTTATACCAGCCGCGGTACTTATACCCAGTAACGAGCATAGAATAAGTTGTACTCCTTTCATATTATTATTAATGTTTGAGGTAGCTGTTGATATATTCTTTATTTTGGCGGAGACATTATTCTGGGATACCTCCTTATCATCCGCTGCCTCCATAACCTCCCAATTACTACTATTAACAAGTGTACTACTCATCTTCTTTTTTTATACTATAGTTTTAATTCTTCTTACCCTTATTATTCAATTTAGCCTCAGCTGCTAATAACTGTTGTAATACAATTACAAAACTGCCAACGAATAATATGAGACCTAATAGTTTTAGTGTGTCTTCTTTACTCCAGTACATTATTAGATAGTATATTACGGCGGGGTTATAGGATATCGTTAGCGTTTAGTAGGGGTCTGTCTTCTTATTACAGCACAAACCTTCACGTTTTATTGATGTTTGCGTAATTGTGTAATTAGTATTTCGGGTGCGTCGGACGGATAAAGGCGTATGACGCGAGATTTCAAGTAATTGGGAGTCTTTTAGAGTTGGGACATACGTTTTCACCGCATAAATTATTGATTTGCTTCAATAGACCTCTCTTTGGCGGCGTATACTATTGCAATACCCAACCATTATCAATAATATGGACGAAGAAACTGCTGCTCACGAAATCCCAGTGATTGTCGAGGAGGTAGCATCATCCTCGTCACTACCACTAATCGGCGGTCTAGCCATCTTAATCATCCTAATCCTTTTATCAATACGTTACATTCAGAAATCACCAAAGGTTACTAGTAAACTAACCAATAGTACTGATAAGAAGAAGAAGGTTGACAATAAGGTAACACTTGATCCAAAGGCAGATGCAGCATATTTGGTTAACTGTCTCCGTCCTACATCCACACCACTGGAAATATTGTATGCTATTGCCACCACACCCGACACTGTAGCCGTTACATCCAAACATGTCGCCTTAGCGAATGAATTACGTGAAAAGAAGCTCGCACACTTGGCTGAAAAGAAATCAGAAGCATCACATAAATCAATGGATGATCTATTCGATGATGATGGATGGGCAGAAGAAGATGAAGATGATCCAGCCGCCGCGGCGGCTAAAAAAGCAAAAGAAGAGAAGGAGAAGGAAGAGAAACGTTTGGCTAAAGCTACTGGGAAGGATGTTACTGATGTTACAAAGGTTAAGTTGGAGGGTGTTGATGATGGTGTGCTAGGACAAGAATGGGTGGTTAGTAACTTGACCAAGTTGGGTGTTTGGCCACCACCTGGCTTTACATCCACCGAATTGAACAGTAAGAAATTCACTGACGAGAATGGTAAGAAGGTATCACCATTAAATCATCCAGGTGTTAAACGTGCATTAATAATGACAATGGGACGATTAAATGCTAAAAAATTAAATACCCATCCTGAATTAATGGCAGCGGGTCCTAAAGGATTAATTGACCCGACGTACTTCCAAGCTACTATGGAATATCGTCAACGTGTCGGGCAGGTATTAGAAGGCACGTTACGTATGGCATGTACATTACGTTCCTATCGATTAGCATCCAGTATATTAGATGCTATTGTTATGTTTAAAATTGGTTTAATGGATGTTAACTCCACTGAACAACGTGATTGGTTTAACGGGTTAATGGTTAAACAATATGGTCAAGGTGGTACACCGAAATTAATTTTGGATGATAAGTTCTTGGGTGTGCCTACACCGGAACCTGAAAAGAAGGATGGTAACAATGCATCACCAGCTGATAAGAAGGAAGAGGAGAAGAATAAAATTGCACAACAGATTATGCAAACAAAGCAAGTTACTACCACTGATGAGAAGATGGCATTGGAAATGACAATAACACGTCAACATGCTGAAAGCTTTACGAAAGAAAAGTTGGCAGCGGCACAGAAACAGGGTATTCCACCTCAAATTGCCATGCAGGCATATCGTGAGGCATGGTTTATCTTAGTTCGGGCACGTAAGGTAGACGATACTGACGGAACAACACCAGTAACAACATGGGATGGTGCATTAGGTGATGCGAATCATCCAGCATCGAACCATATGAAATTCTTAAAAGAAAAGAATGATTCACTATACAAAATTTTGGATAGTCAAACTATCCAATCATTTACTACAGAGTTTGCAAGTACTGAAACAAATTGTGAAAATCGTATTGTTATTGGATGGCCATTTGTTATATCCAATGTCGCGCAGAAGACTGGTAAGGTGAAAATTCACTTACCACCTCCTGTGGAGGCTGGGAAGTATGAATTTTGTGTTACTATTAAAAGTCAAGAGTTTTTAGGTGTTGAGGAGGAGTTTAAATTGGTTGTGGATGTTGCCAAGGGGGTTGAAAAGAAGAAGAAGGATGTTGATGTGGATGATAGTGAGGGTAAGAAGGATAAATAAAGAGAGAGATTTGTAGGTAGTTGAGGGGTAGAGGGAATGAGATGAGATGTTCATCATATCTTAAACAGGGGGTGTCTACTTATAAAGGTTGTAGTACTCATTAAAGTGAACATCTATTGTTACTTGGTGACTGCGTATATCTTTTCTACTTGTAACCTGCGTCACCTTACCACTACACATACTTATATCACATATTCCAACTTTAATTATGCTGTCCATTTCCCATATTCTTTTGGTGCCAGTGAATGCATGGCATTAAAACAGCCTCGCGTTTACTATTCCGTTTGAAAGCAACAGCTACCCAAACTTTATCGGGAATGTTTTCCCATACTTTGTGAGGCTCTAATTGCCGAGAAGCGTCCTTTTCTGATATATAAAGCTTAGCACATCGTTCGACCATGTCAACCTCGATGGTGAACACTTGTCCTTGAGACTCGCTCATGCCATAAAATGGTGCATTTGTCATCCAAGGCATCTTAGTATAGTCAGCCCCAGCTCGATGGCAAAGGGCATTCTTTTCAGCATAATTGGTAACTAATCCAACTAACCCATAAACCGAGCCTTTCATCCAAATTGATTGTGTAGTTCTGCCATTTTCAATCACACCTAACGAATGAACACCTGGAAAGTCATTGCCACTATGGTTATGTTCAACTGACTGACACAAGACAGATTTTCGTGTAGGGAATGTAAGTATTGTGCTAACATTTGTTGTTGACCAAACGTTTTGCCAGAGTTCTGTACCCTCGTCATAAACAGCTGTATCATCTGCGAGTACATCATCTCTTTCCTTCTCGGCCTTTTCAGCTCGACGTACGGCATCAATAACACGATTCTCGGCAGTTTTTACTATATCCTCGGCCTTCTCTAATAGCTCCACCGTCTGTTGTTTGGCAGAGTCTCTTTCATTTTCTAACTTCTCTAGTTGCTCTACCGACTGTTGTTTGATGTCGTCTCTTTCTTTTTTTACAGCGGTAAGTTGTTGAATAAGGTCTCTACTCTCATTCTCTGTTGCAGATAATAACTTATGTTCATTATCGTCTCTCTCTTTCTTAAGGACTGCTATCTGTTGCAAAAGATCTCTTCTTTCCTTTCTCATGGTACGAAGCTCATTATTAGCCAATGAATCCTTATTAGAAGCAGTTGCAATACCACATAAAGCAGAAGGACTTCTTTTACGTGAAGTTGAGGTGGTAGTTGTGGCGTGGACTTTATTAGCACTCCGGCGCCGCTGATCTCTTATGGCGGCATTCCCCCGCTTTGGTACTTCCTTCTTTTGCTTTCTCTTCACCATGGTTTATTGTCCTCTCCCTCAGATGAGTATATGGTATACCTACAAAGCATGAGGCGAAATATTGATGATTGATGATAGACCTTGATTTTTTATGAGAGTTGAGAAAAGGTATCCTATCCTGAGATAGAGTGATAGAGGTCAGTCAGTCAGAGTTTTACTTCTGCTTCTTCTGTCTTCTTTTAAACATTATAGCACTTCTACTTCTACTGCTACTCTCAATCTCGATCAATCATACCAAACATTTTAAGGCAACGCTTCATATGAGTGTCCAGACCTCCTCTTATTCATAAACCAACTCACTAACAAGGCCACAATAGCACCTCCGGCGGCACCCTTGAGCAAAGATGGGTAGTCGGTAGGCTTGGGAGCGGGTGGGGGTGGTACCCAATAGTCACATTGCAGCGTTGTGGCATTCCACCATCCATTACCACAATCATGAGGACCGGCTGTGGGGGCATATGTCTCATCACCCATAACAAAGTCAGGTTGTGGACCATTTAGACATGCCAAACCCAACTCCGACGAGTTAGAAGTACTTGATAGTTCTGGTATCAACCCGGCAGCAGCCACATCTCGAAGACATAATAAGTTGGCAGGAGCTTGAATAGAACCATCAGAGTCATCCTCATACAATTTCCAAGCTGAGAAACTCCAACCAAGTCCCTGTGAGTATGCAAACATCTGACGAGATGCCAACGACAATCGATGGCGGTCCCACCATCCAGAGGTAGTCGTTTCATCGAAACGATCACACTGTCCATAGTCAGTAAAATCATCGCTGTCTTGATAGATGCAGTCATCAATGGCAAGATCGAATCCTGACGTTACATATACAGGCATGTTTTTGAAGCAGTCTAGCCATTCAATTGGTGACCTATCAATACATGTGATACTTTCATCTGAGGTTAG